>ERZ1034687.1738-NODE-1738-length-10704-cov-10.976148_pt1 | contig 10704 bp, 6 predicted proteins | sample MGYA00520704_ERZ1034687 | MGnify/ENA primary metagenome ERZ1034687 (study PRJEB33766, sample SAMN09781762) | gut metagenome | biome: gut microbiome | host: Homo sapiens | place: Madagascar | study: EMG produced TPA metagenomics assembly of the PRJNA485056 data...
AACCACCAAGAAAATCACAAGAAATCTGCAACTTATCATCAAATAACCACGAAATTAACCGTAAACTATAAACTATTAACTGTAAACTATAAACTGCTATTCCCAGGCGGTCCCATCCCGCAAAATATGGCGATGGCTTTGAAGCAGCATTAGGTCTCCCCCGCAACAGCCTGGCGGTCCCATCCCGCAAAATCTGGCGAGACCTTTGATGGTCCGCCAACCTTAGAGCGTAGCGGTTCCGAGCGACGAGGAGGAGCGGTTTCCTCCCTCTTCCCTGAGGGTGAGAGGGTCGGGGTGAGAGGTGGAGCCTTCCTTAAGGGTAAGGAAGGACGGGTAGGTTTTCGAAAAAACTTATTGCCCTTACGCATATTTGTGCAAATTACACTTATAATCATGTGTTTTATGATGTGTGCGCGCAAACAGGTTGCATAAACGTGCAAACGTTTGCACAAATAAATAGAACCTTTTTGAAATATTTTCTTGTGTACTATAGAAATTCCTCTTATATTTGCAGCCGAAAAAAGATACCAACTAGCGAACGAAGGCTAAGTTTAATATAAACGGAACCAAACATAAAAGTAAAGATATGATGAAGCAAACATTCATTAAATCAGCTATGTTGCTGCTGCTGATCCTTTCAACGGCAACGACGCGAGCGCAGGAGGTCGCTCTGAAGACCAACTTACTGGGATGGGCTTCCACATCTGCCAACGCCGGCATCGAAATCGGCACGGGCAAGAAAACAACCTTCCAACTCTTCGGCACCCTGAACCCCTGGAAGTTCTCGGGCGACAAGAAGATGAGATTCTGGAATGTTATGCCAGAATACAGATGGTACACCTGCCAGAAGTTTGGAGGCCATTTCTTCGGAATCCATGCCCTAGGTGGTGAATACAACATTAAAAACATTGACATGCCCTTCGGCATCCTGCCGAAAACTCTGGAGGGCAGGCACTATGAAGGCTGGTATGTTGGTGGAGGTCTTACCTACGGCTATCAGTGGTTACTCAATAAGCACCTCAATTTCGAAGGCTCTATCGGTGTGGGATATGCCTACAGTCCTTACAAGCTTTACGGACGATGCGAAAAATGTCTCGACAAAGACCACCGCAACTATGTGGGCCCTACAAAAGCCGCACTATCTCTCATATACGTGTTCTAAGAATTTAACTTAACTGTTGTTTTAAACCGACAATATAAACACGTAATAACTAGACAGAATTCAAAAAAAATTTAGGGAAATCATAATATGGATAAAATGAAGCTTTATGCGGTCATTTCGCCCCTCTGCATACTCTTTTCTCAGGGCATCATGCCTGCTCAGGCTCAACAGCTGGCAGGGGGTAAGATTCAGGTAGACAGCGTCTTGGCACGCAAGAACGGCAACCGGATGGACGTTGCCTTCCGTATGAACCTGAACGATTTGAAGATGAAATCAGAGCAGCAGATTGTTTTCACACCGGTAATGGTAGGAACTGATTCTATCGCTCTCAACCCTATCATCATCCAGGGTAGAAACCAGGCTGTAAGATACCGCCGACTTGCTGACAGCAAGAAGAATCCGCAGGCGCAGGTTCTTACCCGCAAGAACAAGACCAGTCAGCAGGTTTACTTCGCCCAGTCTGTTCCTTATCAGAAATGGATGAAGAAGTTCAAACTCTCGGTGAAAGAAGATCTCTGCGGATGCGGCAACCTGATAGAACAGGACAATACGCCGATTGCGGATATCGACCGTACACCGAAGATTACGAAGGACTTCTTCGTGCAGCCGAAGGCGGAAGCCAAGAAGGTGAGAGCCGAAAAGGGTGAAGCTTATCTCAGCTTTGTGGTTAACAAGAGTAATATCCTTGCCAACTTCCGTGAGAATGCTACAGAACTGAAGAAGATTACTTCCACCATCGACCTGGTGAAGAACGATAAGAACGTTGAAATCACAGATATTGATATCCACGGTTTTGCTTCGCCTGATGGTTCGTATGCCAACAACAAGCGCCTTGCCAACGAGCGTGCAGCTGCCCTCCGCAACTATGTGAGCAGCCTCTACACCTTAAACAGCAAGCTCTTTACCTATCAGGCTACACCGGAAGACTGGGAAGGATTCAAGAAGAAGATTCAGGCTAGCAATCTGGCTGATAAGGAAGCGATACTCGAGATAGCTAACTCCTCGCTGGCTCCCGACGATAAGGACCTGAAGATAAGGAAGCTCCATCCGGCAAGTTACCGCTATATCCTGGATCATATCTATCCTCGTCTCCGCCATAGCGACTATACGGTAACCTACACGGTTCGTCCGTTCAGCATCGAAGAGGCAAAGGAGATATTGAAGACCAAGCCTCAGCAGCTTTCTCTGCAGGAGATGTTTCTGGTGGCACAGACTTACGAGCCGGGTTCGCCAGAGTTTAACGAGGTATTCGACATTGCTGTCCGTCTCTTCCCTGATGATGAGGCTGCGAATCTCAATGCCGCCTGCACCGATTTGCAGAAAGGTGATCTTACTTCTGCCGAAAAGCATCTTGCCAAGGCAGGCAACTCGAAGGAGGCAGAACGAGTAAGAGATGTCTTCAAGCAGATAAAGGAATTGGAATAACAGAAAATTAGAGAATAACGATTATAAACAAGCTTAACTTTCAAAGATTATGAAGATTAAACATTATTTTGGCTTGGCTGTCATCGCAGCTATGACAGCAAGCTGTTCAAGCAATGAGGACCTGGGAACCGCAGGTCCAGGTACAGGTAATAACGAAGCAGGTGTTGGTTATGCAACTTTCTCTATCAACTTGCCTACAACAAGCGGAACACGTGCTAGTAATCCAGAACTTACGCCAGGAGAAACTAACGAGTACGATGTATTTAATGCTACTTTGCTGGTTTTCAAGAAGCCAACTACAGAAACTCCGGAAGGCAAATATACCTTCGTAGAGCATGTTGATTTGGGTTCAATGCAACCATGGAAGGACCCAAGTGAAACTGGTGTAACTACCCAAGCCAAGATTACAGCAAAGCTTTCTCATGTCGATAAGTCTGGCGAATACTTCGCATTGGTACTTTTGAACAATGGTTCTGGTGCAGATGCAAAGGTTAATTTGCCTACAGATGAAACCACAACGTACTCTGCTTGGAATAAGGCAAATAATGCAACAGACAAATTTGATAAAACCGACAAGGGTTTCTATATGGCTAATGCTCCTCTGTACAATGCTACAGATAAGAGCGTAACAACTTTAGTTGCTATCGACAAGAGCAAGATTTTCCCTACAGAGGCTCAAGCATCTTCTGGCGAAGCTGCTGCTGACATCTACGTAGAGCGTGGTCTTGCTAAGGTTACATTGACTGCTGCCACTAAGGATGTAAAACCTGTAGCTACTAGTAGTTCATATGCAGGCGATAAGGTTAAAATCAGCAACTGGGCTTTGGATGTTACCAATAAGAAGACATTCCCTATCCATAATGTTGATGAATTAGGCTACGAGGATATTTGGAAGAACGAAGCAGCAACATCCGGTCCATCCACTCAGCGTTTCGTAGATAACGATCCAAAAACACCTGTAAAGCGTGTATATTGGGGTAAAGACCCTAACTACAGCAACAGTACACTCAATATTGATGAGTCTGCTCGTGCAGCAGAGTTTAACTATGTTAAAGCAAATACAGAGGTAACAGCAGACCCAACTAAACCATTGTACTGCCTCGAGAATACTTTCAACCTTGCAAATATGATGCAGGGACAGACCACTCGCGTCATTTTCAAGGCTAGCTATACTCCAAATGGCTTTACTGAAGAAGATGGTAAGACCTTCTACAAGATCGGTACAAGCGTCGCTCTTTGGAAGGAGAAGGATCTTAAGGATCACATCAAGGCTGCAGTTACTAAGGTTATTACAGACGCAACAGAAGGAAATACAACCATCGACCTGGCTGCAGAAGATAATAATATAACAACTGCAGGAAATCACGAAATTAAAGCAGCAAATATTACAGTAACAGGACATAAGGTTACAGATGCTGAAGTAAAAGCTGTCAACGACAAGGTGGGTCTCACCGAAAAAGCTGGTATCAGCACTTACGCAAATGGAGAGTCTTACTATATCGCTCGTATCAAGCACTTCGGTGATGCCCTGACTCCTTGGACATTAGGTGTCTATGGTGAGAATAATCTCGCTTACTTGGGTCGTTATGGTATGCTCCGTAACAACTGGTATGAGTTGGATGTACAAAACGTTAGCGGTCCTGGTTATCCTGACGTTCCAGAGGTTAAGCCTAACACTCCAGACGATGAGGATGACAAGTACATCAAGGTTAGCGTGAAGATCCTCTCTTGGGCTAAGCGTTCTCAGAAGGTCGATTTGTAATCCATTACACATTATTATATATAGCTCAGCCGCTCTCGCTAAGGAGCGGCTGGCTATCACGGAAGAATAAGAATCAATTTATACACTTTACTTTTTCATAAAACAGATAAGCATCATGGTAAACAAGAAGTTTAACAGTTGGATCAGGAATATATGCATGGGATGGGGATTCATCATGGCGGGCAGTATGCTCAGCAGCTGCAACGACTTGATGCACGACGACCTGCCTCCTTGTGACATGGGTGTTGACTTGCAGTTCAAGTACGACTACAACGTGCAGCGTGCCGACATGTTCAATGATCATGTGGGCGGCCTCAGCGTATTCGTATACGACGAGCAGGGCAACTTCATTGCTCGCCATGATGCCTATAACGATGCGACATCACAGCCGCTCAAGGACCCAAACTATGCCATGCGAATCAATCTGGAACCGGGCAAATACCGATTCGCAACCTTCGCCTTCCAAAAGAAATACGAAGATGCACTCGCGCAGCCAGGTGCCAAATTCCAGATAGCTCTGCCACAGCAGGGTGACAACATCACCACCCTCCATGCACGACTCGACCGCGAACAGGGCAAGGTGAACAACCAGAGCCAACCGCTCGATACTCTCTGGCAAGGACTCAGCAACGAACTGGTTGAAGTAAAAGACCTGCAGGTTACACGCCATACCATCGGTCTGGTTCGTGATACCAAGCAGCTCACCATCAGCCTGCATCAGACCGACGAGCCTGCCAACATCAATGCCGATGACTTCAGTTATCAGATAACCAATGCCAACGGCGATATCAGTTACGACAACTCTCTCCTCCCCGACGAGGAGTTGACATATACCCCATATTACACCTGGACCACTGAGTTTAAGGATACCGAGGGCAATGTAAAGGAGCGCACCGCTCATGCCGCCCTCATGTTCTCCCGACTCATCTGGCATCCGGCAGCAGAAAACGACAAGAACGCCATCCTCACCATCACGAACAAGACTACAGGCGAAGAGGTGGCACGCATCAATCTTGCTGACTGTCTGGCTCAAGGCCGTGGCGCCTTCGAAGCCCGCCATTATTCAGCACAGGAATTCCTGGACCGTGAGTACGACTACAAGCTCGACTTCTTCCTCCAGGGCAACCAGTGGAAGTATGTGCAGCTCAGCATTTCCATCCTGGATTGGAGCAAGCGCATCCAGCGTGTCGATTTCTAACCGTTTCAGGTGTCAGAGCCCCTTCCGGGCATTTAGCTCATAAGAGTATTTGACTTTAAAAATTAGGAACAATGAAAATACGAGATTTCATTTTAAGTTTAGTTAGTTGGTTTATATTGTTGGTTACAGTAAGTTGCTCTGACGAACTTGGAGGCGAGCGCGCTCCCATTTCGTCAGAAAGCAACTTGCATGTACTCGTGCCAACCGTGCTCAGCAGCCGCGGTACCCGTACCGACGATGCTTCCGGCCTTCCTACCTATAATGCTACGGTAGATGAATGCCAGATCAACGACCTGACCCTCTATGCTTTCCCTGTCCCTACAGGAAATGGAAATGATGGCAAGCTCCTGGTAGAGACGCTCCCTGCCCCACTGGCTACAATGATGGCAGAGCCGAATGTTGCTAACTATCAGCTCAATATCGAGCCTGGCACTTACCATATCTATGTGGTTGCCAACATGAACAAGGTGTTGAGTAGTCAAACTATCAAAACAGAAGATGAACTCAAAAAAATAGTACTGGGTTATGGCGTTGGAGCAGTACCGGGAATGCCGGTTTCTACGAACATCCCGATGATTTACGAGCCAAAGGATGTAAACGGTAATATCATCGATAAAAAAATAGAAAAAAGTGGTGATAAATATACAGAGGTAGCAGCTAACCTGAAGTTTACTTGCGTAAAGGTTAAGCTGAATCTTATCTTCGATCCTACTGCTGAAGGTTCTGCATTCAATGGTAATAGCTATATCATCAAGGATATTCTGGCTCAAAAGCTTTCTCCTAGCACCACGCTGAGTTGGGATGGAGCATTTAGCAAGCCAGCCTCTAGTGTTAGCCAAGATTATGCCAATGGTTTTGAAAGTGAAGTTTATGCTACTTCTTCTGAGGCAAGCAATAAGGGTGGTTATTATAAGGCAGAAGACTGGACAGAGGATGCAACCAATGCCAATGTGAATAATAAGGACATCATCACCCTTGTTCAGGGTGCTACTCCTACACCTGCTCCACAGAATGTCGCCGATAAGTGGCTTTTCCAAGGCACTTACTATCTGCCTGAGCGTTATATCGCCAATGCCTCTCAGCAGTCTACCCTCAAAGTTAGTGGCTCTGTGAATGGTAACATTGAGAACAACTATACGATTAAGCTGGGACATCGTCAGGACGAGAGTTCAACTTCCAAAGAAGTCCCAACTTTCCCTCGTGGCACCTATTATGAGATTATCGGCAAGATCAAGAGTCTGGGAAACATGACTCTCGACTGTAATGTGAGCGTAGAGGACTGGACTCCTGTAAAGATAGATGCAGACTTCAACCATACTACTTTGCGGGTAAGCAAGACGAAGGCTAATGTGACTAGTTTGACAAATGATTATATCACATATAATTCGAATGCTACCACAGTAGAGTTTGGATGCGATAATAAAATATACTCAAAAGACATCATCATTGGCACCAAACGTGGTAAAGACGCTAATGGCAATGACAGTATCGAGTTTCGCGTGAATCCAAATATCCCAATCAAAGATTATGCAGAAGAACAGCGAAAAGGCACTGCAAAGTTTTGGATCAAGGCAAATAATCTCAAGAAATATATAGATGTAAATTATGATGTTACACCTTATCTGGATGTTACAAAAGAACTGGTCATCTATTATAATAAAGATGATAAATCTCAGAATATCAGAACGGTGAAATGGGATACTAATCTCGGGGGTATTGTGCTGCATAGAACTACAAATACAAAAGGTAACTCTACCATCAATATGAGTTTAGATTCATCGAATGCCGCTACAGGAACATTCATGGTTACAGCTACGACAGATCCTGTAACAACCACCATTCATGAATTCACGGTAATGTCAAAAGACCGCTCTAAGTCTCAGGCTGTTCGTGTAACAGTTAGTCCTCCTATCGGTGACTATCGTATCTGTTTCAGAGCGATTAATGACCGCAGTAAATATACTGGAGGTAAAAATACTGATCGTTTTACGGCTATAATGCCAGAAGGTGGCGACAATAACTGGTACGACGGTTGGGATAATGATGGAGGTAAGAATACTGCAAAAGAAGACAACCATCACATCTATATGTATACCCAGATTGGTGAAACATCAGAAGGAACCAGTACTTTGACACAAAAAAGATGGATATATACTAAGGGTGATGCTAGCAAAGATGAATGGCCTGGTGAAGCTATGAAAGCCGACAATACCAACAAGGGCTGGTATTATAAAGACTTTAAGGTAAATATGGAACCAGTAGTGAAAAAAGGAACTACTGAAAATAGATTCATAAAGCCAGGTGAGACATTGATTATGTTCAACAACAATCAAGATCTTGATTTGGGTTATACTTTACATCGTTGTCCTCACCATCGAGCACCAGGTATTCCTCTTTTCGATTATGAAGATCGCGAAGGCTGGATAGTCTATGATCCAACTTCAGATCCTGAATACCATATATTTGATGACATGCCTGAAATTGAGGACTTGAATATAACCATATACACGGAAAAGAAAACAATGGGCTGGTATAGAGAATATGGTATTGCTGGAGATAGTAAAACTGATCAATTCAAGATTCATGATGAAAATTCAAATGAAAATGTAGACTACGGCAACTCCTGGAAACGCGAACAGAAGGGTAAATGGTGGAAAACTGTCATCACATTGAAAGCTATCAAAGGTGAGCATAACAAAGATATCAAAATCATACAAAAAGATGGTGATGTGCTTACGCTCTTCAATGGCAATAGTTTCACGGACGATACCGGCTATTACCAAAATGGGAAATGGTATCAAGGTAAGCCTGATGACGTAACAGAATAAATAATATTGGAAAAATGAAGAAGATAAAGCATTTAATGATATGGATGGGATTGCTCCTTTGCCTTGTTTCTTGCAAGGATGCAATGGAGACTATCGGACTCGGCGGGGATGAAATCCCTGCCGAGGGGGTAGTCTTGAACATTAATTTGCCCAATTTTTCTGAAAAGCAACTGGGCACGAGAGCTGATGCTACGGAAACAGAATCTATCAAAAAGCTCACTTTGCTTTATTACGACAGTAGCAACGAGTATCTAAGCAAAGAAGATTGTACCAATCAATTAACAGAGACCAACAAGCAAAGCAATGGCAGCTATAGCATCAAAGTAAACACTCCGAAAGAAGCAAGCTACATACAAGTAGTTGCCAATGCCGATGTCACAGATGAAGAAGCAAGAGACTTACAGGATATCAGTAAAGCAGCAGATCGCACTCCAAGCCTTACTGAGCCAGTTTGTTGGGGTAGCATCAAGGTTACCGATTTGCTAACTCCTGAGACTGCCAAGATTTCGCTTCTACGCTCTAATGCCAAGATTACCCTCAAAGTTGCCGAAGGCATTAAGGGTATCTTTCCTGAAGAAAGCGCAGGACTTATCATCAATAATACAGCTAAGAAAACAGCTATCGCACCAGCTGGCTATAAAGAGCCAACAGATAATGGGCTGGCAGAAACTACAGAATTCAGTAGCACAAATGTTGGCAATGGCTTAAACAGAGTTGTTGCTGTAAACGAGACATCTATTGGTCAAGCAAACATTATCATCAAGGCTGAATATGTTGATGCTACTACCAAGAAGGCTGTAGAAGGTTACTATAAAGTTGGTCTTTATAATAAAGACAAGAGCTCTCAGTTTGCCCTCTTGAGAAACCATAACTATACCATCACCGTTACCAAGGTGAATGATTATGGTTTTAAGACTTTGGACGAAGCCATCAAGGCACAACCAGAAAACAGAATAGAGGCAGAAATCAAAGATGACAATCCTGCCATCACCAAGATGATTGCCTGCAAGGATTATGAACTTGGCGTATGTGATGATCAATCAGTAGAAGCGACAGCTGCTGAAGCAACTGAAACAATTAAAGCAACCATCACTTTGGTTACTACGCTCTCTTCTGCAACAAGTGCTGACGACAAACTCTACGGAGTAAGCATCAATTCTCCTGCAGATAGCTGGATTAAGTTTGACAAGGATAAAGATGAAAAAGAAACGACACTTCCGGAATTAGGAAGTAAATCATCACCTGGCATGAAATATGTTCTGACGTTTACGCTGAATCCAAACATTCATGAAACCCCAAGAACAGGAACGGTTACGATATCTTCTGGTGATCTCAAGCTTGATGTGAAGATAACTCAGGCGGGCTTCGATTTCATGAGAGACGATCCAAAGCGTAAAGTTACGATGTTAATCGATAACAATATTAACACAGAAAACTACTTTGAGTGGTTGGATAAATATATGCAAGGTATCAGACCGGAGCAAATGCTAGGCAATGTAAGAAACAATGGTTTTCACTTCGCAGTAGGTAAAAACACCTATAGTTATAAGATTCCCTACTTAGAAGATGATAAGCTAACTGATACCGATGACCATTTTAAAGTTGAAAGAGATGGAAATTTCTGGAAAGTTACATTGACGGATAATCGAGACGATAATTATGATCTCTGGCAAGGCAGTTTTACGATAACAAATAAAGAGGGTATCAAAATCACCTACTATGTTTATCATACGGGTATCTTTCACAAGATAACAGATGATATGGCAAACAAATATGAATTAGCAGAGGGTGGTGATGATAAACCAAAGGTGAAAGGATGGTTCTATTATGGTGTAGTGAAGGTAAAGGGAAAAAAACATACCTACATCATGCTTGACCGTAATCTGGGTGCTACCGATAATAGTCCTTATGTACCAGACGTCAACGAACTTAAAGACCATAAAGGTGCTATCGGTGGATACTTCAAGATTTCAGAGGAAAAGAATGAATCAGATAAAAAGCAGGGGAATCTATCCTCTACTCTATCTCCTGAAGGCTTTGAAATACCAGAGAAATCGGTGTTTGAGGACTTGATTGCGAATGATACACTTAAAACAGAGGTACGCCATACTGCTCTTGGAGAATCGTACTATTGTACATTTATGAATACAACAAGCTCTGAGTTGAAAACCATCTATCTGCCATACGGAGGATATCTGGAAGGTGAAAGCCATAAATATCCAATGCACGTGGTCTTTTGGACCAAGTCGCTTCTCTCAGGAACCCAAGGCTTCGGTGAAGATAGTCCTGAGTTTGGTTACTGGTATAACTATTTCGACGTGTACAACGA
>ERZ1034687.1747-NODE-1747-length-10672-cov-30.272582_pt1 | contig 10672 bp, 19 predicted proteins | sample MGYA00520704_ERZ1034687 | MGnify/ENA primary metagenome ERZ1034687 (study PRJEB33766, sample SAMN09781762) | gut metagenome | biome: gut microbiome | host: Homo sapiens | place: Madagascar | study: EMG produced TPA metagenomics assembly of the PRJNA485056 data...
AGCAACTGACTTGTAATCAGTAGGTTCCGGGTTCAAGTCCTGGTTTCGGCACCATATTAGAAATTAAAGACATAAAGGGTTCCTTTTTTACAAATAAAAAGAAAATACTTGGTTTACCCTTCGTCTTTAAATGTAAAAGGCTAAAAGAGTTCCTTTAGTCAGGCTGGTTAAGCCCGTGGTTATTGGTTCGAATCCAATATCGTCAGTGATGGCGATTAGCTCAACTGGATAGAGCACGGATAATATACTCTTCGCCTTTAAATCAGTGGCATAGGAAGTTCCTTTAATTACAAATATGATTAGGATTTCATTTTTACTTCTCGCCACTTAAATAAGGAGAAAATATGAATAGAGAAATTTTAAAATTATTTAAAGGTTATTATGCAGATGATGAAATAGATTCAGTTGTGTCATATGATGAAGAAGCATTAAAATATGGGATAATTATTTCTGATAACATTGACAAAGAAATCGTTTCTGAAGCCATCAGGCTTTATGGCAAAGATGGCAAAAAATGGAATCAATGTTTTCATAAAAGTTTTTCTACAGTTGCTAATTCATCTATCGAAGATCTAGTTTCCCAACAAGTTGTTCATTATTTTACTACTTATGGATTTGAGAGTTTAGGAATATATGATAGTGATATTGTATATCTACCTAAGGAAAAATTAGAAATCCCCGAATTAGAAAAAGATATTGAAATGGTTGTAATAAAACCATTAACAAGTATAAACATAACTAAAAAAATAATGACTTTATTGACTAGTGGAATAGCATTGTCAGAAGATACTATAGATAGTATAATGGTGTTATCTGATTTTGTTCCAAAAAATGACATCGATAGTATTAAAAATAGAGAAGTTAAAATTGCTTTGTATGACAAATACGATCTTGTTCCTAATAACCCAGACGAATTTCTAAGATATTTAATATATATAACAACTGGTTTAACCTTAAAAATACAAAATAGAGAAGTAATTCAAAGAATAAAAACATGCGATAAAGCAAAAGCATTAATGTTACTGAATAAGTACACTAGCATGGAAAATTTGTCTTCTATATTTTTAAGAAATAAAGATTTATTTTTAGCATATAAAGTATCCAAAGATGATACCAGATATGCCTGGACAAATCAAAATATTAGAATTGAACTTAATAAGAAATTAAATAAGCTAAGAAAATTAGCAAATAAACATCATAGACCATTACAAAAAAATATTGTAGATAATGTAACGGACGTTCGTTTCCCTATAGATCTAGTGACTTTGCCATCTATTCTAGATAACATAACAATATTTAGAGAAATAAGAATTCTAAATAGTTTAAATTATAGATTAACTAATAATGAAAATATCGTTTTTAAAGTTAGAAATGGTAAGACTTATGTTTCAAAAACAAAGTTAAAAGAAGAAGACGAAATAAACATTCTTTACAATAGAAGAGAAGTTATTTATAGTCATTTGATAGAACGTATTAGAGGCAAAGTAGAAGGAAAGATTATTTTCATTCCAAAGAATGTTACTTACGCTGCTCCTACGAGTGAAAAACAATTCAATGACAATTTCCCTTATGGCACTTGTATTGAAATTCCTAGAACAGAAAATTTGATTTATGGAGTACATTGGGAGAATATTATAACAGAGAGGGGAATGCCAGAGAGAGTAGATTTGGATTTAAAACAAATGAATAACAATGCTATATTTGGGTGGGATTATGCCTACAAAGATCAAAATAATAATATATTATTTAGTGGAGATGTGACGGATGCACCATTTCCAAATGGAGCAACTGAATTATTTTATATAAATAAAAACTATGGATATGGAGCCTTTTTACTAACGTTGAATATGTACACTTCAAATAGTAAGGACGTACCATTTGAGTTAGTTATCGCAAAAGGGGGAACTATTGAAAAGAATTATTGTATAAATCCAAACAATATTTTAACAAACATTCACATGACAGTTAAAAATACCGAAAGACAAAAAGTAGTTGGGACTGTTGTTATAGGAGAAACATTGAAATTTTACTTTAACGACTTTAGTGCAGGAAAATCTTGTAGCACATCTTTTATAAATGATATTACTAAGGGAATGTATAATTATTTAATTAATTATAATAAGTGTCAAGTAAAATTAAACGACTTATTAAAAGAAGCTGGTGCCGTAATAATTAGCAAACCTACTTTAACTAAAACAACTGTTATTGATAATGGAATAATAAAGAAAGAAGCAATTCCAGCTGATATAGATTTATCTATAGAATCTATTACTAAAGAAACAATAATTGATTTATTAAGTTAAGGCGTTATTAGAAACTTTGGGAATGTGCACCTCCCTTAAAGCCTAATATATAAGTCCAACCTGGGAAACTTTTGAAGCCCCAGGTCTTATTTAATAAATTATCTAAAAAAAACTATTCAAATTAATAAATTTGTTATATTATATATACATAATTGAGATGAAATTATCCTTTCATTCCTAGGTGGTGGAAATTGGTAGACACACTGGTCTTTGACACCAGTTATTGCTAGTTCGAGTCTAGCCCTAGGAGCCAATTTAATAAACTTTGAATTGATGATATAGGTAGGTAGAAAGAAGGAAGATAGATATGATAGTAAAAGTACAACATTTTAAAGATGAATTTATTGGAGTATATGAAGAAGAAATATATTCAAATGTAGAAAAAATATTTAGATTTAGGGATGCAAACCAAGATGAATTTCTTAATTTAAAAATAAAAAATCAAGATGAATTTGAATTAATACCAATAACTCATATAGACAAAGATGGAAACCATCCATCATTAGTTGGTGCTGTATGGTTAATGAATAACGAAGGAAAAACAATAGAAAAATTAATTTAATAAAATAAATATCTATGTCATCAGTTCATTGTCCATTAATGGATGGTCTACTAACGATATAACGGATAGGGAAAAGTGCCAGTTAACCTTTGATGATGGTGCTGCCAAAAGTTCCTTTGCTAGTATAATGAAGTGTGTCGTTAGTACAGCATCTATTAGATGTTACATTAGGAAAACACATAAAACCCTGTGTTTGCAAATGAACTGTTGTATACGGGCTTGTCCGATAGAGATGAGTTTACGTGATATGATGGAGCATTATTTTAGAGGTGGGGAAAACTGCTGGTAAACCCTAGGCAACGAACAAAAGCAGGCTATCGAAATCGTCTTGGTTATTTCTTTCGTTGGCTATAGCCGATAAGACGAGATTAGAGTTCGGATGAGATACATTCTCATCTGCTATATCGCCGTGGAGTGAAACGGAATATCACGATAGGTTCATACCCTGTAAATAGTAGGTTCGACTCCTGCCTCGGCAACCAAATATCGAGCTAACTTGACTATTTTATTGTTCTTGTAGTTGAGTTAGGACTTGTTTCATTTTTTTGACTAGACTTAACGTTTAGTCCTCTCTTTTTCTTTTATTATTGGGAACACCTATAAAGGTGTTTTCTTTATACAAAAAAAAAATAATACGCCTTTATTGGCTATTTTTAGCCTTGTATAGACGTATTTATATTTTATAATATGAATTACTATTTACCACCACATTAAGTCAAATACGAGCTTAAAAAGGTCAAATATCTCATTTTGTGTTTCCTTTACTTTATCAGGATTACTCCATATCAATTCATAATAATCATTTTCTATAAACCAATTTGTTAATTCTATTATTCTGTCTATTATTTGCAGTTGAGTGTACTTTTTCTTCTTATATGTTAGTTTGTAGTACTCTAAATCTATAACTTTTTCTGCTTGTTCCTTGTATTTTTTAAACCTACTATTAACCCACTTTAAAAACTCATAGTTTAAATTCCAACATTCATCGTCAGACCAACCTCTGAACGTTCTTTGGAAGAAAAACTTTATTTCTCTTTTCATAATTTTGTCTCCTTGTTTTTAATTCTTTCTTTTCTTATTTTTTTTATATCTATTCCTAAAACATCATAACTTTCTTTAAAGTACCCACATACAAATTTGAATTGGTTGTCGTTAATTAATATTAATTCTTTTTCTGTATCGTGTTGATAACTTCCATAAGGGCATCCCATACAACCTGTCCTACAGACATAGTTATATACTTTTGGTATTTCTATATTATATTTCTTATATATTTTATCCAATAATTCATCAGATAAATCGTGTAAAGGAGTGAATTTCTTATCCTTAGTAAAGCAACTTTTATATTGCTGTTTTCTAAGCATACTTTCGCCGCCACGAATACCTAAAATAGGTTTTAACCCAGTTTCTTCTTCAAAATCGTGTGCGGGTTTCTTTTTTAAATAATAGCAACATAAATGAGTTATTTTATGAGCATTATCGCTCTTAACATATTCCCTTGCTTTTTTAGAAATGCCACTAAAACCCTTATCATAAGTTCCATCAATTTTTTGTTGTATGGTTTTTGATGGTATTTTGCCCTTTCTGAGAGCATTTTGATAGTAATATATATAGAAGTCTTGTTCTTTACTAAAACACGGTATACCATACTTTCTTTTTATTTCAAAAGGCTTTATTTTTGGTAATAATACAATATCACTATTCTTCAATATTCTATCTCTTATTTCATGATGTTCCATGTATGTATTTATTCCAACTATTTTAATATCATCTCTTTTTAAATAATTCTTGATAAACCAATACAAGAAATGACTATCCTTACCACCAGAATATGACAAATAATATGTATTGGGTTTTATTTTATCAAATTTGCTTTTCAAATCTACCAAATAAAAATCTACTTCATCCATTCATCTTAACCTCTCTAGCCTTTTTAAAATAATCTTCTACAATTTTGTGTATAATATCGTGGCTGTTAGAACTTATATTACATAAATCTTCTTCTGTATATTCTTTTGCAACATTAAATAAATAACAACCTATATAGCAGTGCATAAGTTCGTGTTTTAGTGTTTGTTTCTTTTGGTCTAAGCATAAATCTTTATCAATGTAAATTTTACTATTGTCTAAATATGTTAATCCAAAATATCTGCCCTCTTTCGGCTCTCCATCATATTTATATTCTCTGATTTTTTCTCTTATTTCTTCTTGAGATAACTCTATTATTTCCCAAGTTCTATCATTCATTTTAAATTTAATACTTATTCACCTTTGCTTTCTAAATTGGCTTTTCTAAATTCTTCAAGAGTTTTGTAATTTGATAAATAAAATTTTAATTCTTCTTTAACATTACCAAAAATTGCATTTGTAATATCTTTAAAATCATCATAAGAAAGTAATTCATCTATTGCTTGTGTAGTTTTGTCTATTCTTTTTGATAAATCTATAATAATTTCTTGATTATGCCTATTTTCTTTCTCATACCATTGTATTATTTCTGCTTGTTTGTTTACTTCTTCTTCTAATCTTTTTATTGTATTTTCTAATTCTATATTCATTATTCCTCCACCTTTTCTACTAAATCAGCTTTTATTAAGTCATCAATATATTTTTCTTCTACATTTTTAAACATATCTTCTTGTTGTTCTGTTATTCTTCTTGTTTTAACTTCAATTTCAATAGATGTATAAGGTGCTACGTGTTTATAATAAATCATTTCACCTTCAACATCATTTATTGTTATTTTTGTTGGTCTATTCCACCAATCTTCTTGAAGTTCATATCCATACTTTTTAAACTCTTCTAAATCAACATCTTCTCTTATTTTACGCATAATATCAGCCCTTTCTAACTACATTGTTTATTCTTTCTTTTGCTATATTAAAATACTTCTCATCCAATTCAATACCGATAAAATTTCTATTTGTATTCACACAAGCAACGCCTGTGCTTCCACTACCCATAAAACAATCTAAAACAGTGTCATTTTTATTAGAAGATAAAAATATTATTCTTTCTAACAATTCAATAGTTTTTTGTGCTTCGTGGATTTTATTTTTTGGTGTATCGTAAGAAAATATTTTTTGATATAGTTCACTTTTGACTTTCCCTTCATCATTAAAGATACATTTTAATGAACAACCATTGCCATAAATTCTTATAATATATTCAATGTTAGAAGCATAAAATTTCGTGCTTATCATTCTATTAGTATTTTTGTACCAAAATAATACATCATATTGTAATTTATTTTTTAAAGCCCAATTAAGATAATATGGTATTTGTAATTTGCTACAAAAAACATACATATTAATCTTTTTCATTTTCTTTTTTACATTATCTAAATATGGATAAATTTGTTGTTCTCCAAAATCACTCATATTACTTACAACATTACTATTAACATTCCGACAACCTACATTTAATCTTTTGCTTTTACAACCACCTTTTATATGTAAATATGGTGGGTCTGTAACAATTAAATCTATACTTTTATCAGGTATATCTTTCATTACTTCCAAACAATCTCCTTGTCTTAAATCAATCATTATCTATCAATCCTTTCTTTAATTTTCTGGCATTTGATATACAATTCTGTTGGCATTTTCAACATAAGCATTTTGTAGTAAATCTTTTATTTCATCTAAAACTTCAATGGCTCTTTCTTTTGTTTTGTATGTTCCTAAAATTCTGTAAACTCCAAGAGAGTTATAAGCCAATATACTGTGATTATTTCCTTTTTGATTATATCTTAATTCTGGCGATTTCATTAAAAGTTCTTTATCCTGAGAACGCACCCATAAATTCATTTTCATTCACTTCCTTTCTATTTCCAACCGAGTTCATTTACCTGTTGGTTTATTGCTTGTAATAAAAGCATACTAATATCGTTTACATCATCTAAATATACACTTTCCATTTCCTTATCAAATGTAATTGCTTTAGCACCAATAAAACCAAATGTATCATTATTAAACCTGTTTTTTGAATAAACTATTTGATTATCATTTGTTTCAATATCTAAATACCAGCCTAATGCTCCAAATAACTCTCTAGCACTTTTCATATTTTAATCATTCTCCTTTAAATTTTTAATTACAACAAATTTTTCATTTTCTTCATACATCAATGATTCATTTAAAATATAACCATTATCTAATACCCATTCACAAGGTTCAGGATAACACAAATATTCTTCAACAATAATTCCTTTGTTTCCTAAATTAGTTTCAACATATTTTCCTAAATAAGAGAAACCAAATTTTGCTTCATTAATACCACTATTATTATTTATTTGTTGTTTCATTATTTCTCCTTTAAATTGTTAATTTCATCTATTAGTTCATTGATTTTAATAGCAAACGCCTTGTCCATATTTCTTGCAGTCCATTCTCCATTTGGAAAACCCAATGTTTTTTCTCTAACAGTTATTTTTTTTATCTTCTTTGGTTCTTCGATTATTTCAATTTCATTATTCAAATCAGTAAAAAAGTCTATACAATCTGTAAGATATTTATAAGTTTTTACATCTGCATCATAATAATCTTTCTCTGGTGTTCTATAATCATTTTCATCAACATCATATATCATAATGCATGAGTTATATTTTATTTCTTTAGGTGCTTTACCATCTTTAACTAATCCTAGTAATTCATACATTGTTATTTTCATTCTTAACATCTCCTTTTGCTTTGCTCATTATTATTAGTAAATCGTTCAAATCTTGATAAATTTTATCATAAAAATTAAAATTATCCATGTAATCACTTATCCACTCTTCAATTTCATCTAGTGTTTGTTCTAATCTTTCAATATAATTAAGTATTTCGCTTTTATAATCTTGTTGCAAATAACCTGTTCTGGTTAATAAATCGTTTATTTCTTTTTTTGTCAATTTAATGCACCTCTAATCTAAATTTCTTCTCCTTTAATACTTTCTTCTGTTATAGTATCTATAAATTCAACTATTTCTTTTCTATACTTCATCTCTAGCCAACCACTTCTAGGGCTAGTTCCATAATTGCCAAAGATCAACACGAACATCATCCAAAATACTTCAAATTGAGCGTCTTTAAAGTAACCATGGGCTGGTCTTTTTACAGTCTTTTCGTTCGTTTTCAATATTATATTTTTTAATTCTAATAACGTCTGAAGCATATCATTATACCAGACTATAGCTGATAAGGCAGAAATTAAAATCTCTTTATTTATCATATTTTACCTCCTCAACATATTTTTCTTTTATTTCTTTAAACACTCTAAGAATCTCCTTCAAAGTAATAACCGTAAAGTTATACTCACTTTCGTAGAGAGGTCTATCAAAAATGGAAAGTTCTTTGTTAAACCAATTCCTTTTTTTATTTATTTCATTTTCTAAGTATTTTATAAATTTTTTCTCTCCGTACATCATACTTGCATTATAAATTAGTAATTGGTCTTTAAATTTCTCACATTCTTTTAAACTTTCTTCCATTTCTTTTTTTTCCTTCATTGTTTTTTCAAGCCAATCAACAATACAATATGCACTTAAAAATTTGCTCCCCCTTAATTCTTCTATGCACTCTCTCAATTGACTTTCTGATATTTTAATTTCTTTTTCTTTCATTATTTACCTCCCAAAATATAGCCACCATTTAAAATTGAGTATCTCTATTTTTTGGTTCTTTAATGCAAGTATCTTTTCATTATTATTTTCGTATAAAGTTATTTGCCTTTGTATCAATTTATCTGATTTTAAATCAGGATATAGATTGATAAGTTGTATATAGTTATCAGTCTTAAACTCTTTTAGAGTATTTTTTTCAAAATTCATATAAGTTTTGACAGTTAATTCTACTTTCTCTTCTATCTCTGCATTTTGTTTTTCTAACAACTCGATTTTATTGTCAATTACTCTTTCATTTACAATTCCATCTATAAGACACCCAGCCGCACCTAGCTCAAGTATTAATATAAAAATGAAGCTAGCGAGAGCATCTGATTTATCCTTTAGCAAACAAAATCCTGCTATTGTTATCAATATAAAAAGTACTACCATTATTTATCATCTCCTATTATTTCTTTATCCCAATTATCTATTTCTATATCAAAACCATGTTCTTGTAATATTTTTGTAGAAAATTTGTAGTTTTTACCATAAAATGTGTGTGTTGACAAATACACATGTTCTTTTAAATATTCAGCAGTTGTCATTTCCTTTTTACAATTACAAATAAAATTATCTTCTTTATCTGGTTCATCACAAACGGGAACTATCCACCCAGAATAATCATCTACTATGATCTTGTATTTATCATTTGCAGGGACTTTTGATAGTTCTTCCCAATTCTTAATTAGTTTCGTCATATGGCACCTCCATTATTTCTCTATATTTTTGTAAAGCTATATTCAAAACCAATGATTCAGAATCATTATTACAAGAATTTGGTGGGCTTAACCTTTCAATGTAATTTTCTAGCCAGTCTACAAACTCTTTTTGTTGAGATTCTACCTTATTCATTTCTTGTTGATATTCTTTAAGAGATCCCTCTAAACCTTTTACATAATAATCAGGTTCTAGTTTCTTCTTATTTTGGAAATTTGCATTGATTAATGGTTTAATAAATTCATGTGCAAATTCTTTAAGAGATATTTCTTTAATGTCGTCATGATTATTAACTAAAGTTTCACTCATAAATCCACAAAATTCTCCATTTTCAAAGAAACATATCAAACTCATATTGCTATCACAAGGGCTCTCACAAAAACAATAATCACTTCCGTTAGGATTGTTTTCGTATTTATAAAATTTATAGTATTTTCTTTCTTCAAGTTGTTTCTTTAATTCTTCTGTTTCTTTTATATAATCAATAATGACTTCTTGGCTCTCATCTAATGCAGTTTTAAAATTATTATTTTGTTTCTTTAATTCTTGATTTTTTTTCTTAAAAAAACATAAAGGGCAATATATCTTATGATTAAACCCTTGTGCGTGAAAGTTTTCAAATTCACTTCCACATATTTCGCATTTCCATTTAGCCATTTACTCATTACCTCCTACTTCCTCTACTAATCCATCTTTTTGGAGCATTTTTAAAATTTTATTATTTTGATCGTTACAATCAATTTTTCTCGTATGGAACCAAACACGAATATGTGTAGAACAATCTTTACTATTCCAAAAAATACTGGCACTATCTGAACACTCAAAAGGATACTTTTCTAACTCTTTTAAATCTATATTCTCTTTAATTTTCAATATTATCATCCCTCACTTTTTCTAATGAACTGTCTAATGATACTCCTATTATTTCTTTATATTTTTGTAAAATTTCTTCTATTATAAGTGATTTCACTTGTTTCATATATATATCCATATCATCAACGGTTTCAAGTATATCTTTTTCTAGTGTTTTTATTTCCTCTTCTAAATAATTTATAAACTCTTTTTGTTGAGTTAATAAATTTTCATACGTAGGCATATCATATAAATCAAAGAATGTTTTATCTTTTATTTTTTCATTTGGTAAAGACATCTTTTTTATCATAACATCTTCTCTTAAATTAAAATTTTGTAATTGATATTCTTCAAGCTGCTTTTTTAAATTTTGATTTTCCTTAAGTAATTTAGCATTAGCAACTCTTTGCCTTGAATTTCTTGTATCTTTATTAACATCCCACTGGCTTAATTTTTTAATTTTTTCTTTTAATTCCGTATTCTCTTGTTGCAAAAGCCAAATAAATTGAGAAATACTAACATAAACTCCGTTTAAACTTTTATCTTCTTTTATAAGCTCTAACCATTTATTTATTCCTAATATTAATGAAT
>ERZ1034687.1749-NODE-1749-length-10668-cov-8.806558_pt1 | contig 10668 bp, 9 predicted proteins | sample MGYA00520704_ERZ1034687 | MGnify/ENA primary metagenome ERZ1034687 (study PRJEB33766, sample SAMN09781762) | gut metagenome | biome: gut microbiome | host: Homo sapiens | place: Madagascar | study: EMG produced TPA metagenomics assembly of the PRJNA485056 data...
AATTAAAACATCAATTGTTAAGGAGGAATTGCGGATGAAAAAGATTATCAAATCTACATTAAGCAAGGGTGTAACAGTTGTTCTTAACCGCACACTTACATCCAGCGCTAATGCTTCTTCAAGCTATTATTACAGCCAGCCTGTTGAACCTGCAGAATTAAAGAAGTTTAAAAAGGTTAAATAATGCTTGAAAAAGTATCAAAGAAAATCACTTTATGGTTAATAAAATCAGGCTTACTTAAAGATGCCAGCATTGATTTATACAGTTATGCAATTCAATATTTATTATTGATTATTATTCCGACAATTAACTTCACTGCATACTGTATAGCCACCCGGCAAATATTAATTGGACTAATAGAAATATTTACTTTCCTGCTCATTAGAAAATACAGTGGTGGATATCATTGTGAATCATCTTCAGTATGCTTGGTTTTTTCAACCATAATACTAATCTTAATAGCCTGGCTAGCAGCTCACTTAAAGTCAGATTTTCTTTTGAAATTCCTCTTATTACTTGCAGATATGGAATTGTGTATAAAAGGTCCTGTAATATCTATAAACCATGAAGTTTCTGAAACTGAACGTAAGCATTTTCACAAAAAACTCATTGGTATAATAATATTACTGAACTTTATTATATTATTATTATGGGCATTTAATATGACACATGCATTCAATTGCATTTCCATCGTCATTTTATTTTGTTCTATATCTCATGTAGCTTGTACAATTGGAAAAAACAAGGAGCTGTACTATTAATAACATACAACTCCTTGTTTTAATTTATTTATCCATAAGCATTATTGAAACAATAAATTCCTGTTTCGATTCATCATATTTGTATACTCTTTATTCCAAAGCCATGCCTTTTATATGGATCTTTCTTATTTGATATAAATCTTCCATTCTGCATTTTAGGCTGTTTTACACACGAATTGGTTTCTACTATTAGTACAGCGTTGTTTCTTCTTTTTACAATTAATTCAATAAATTTATCTTCAATATTATCAATTGATCTGACTGCCTCATAAGCATTTGACAAAATATTTCCAAATAAAGATACTATATCTGTTGATGCAATACTATCAACCGTTTCTGGTCGTATATCAACAAGAAGTTTTATATTATCTTCATTGCACAAATCAACATATTGACTTATCAATCCATTAAGTACATTGTTATTGGAAAATGTGGTTCTTCTTCCAAGGCTATACTCATTCATAATGTCAATTATATAATCCTTCATTGTCTGATTATTTCCCATAGCAAGAATAGTATTAAGATGGTTGTTCATATCATGCCTTAAAATTTCCAGGCTCTCATTTTTCTCATACTCAAGTTTATAAAACTTTGCATCTGATTTTTCTTTTTCCAGCTGAACTTTCATTCTTTCATTTTCAGCATTTCTTTTATTAATTCCAATATTAACCCATAATACTAGTAAATCTGAAAGCACAAGTACTATCGAACTTATAACTATCCATACAGTCTCTGTAAAATTAAGGCTCCACTCAACTTCAATAATATAATAAGTCATAAACACAAATAATGATGCGATTAATATAACAATAAGTAATGTAACTGACATATCTCCATAATATGATATTTTACTTTTGTTCTTTATTAAAACCATTAATTCGACAAGTATGAAATAACACATTTTGCTAAGACATACTACAACGAGATTAATAGGTAATCCCTCAAGCTTTACATTTGTTATTCCTATAATATATTCAATAAAGAAAAACACCATTTGTTCTGACAGTGCCATAAATGCATTGTATATAATTGCCCAGAAAACAGCTGTTTGTTTCCTGATTTTAAACAACTGCATAATAACAAATATATAAATAGAATTATTAACAATTGTTACAAAGTATATATTTCCCATAAGAAATACTGCAAACATTACAGCATGACCAATCATTATTATTGTTCCGGTAAGCCATTGTTTATATCTGTGTTCATACATTTGTGACATACTCATCCATAAGATGACGGCTTCTATAATATGCGCAAATGCATAACTTAAAACTATTCCCATATTCTTACTCCTGTCCAGCCAGATACATTAATAATTTCTGCTTGAACTCATTTCTTCTGTCTCGTGCAATATCTATTGTTCCTTCAACATTCTCAAGCTTAACATATGTATTAGAAAACTCTTTAACCTTCTTTATATTAATAATAGTGGATTTATTAACATGACAAAATGTTTCCTTACCCAGTATATTTTTCCAATATGTCAGACTTTCTGTACTTATATACTCTCCCGACTCTGTATAAATGTGCCTCTTTCTTAATAATGATTCAATATACAAAATAGAATCCTGTTCTATAATAACATTTGCATTAGCACTTTCAATCACAATCTTTCTGCTTTGCTTCTTGTAACATAAATCAACTGCTTTCTGCAGACCTCTGAATATTGTAATCTTTTCAATCGGTTTGTTAATGTATCTAAATACGCCCTCATCCATTGCATCATCAAGATAACCCATGTATGATGTAATAATAAAAACAATTATATTCTTATTATTCTTTCTGAGTATTGTGCTTGCCTCTATACCATTGATGCCATTCATCTCAACATCAAGAAATGCTATATCAATCTTTTCACTATTCTTAGCAGCTTCATCGCCGCTGTAATATTCATAAACCTTGTAATCAGTTATCTTATGCTCCACAAAGAACTCGTCGACATATTTTCTTATCATATCAACATAAAGCTTATCGTCATCACAAATTAATATATTCATGCATTGTCCTCTTCAACTGACTAATTAATAACCTAATTATATCTTGCATACAAAACACATGCAATATCAATAATCTTATTCTAACAGTTATAACATTATAGCAAAAAACGGCAAAAATTTCTTTCTGCCGTTTCGCTAACATATATTATCACACTAAGAAGCCTGCTCAAACTGCGAATTATAAAGGTCAGCATAGAAACCATTCTTCGCAAGAAGCTCATCATGAGTTCCCTGCTCAACAATATCTCCATCCTTCATAACAAGTATCACATCAGCGTCTTTAATGGTTGAAAGTCTGTGTGCAATAACAAAGCTTGTTCTGCCCTTCATCAGATTATCCATAGCCTTCTGGATTCGCTCCTCTGTTCTTGTATCAACAGAAGATGTTGCTTCATCAAGGATAAGGATTGGATTATCCGCAAGGATTGCTCTTGCAATTGTAAGAAGCTGTTTCTGTCCCTGTGAAACATTGCTTGCGTCCTCGTTAAGCTCACAATCATAGCCACCCGGAAGTGTCTCAATAAAGTGATGTGCATTAGCTGCCTTAGCTGCTGCAATAACCTCTTCATCAGTTGCATCAAGCTTTCCGTATCTGATATTCTCCATAATTGTACCTTTATAGAGCCATGTATCCTGAAGAACCATTCCAAATGCGTCTCTTAATTCTCTTCTGTTGAAATCCTTAACATTATGTCCATCAACAAGAATAGCTCCATCATTAACATCATAGAATCTCATAAGCAGTTTAACAATAGTGGTCTTACCTGCACCTGTCGGTCCTACGATAGCAACCTTCTGTCCAGGCTTAACATTTACACTGAAATTCTTGATGATAGTCTGGTTCTCATTATATCCGAATCTTACATGCTCGAAATCAACCTCACCCTTAATTCCTTCTGTAGAAACAGGATTCTTAACAGTCTGGTCTTCCTCTTCTTCATCAAGAAATTCAAATACTCTCTCAGAAGCTGCTGCCATAGACTGTACCTGATTGATAACCTGGGCAATCTGCTGGATTGGCTGAGTAAAATTCTTCACATACTGGATAAATGCCTGAATATCACCGATTGTTATAACATCTTTAATAGCAAGAAGACCACCGGTTAATGCAACACATGCATAACCTAAGTTACCTACAAACATCATGATTGGCTGCATCATTCCTGAAAGAAACTGTGACTTCCATGCTGAACCGTAGAGGACATCATTAGTCTTGTTAAATGAATCAACCATATCCTTTTCTTTATTAAATGACTTAACAATCATATGTCCGCCATAAGTCTCCTCAATCTGTCCGTTAATATGTCCAAGATACTCCTGCTGTGTTTTGAAATATCCCTGTGACTTCTTAACAACGAAAGAAACAAGTCCGACTGATATTGGCAGAATTATAATTGCAATAAGTGTCATAAGTGGTGAAATGCTTAACATCATGACAAGAACACCAATCATAGTAGTTAAAGATGTAATGATTGTTGTAATACTCTGGTTAAGTCCCATTCCAAGCGTATCAACATCGTTAGTAATTCTTGATAACACCTCACCATATGTCCTGCTCTCGAAATACTTCATTGGCATACGGTTGATTTTCTCACTGATTTCTTTTCTTAATCTGTAGCAGACCTTCTGTGTAATGCCTGTCATTATCCAGCCCTGTACAAAGTTAAATACTGCACTTGCGGCATACAGACAAAGCACGAATATAAGAATTGTTCCAATCTTTCCAAAGTCAATTCCGCCAGTTCCACCGATTTTCTTTACAAGACCTTCTGACAGAGCTGTAGTTGCCTTACCAAGAACCTTCGGACCTACAACAGAAAATACTGTTGAGCACACAGCCATAACTGCAACAAATATTATCGCAATCTTATAGCTTCCAATATATCTTATAAGCTTTCCTATTGATCCTTTGAAATCCTTAGCTTTCTCAACAGGTGCCATTCCTCTTCCCGGAGGTCCCATTCTTCTTTTCGGTGGCATTTTGATATTTTTATTATCTTCCATACTGACTAGACCTCCTTTCCAAGCTCTTTAGCAGAAAGCTGCGAACTTGCAATCTGCTGATATGTCTCACATGTCTTCATAAGTTCTTCATGCGTTCCCTTGCCGACAATCTTACCATCATCCATAACAAGAATCTGATCTGCATGAAGGATTGTGCTGATTCGCTGGGCTACAATAATAACAGTGGCATCAGACACATTTGCAGCAAGCTCCTTACGAAGAATTGCGTCAGTCTTTAAATCAAGTGCTGAAAAACTGTCATCAAATATAAACACTCTTGGGTGCTTTGCTATTGCTCTGGCAATAGAAAGTCTCTGCTTCTGACCGCCTGAAACATTAGTACCGCCCTGTGCTATAGGACTGTCATACTTCGCAGCCTTATTATCAATGAACTCAGTTGCCTGTGCAATCTGTGCTGCCTTAACGACATCTTCATCGCTTGCATCAGGATTACCGAATCTTAAGTTACTTGCAATAGTACCAGAGAAAAGTATTCCCTTCTGAGGCACGTAACCAAGCTCACTTCTTAAGTCATGCATAGAAATATTTCTTATATCATGACCATCAATAGTAATGCTTCCTCCTGTAACATCATACAATCTTGGAATAAGATTAACGAGCGTTGACTTTCCACAGCCCGTACTTCCTATAATAGCTGTAGTCTTACCCGGCTCTGCTTTAAATGTAATATCCTCAAGTACGTTTGCTTTAGCACCCGGATACATGAAATTAACATGATTAAACTCAACCACACCCTTTGCAGATTCAATTGTCTCAGGATTCTCAGAGTCTTCTATTGAAGAATGTGTATTAATAACTTCATCTATACGGTCAGCTGCAACCATCGCTCTTGGGAGCATTACAGACATCATTGTAAGCATAAGGAATGACATAACTATAAGCATCGAATATGTTATAAATGCAGTCATAGAACCTACCTGCATAACTCCGGCATCAATTCTGTGTGCGGCAACCCACACGATAAGAACTGATAAACCATTCATAATAAACATCATGCTTGGCATCATGAATGTCATTGTTCTGTTAGTAAAGAGCATTGTCTTAGTAAGCTTTTTATTAGCTTCGTCAAATCTTTCCTCTTCCTTCTTCTCTCTTCCAAAGGCTCTTATTACAGAAAGACCAGTAAGAATCTCTCTGGATACAAGATTGACATTATCAACCAGCTTCTGCATAAGCTTGAACTTAGGCATCGCAATTACCATAAGAAGCATTACAAATGCAATGATAACAGCAACAGCCATAACTATAACCCAGCCCATGCCGGCTCCTGTTCCAACAACCTTTATAATTCCTCCAACACCAAGAATTGGTGCATACAGAATCATTCTCAGCATAATAACCGTAACCATCTGAACCTGCTGTACATCATTAGTTGTTCTTGTGATAAGTGATGCTGTAGAGAATTTGTCCATCTCAGCATTAGAGAATCCCATGACATTAGAATACAGTTTTCCTCTCATATCTCTTGCAACGCCTGCACCAACTCTTGATGCAAGGAAGCCTATACATACAGAAGTAACCGCCATAAGAAGTGCCATGGCAACCATCTTAAGACCAGCTGCCCACAGATACTTAGTCTGAATAGAATCCATGTCCATTCCTGCCTTGGCATCCATGCTCTTTGCATAAGCAACACCCATAGACGAAACAAGAGTCTTTCCCATAGTATCAATAGTCTTCTGGAATTCACTTCTCATAGAAAGGATATCATCCTTACTCATAGCCCCTGCACTATACATTGCCTTCACTATCTGTCTCATATCCACACATGTAGTTTCAACCTCATTACCATCCGAATCTTCCATCATCTGTGTAAATGTAGTGAGTTCCACGCCCATAGACTTTCCAATATCTTCTACCGAAACATTGGCAAGCTGCTCCTCACTTACATGCATCTGCTCTGCCATACGGCTCTTGAATGCACTTTCAGTCACTAAAGACATCTGGTTGTTAATTATAAGTGCTGTAAAAAGTGTGTCGTCTAAATCAGTCTTATTCTTAGAACCTTTGACACTTAATTCATAGACATTATCATCTTCATTATAAGAATACGACTGTTCCCACAGCTGTGCTTCTTCCTCTGTCATAAAAAGCTTCGCAGTGTCAAATTCTTCCTTAGTAATCTTTTCTGGCACAGTATGCTCTATGCCTCCATTCTGTATACCTGTATCAATGATATCTGAAGTATACGCAGGAAGCGACAAGTCACACACTGCCTGAACAATAAGCAGTGCAAATACCAGCACTATCGACTTCCAGTATGGCAGCACATTTTTAATAATTCTGCTCATAAACACTCTCCCATCTTTATTAATAAATATTTTCAAAAAATCTGCTTTCAATAATAAATAAGCGTTTCTTATATTAACACCGATTTTCATCATAGTAAATTAATGTCAAATGTATTTTTATAAATAATTTATAAAGAATGTTTGAATAATAACAATATATATGTTATTATACGCGCGAACGTCATCCGTTTTTCGGAGATGTATCTTAACAAGCCGGAAGGGCTGCATACCTTTCCGCAAAGGAGACAATATGAATACTATCAATGCAACTCGAACTTCTGCAACGAAGTTCAACACTAAGTACATGGTGGAGCTGGCACTTATGGTTGCGGTCATACTCGTTATGTCACTGACCCCATTAGGCTACATCCGTACCCCTGGACTTTCTATCACCCTTTTAACTGTTCCTGTAGCTGTAGGTGCTATCATCTTAGGACCTGTAGGCGGTTTAATCTGTGGTCTGGCATTCGGACTCACAAGCTTTTATCAGTGCTTCGTTGGAGGCGCAATGGGAACTGTTCTTCTCGGAATTAATCCATTTGGTACATTTGTAACAACAGTAGTAACAAGAACTCTTGAAGGCTTCCTTACAGGACTTATATTCAAGGGACTTCACAGTATTAAGGGAGTTAAGAAATTTTCTTATTATATAGCAAGTCTTTGCTGTCCTTTACTTAATACTTTATTATTCATGAGTTCACTTGTTCTCTTCTTCTATAATACAGATTATGTACAGGCCTTCGTTACTGCACTCGGAGCTAAGAACCCACTTATATTCGTAGTATTATTTGTTGGTGTTCAGGGACTTATTGAGGCAGGTATCTGCTTTATTGTTGCCAGTGTGGTTTCCCGTGCATTATATGCTGCACTTAAGCTTAACCAGAATTAACCAGTCACTTTGATTGAACAAATCGGATATTAATCAACGGAGGATTAGTTTTGTTTACAGAGATTTCAGTTAATGATATTAATGATTTTAGATTAGGTCATGCTTCCAATAAGGAAGCTGGCACTGGTGTAACTGTTATATATTTTCCAGACGGAGCAACAGCAGGCTGTGACATAAGCGGCGGCGGTCCGGCATCAAGAGAAACACCTCTTACTATGCCTATGACTGCTGACAATCCGATTAATGCCATCGTACTGTCAGGTGGTTCAGCATACGGTCTTGCCGCATCTGACGGAGTTATGACATGTCTTGAAGAACATGGTATAGGATATAACACAGGCGTTTCACTTGTTCCGCTTGTATGTCAGTCATGCATATTTGATCTTGGATATGGAAGTTCTAAAGTACGCCCGGACAGTGCTATGGGTTATGAAGCCTGCATGCAGGCACTCAGGAAAGCTGGTACTGTCAATACTGATGATTCTGTCACTACTGACTCAGACAACTATGCTTCTGATAATAGCGAACCAGTTCAGGGCTGTATCGGTGCCGGAACAGGTGCTACTGTCGGCAAAATTATGGGTATGAAGCAGGCAGAAAAGTCAGGACTTGGAATATATTCAGCGAAAGCCGGCACATTTACAATGACAGCAATTGTTGTTGTAAATGCACTTGGAGATATATCAGATTATGAAACCGGTAAAAAGCTTGCCGGACTTAAGAACGCTGACAGAACCGAGTATGTAAGCTGTGAAGAAGCACTCTATCAGTTCATGGCACCTCGCGATATGTTCACAGGCAACACAACAATCGGTGCAGTTATAACCAACGCTGCATTTAACAAGGCTGAACTTAACAAAATTGCATCTATGGCAAGAAATGCGTATGCACGCTGCATTAATCCAGTCGGCACAATGGCAGACGGAGATACAATCTATGCTGCAAGCACTGCAAAACGAGGCGACAGCGAAGCTGTACATGTTGATATCAACTTTGCAGGAACACTTGCTGCCCGCGTTATGTCCGCTGCAATTAAGAATGCTGTAATGAATTCTAAGATTTCTGATGAAGAATTTTTAAGCATGATTAAATAATAATATAAAAAATCCCGGTAAGAAGCATGCGTGGCATCTTACTGGGATTTTTATAGCATCTTTATAAATGCGTTATATTGTTTCACATTTTCTTTCGTAATTGTCTACACTTCTGTCACATTTTCCCAGTATTATATAAACAAGCTTAAGGAACAAACCGGATATCTGAATAACCGATAGATAACGATTATGTTTACCAAAGCATTTATATAGATAATTATGCATAAGAAAATACAAGACTTTATGCAAAACCTCCCTCATTTCACTGGCTGTACCCGCAGCCAGTTTTTAGTGCCTGTATTATTAACTTACGCTTTTTCAAATACAAGTATTTTCTCTGAGAATTTACTGACAAGCGGAATCCATGTTACAAGCTTATATGCCGGATTCAAAGTATGCATGCCTCTTACAATGTTGTCATCTTTAACTTTTCTGAATCCATCTGCTATTCCCTTGAGATCATCAAAGCTATTTGCTCCCCATGTAAATATTGCACCGGTTGCTTTTATCGACTTTTCAAGTCCCTCTTTCTTTACAAACATCGGACATAAAGTTTCCATACACACATATGCATTATCAAAATTATCTCTTATAATTCCAAGCATTGTCTTCACTTCATCTGCTGTCATGTACATGGTAAGACCTTCAATAATGAAAAGCATTTTACCTCTTACTTTTATCTGCTTTACCCATGCCTCATCCAGCACGGAGCAGGCAACAGTTGATATTCTTCCAGACTCTTTAAACACAGAATCTCTTACAGCTATTGTTTCCGGCAGGTCAAGATTGTACCATGTGAGTCTGCCATTATCCATTCTATATGCCCTTGTATCAAGTCCGCAGGCAATATTAACAACCGTACAGTCAGGATTCTTATTTATAAAATCACTTACAAGCTCATCAAATACTACACTTCTTGCCACAATACCACTGCTCATGGCAGTATCTTTACTTGCTTTGCTGAAATCATAATCCAGTCTGTCAACAAGCTCCTCTGCTTTCTCATCACGGAATTTATTCTTAGGATTTCTGCTGTGCATAGCTCTTGCATAGAAGCACTGAAGCATTGTTTCTGCTGTTCCGTTAAGTACCGGTTTAATCTTTTCATTATCCATAGAATGTGTCTCCTTCTATCGTTAAATAAAAATAACATCAGTTAGTTTTTGCTAACCAATGCTATTTTAACACATTTTTTTCAAATCTCAACACCTGTTATTGTTTATCTTAAAATAAGCATTTTACAAGCAACAACACAGGCTGTACTTATTAAAGTTCCTAATAAATAATATTCAGCGAACTTTTCATCTTTAGTAATTTTATCATAGCGTGCAATAGATTTTGCCGTTAAAACCAATCCCATCGCAGCATATTGATTCATAGAAATAAACATTATCATAATAAGGCGTTCTATTGTTCCTATTTTTCTTCCTGCTTTATTATCAATTTCTATCAACCCACTATTTTCCTTCTTAGGTCTATAACCTGATAATACATTTTGAATTAAAATATTTGAAGGTGTATGTAATAAAAGTATTGCTAATATCCATCTGGCAACACTCAATAAATTTATATATCATCTGTTCCCTCCAATCTATTCATTGCTTCCC
>ERZ1034687.1750-NODE-1750-length-10667-cov-4.171787_pt1 | contig 10667 bp, 7 predicted proteins | sample MGYA00520704_ERZ1034687 | MGnify/ENA primary metagenome ERZ1034687 (study PRJEB33766, sample SAMN09781762) | gut metagenome | biome: gut microbiome | host: Homo sapiens | place: Madagascar | study: EMG produced TPA metagenomics assembly of the PRJNA485056 data...
ACGTAATATAATAGAAATGCTTATAAAAAACGGCTATGAATTTTCAAGCATAGAAGATTATTTGACCGACTTAAAAGAAAATCACGGGAGAATAAATGCAAGATAAGAAAAAGGGCGGAGGGCTGATGAAGATAGTCGACGCGCTCGGAAAAGCGGAAAAGAAACGCGCGGTTGCGCAGACGATAGTCGCGGCTACGGGGCTCGGACTGGCGAGCGTTATCGGAATGTTGACTCTGTACGATTCGTTCTTTCCGAGGTACGAACGCCCCGATTACGGAGTTACGCCGGGCGTCAGATGTTATCAGACTATGAACGACCCGCCGCAACGCGAAGAATTGTCGTTTACGTCAAACGACGCCGAATTAAAGGGGTATTATTACGAAGCGAGTCCGGCCAAAGGCTTGGTGATAGTCGTACACGGTTTTCATTCGGGGGCGGACGATTATTTGCCGATAATACGCTATTTCGTAAATAACGAATATTCGGTTTTCGCCTACGACGGCAGAGGTGTTTACGATTCTGGCGGCGATTCGACGGTCGGATTTTGTCAGTCGCTCGTCGATCTCGATAACGCGCTTACTTTCGTCGAGCATTCGCCGGTATTGGGCGGTTATAAAAGATTTTTGTTCGGGCACTCGTGCGGCGGCTACGCGGTAACTTCCGTACTCGAATTGCATAAGGGCATAAGCGCGTGCGCGGCGATCGCTCCCGTAAACAACTGTTATACGCTTATTTTAGACAAGGGAAAGCAATACGCCGGCGCGTTTGCGGACGGCGGATTACCGAAGACTTTTATTAACGCTTATCAACGGATACTTTTCGGTAAATATTCGAAATGCAGCGGCGTAAGAGGGATAAATTCGGTAGATATACCCGTGCTGATTGCTCATGGGGCAGACGATAAAATTATTTCGTTCGACGGGCAGTCGATTATATCCCGCCAAAACGAGATAACGAATCCCAACGTCAGATATTACGTAGGGACGGGGCTTCTCGGCGGACACGACGGTATATGGCATTCCGAAAGGTCTGCCGAGTACAGACAAAAGGTCGCCGGCGATTTGAAAAAGTTGAAAGATATAAAGGGCGGCGAATTTTCCGTAAACGAACTTACGGATTTTTATTCGGAAGTCGACGACGAATTGTATAGCGAAATAAATTACGAACTTATGGCGGACGTATTAAAAACGTACGATTTCGCCTTAAAATAAAATCAAAAGGAGTTAAAATTATGTACTGTAAAAAATGCGGAAAGAAACTTGATTACGACGGCGATCTTTGCGAAGAATGCCGTAACCGGGAACTCGTTTACGGCGACGAAGAAAAGAAAGCCGAAACCGAAACGACGTCAACGACGTACGATCCGTTCGACGAGCCGTCTGTCGGCGTAAATCCTGCTTCCGGATACGGTAACTCTGCGTACGTTCCCGATAACGGCGACAGAATGCACGGTTTCGGTAAAGCGTTGACTGCGGCTATTTTAAGTGAAGTAGCAGTGGTTTTTGCCTATCTCGGAATTTACGCCTGCATACTTTCGGTTGCGCTCGGAGTATTCCTTATTCTCGCAACCATCGCGATGGCGGTCATTTCTCTCGTCTTCGGTATTCAATCGATTAAGACTTTCGTCGCGGATAAAAACGCCGGTAAGGTGAAACCGATAGCGACTCTCGTATGCGGAATAGCAGGCGTAGTCGCTGCCGCCGTTGCTTTATTCGTTCTCGTCGTTGTCGGCTCCGTAGTCGGCATTGCTCTCGGTTCCGTTGTGACCCCCGTTTCTGCGTATATTAATTAAATAGTTATGAAATACAAGAGATTCGGCGTAATGCTCGATTGTTCGCGCAACGCCGTCATGAAAGTAAGTAAACTTAAAGAATTTATCGATTTTTTATCGAAAGCGGGATATAACGCGCTCGAACTCTATCTCGAAGATACCTACGAAGTCGAAGGCGAACCTTATTTCGGATATATGAGAGGCAGGTATACGATAGAAGAAATCCGCGAAGTCGACGCGTATGCGAAAAAATGCGGAGTAGAACTTATTCCGGCTATTCAGACGCTTGCGCATTTTACAAATCTCGTGAAACTGCCGCAGTTTGCCGATATCGTCGACGTAAACGACATATTGCTTATCGATGCCGATAGAACTTACGAACTCATCGATAAAATGTTTTCGTCGCTGTCGAAAGCGTTTTCGACGCGTGAAATAAATATCGGTATGGACGAAGCGCATCTGGTAGGGTTGGGCAAATATCTCGACTTACACGGTTATACGAATCGTTACGAGATATTGCTCCGTCATTTGAACAAGGTTGCCGGTATCGCCGAAAAATACGGTTTCAACGCGCACATGTGGAGCGATATGTTCTTCCGTCTTAACAATCACGGTAATTATTACGGCAGAGGATTGACGGTTTCAGAAGATATTTGCAGAAACGTTCCCGAAAACGTAGCGCCCGTGTACTGGGATTATTACCATACCGACGAAGCCGATTACGACGCCATGATAACTTCGCATAAAGCGTTCGGCAAAGAACTCTGGTTCGCGGGCGGAGCGTGGAGTTGGGTAGGATTTACGCCGCATAACGACTTTACCTTAAAAAGTATGCTTCCAGCAATGCGCAGCGTAAGAAGAAACGGCGTAGACAACGTTATAATTACCATGTGGGGCGATAACGGCGGCGAATGTTCGTTTTTCTCGCTTTTACCGTCGCTCTACGCCGTAAGAAGTTTCGCAGACGGAGTTGAGGATATAGACGAGATAAAAAAGAACTTCGACAAAACCTTCGGAATTTCTTTCGATTCGCTTATGACGCTCGATATTCCCGATCGTTTGCCCGTAAGACATTGCGAAGTCGAAATACCGAGTAAAATATTCTTGTATTGCGATCCGTTCATGGGGTTGTTCGACGACCGCGTCGACGCATTGGGCGTTATCCCGTACGGAGAATACGCGAAAAAACTCGACGAGGCAAAAAATTCGGCAAAGCGTTACGGATATATTTTCGAAGCGTTGTCGGATTTATGCTCGGTACTCGAATTAAAATACGACTTGGGAGTAAGGATAAGAAAAGCGTATCGGTCGTGCAATAAGGCGGTTCTTGAAGAACTTGCAAACGAAATGACTACCGTTACGGAAAGGCTTGATAAATTTTATAATTCGTTTTCGAATTTGTGGTATACCGAAAATAAGCCTTTCGGGTTCGAAGTACAGGACGCCCGTATCGGCGGTCTCAGATTAAGAATACAGGCTTGCAAAAAACGGATAGAAGATTACCTGCAAGGCAAGATCGCCAAAATCGACGAACTTGAAACGGATATACTGTCGCACAGAAATAATGCCGATCTCATGTATAATTTTTATCGCGGGCTCGTATCGTTCGGCGAACTGTAATAAAAACGTACCGCTCCGTTAATGCGGAGCGGTACGTTTTTCTGCTTGTTTTAATGTCGTCCGTCGTCCAGATTCGTCATGCCGAACATTTTTGCGTATTGCGACGGGGTATATCCGGTTTGCTCTTTGAAAAAAGAACAGAAAGTCGATTGGGCGGTAAATCCTATCTGAGCGGCGATAAAGTCGTTCGTGTAGTTAGAGTTTGTCAACAGGCGCTTTGCATACGCAACGCGTTGATTTCTTAAATATTCGAATGGAGTAACGCCGACTTCTTGTTTGAAGATTCCTATCAGATGAGAATAAGAATAGTTAGCCCGCGCGATTAAATCGGAAAGAGGTATAGTCAGATTTTCGGGTTTGGAGAGCAGGTGTAAAAGAGCGTCTACACCTTTCGAGTAAGATTTTTTCGGATTTTGCCCGGCAAACTCTATAAGAGCGTCCGTCATAACGAGGAGCAATCTGTCGCATGCAGGATAAAAGTCTGCGCCGGGTACGCTCCACCTTAAATAGTCGCTCGGATTTTTTTTCGGTAAATCTATATAATACGACGACGGAAGGTCGGTTTTCTTTTCTTCGATCAATTTATCCTTTGTCGCCGATACAAAATAGGTGTCGGTTATACGCTTTACCTGCGCGCGAAACGTTTTGGAGGTCTGAATTTCGATATATTGCGGTTTTTTAAGTTTTTCGAGTATGTCCGAAGAAAGAACGCTTAAAAATTGAGAGAAGTAATCTGCTTTTATGCAAAAATTGATATACGAAGAGTTTGCTTCGAGTTTCTTCGTGCGGTGCGAATCTTCCGGTCTTAACACGTTCAGACAACCGGGTTGTTGTATAAGCGTTACGCCGTTTATTTCGTGTTCGTAACTTCCGTTCGTAATAAAATTGAATTCCCAGAATCCGTCGTGATCGTGGATATAGGGATAGTCGCCCGTTCTTATGAAAAAATGCATCAGATAGCGATTTTCGGAAAACCGACCTTCCGGCGTCGGCATTTTTTCATGCATATAAACCCCTCCGTAGAGGCGATTGTCGAATAAAAAGCCTCATCGACTAAATAATATCACTTACAATCGGGTTTGTCAACGCCGAAACGATAAAAATAAGCAAATTTCTAAATAAAAAAAGCATATTTCTTATTGAAATCTTAAGCATTAAATGTTAAAATATATAACGGGTAACCGATCAATCCGAATATGCCGGACGAGAAGTTGCCAAAAGTACGGAAATAGCGACGTTTCGGCAAGGTTAGTATTATTCTTGCCCGGCATACCGTAAAAAGCAAACCGGTGAAAAAATGGATAAGTTCAACGCGATAGCGAATACGAAGATCATAGAACGCGAAGGCATATTTTGCAGAGAACCCGAACCGTTCGAAGAAAAACTCGTAAAACTCGAAAAATCGAACGAAAAATTCGATTTCACCGAAAATATTTCGACGAAAGAAGAGTTATACGCTCTTTTAGACGAAGCAAGAGAAAAAGTCAAGCCGTTTCTTGCGGATTATTGCAAGGTACAAGACAAGGGCGTAACTCGTCGTGAAATAAAAGAATTCGAAGCAGGCGGTAAAACCGTCGTTATTCCCGATTACGGCGGACCTACGGGCAACGCCGTTAAAACGTACGTTCATAAATTCGATCTCGATAAAAAAGAGAACAAGCACTATCGCATATATTTTCAATCGGTAGACTATATCGCTTTCGTGTATATAAACGGCTGTTGCGTCGGAACTCACGAGGGCTTTTTCGGCTCGTTTTTCTTCGATATAACAAACGACGTCAAAAGCGGCGAAAACGAACTTAAAATCGTCGTTAAAAACGATTTTGTTTATCTCGGAAACGAACATCAATGGGGCGGCGAGGCCGTTCAGGGGGATAAATTATACGCTGCCACGGGCCCCGGATGGGACGATCCCGAACAAGGGTGGCACCATTGCCCTCCCGGATTCGGCATAATCGGAAAAGTATACCTTGACGAATGTGACGATTTTTTCATCAACGATATATTTGTTCGCGTCTTACCCGATTTTTCGCTTGAAGCGTGGGTCGACGCGTACGATTTTACTTACGACGGTAAGGATATAGATATGTCCGTAAGCGTTTACGGGCAGAATTTCGAAAAAATCGTATTCGAAAACATGCAGGTCGATCTCGGCGCGAAAACCAAAGTCAAAAACAAGAATAATATTTTCAAAGTTCCGTTTAAGATCAAAGACGCTAAAATCTGGAATAACGATACGCCGTGGCTTTATAAAATCGTCGTAGAAGTCAGATACGGCGATATAGTTCAGGTTAAAACCCGTCAATTCGGCGTAAGAACTTTTACGCAGGACGTAGTCAACGTACCGAAAGGCAGATTTTATCTCAACGGTAATGAGATAAAACTTCGCGGAGCGAACACTATGGGGTTCGAACAGCAAGACGTAATGAACGGCAATTTTAATCAACTTATCGACGATATATTGCTGGCTAAACTTTGCAATATGAACTTTTTGCGCTTGACTCAACGCCCCGTTCAGGAAGAGATTTACGATTATTGCGACAGATTGGGTATTATGATTCAGACCGATTTGCCGCTGTTCGGCGTAATGCGTAAAACGAAATTCGCCGAAGGCGTAAGACAAGCCGAAGAGATGGAAAAACTCGTGCGGTCGCATCCTTGTTGTATAGTCGATACTTTTATAAACGAGCCTTTCGCCAACGGAAGGGACGAGCCTCACAGACATATGACCCGCGACGAGATGGAAGATTTTTTTGCGGCGTGTAAATTAGTCATAAAACTCAACAATCCCGAACGAGTCGTAAAGTCCGTCGACGGCGATTACGATCCGCCTTGCGAAGATATGCCGGATAACCATTGTTATAACTTCTGGTATAACAACCATGCGGTTTTGCTTGGCAGATATATAAAGGGCTATTGGCTTAAAATCAAAAAAGACTGGTGTTACGGTTGCGGCGAATTCGGAACGGAAGGTTTGGACCCCGTCGATCTTATGCGGCGTCGTTATCCGAAAGAGTGGATAAGAGAACCGTTCGACCCGTGCAATATACTGAAATCACAAACCGGTACGAACGGCAGAGTTTTTTACCCGAAACAAAATTCGATCGAAGAATGGGTAGAAGCAAGTCAGAATTACCAAGCGTCTGCGGATAAAATGCAAGCCGAATTTTTCCGTCGCGATCCGCTGTGCGTATCGTTCGCCGTTCATCTGTTTATCGACGCATGGCCTGCCGGATGGATGAAAACGATTATGGACTGTGAAAGAACGCCAAAAAAAGCGTATTTTGCATACCGTAACGCTTTAACGCCCGTATTGCTTTCGTTCAGAACGGACAGAACGACCTTCTACGACGGCGAAACGGTTAAAATCGAAAGTTATCTTTCCAACGACCTGAATTCCGATGTAAACGGAACGGTAACTTACGTTTTGGTAAATTCCCGCGGAGAAACCGTACTTTCCAAGACCGAAAAAATCAGTCAGAAGGCTTGCGGAACGGGTTACGTTCATACGGTCGAATTCAAAATCGACGGCGTTGAAGACAGAGAAAAATTTACGCTTAAAGGATATTTTACCGACGGTAAGAACGAAAGCGCGAACGAACTCGTCGTGGAAATTTTCGGAAACACCGATTACGAGGAAGACCCCGATATAGAAGTAATAGAACTTAACGAGCGTAAAGATCATTTCGTGGCGGGCGGAAGAATCAACGTATACGACAATTCATGGTCGGGCGGGGTATTCTTTATCGAAATTCCGCAGAACGAATTGTTTGCGGGCATACTCAAAAAGGACGACATCCGTTTCCTTTACAACAAAGAGAAAGATCAGATCGATTACGTAAACGAAAATTCGATGAAGACCACCGAAGACTTCAAGCCGATTCTGACTAAATACAAATATACGCCGTGGAACGATGATCGCGAAGATATAATTTCGTATAAGCGCGTCGGCAAAAAGATTATCGTGGTTACAACGATATATCTTCGTCGGGAAAACCCGGCTATAAAACTTTTACTTAAAGCGATTCATACCAACCTTAAAAAATATCTGGAGATTATCGAAAAATGAGTAAAGTTTTGACTTTATCGAAAAAACAACTCGAATATCTCGAATGGGAATTCGGTGTGTTTTTTCATTTCGGAATCTACGAAACTCCGACGGGCGGTTTCGGCAACGCGTATAAAGACGGCGAGAAGGAGTATTCGATCAGAACCGCCGAATACGACATGCCGTGGGGAACGCGAGGTAAAAATCCGCAAGTTATAAACAGAATAGTTATCGAAGAGGATTTGACGGACGGACAAAACGTTAAAGCGTTTGACGTATATTTTTATCCGTCGGTATATAAAGACAGAAAATTACTCGTTTACCGCGGGGCAACGATCGGCAGAAAAACGATTTGTCATATTCCCGCGATATACGCCTCGAAAATCACCGTCGAGATAACGGAGTCGGACGGCGAAGCGAAAATAAAATCCATCAAGACGTACAAGGTAAATTAAAATGAGTTTAAGTAAAGATTTCGCATGGGGCGCGGCTACCGCGGCGTTTCAGATAGAAGGCGCGTATAACGAGGGCGGAAGAGGACCGAGCATCTGGGATAGTCCTTATTCCGACGGTCACGTCGTCGGCAATATGAACGGCAACGTGGCGACAGATCACTATCATCGCTATAAAGAAGACGTAGCGTTAATGCAAAAAATAGGTCTTAAAAACTACCGTTTTTCGGTTAGTTGGTCAAGACTTATCAACGTAAAAACGGGAAAAATCAACGAAGACGGCAAGAAATTTTATCTCGATTTGGTAAAGGAACTTAAAAACGCGCGTATCGAACCGTGGGTTACGATATACCACTGGGATTTGCCGATAGAATATCATGAAAAGGGCGGCTTTTTATGGGACGGCATAAGCGACGTTTTTGCCTCCTACGCCGCTACGGTCGTAGACGTTTTCGGTGATAGCGTTAAAAATTATTTTATTTTCAACGAGCCGCAATGCGTTATAGAAGAAGGGTACGTTTCCGGCAATCACGCTCCTTTTTTGCGCCTTCCGCGTAAAGAAGTTTTCAAAGCGGCGCATAACGTGCTTTTGTGTATAGGTAAAGCGGAAAAGGCTATGCGTAAAACCGCCGGACATAAATTGAATCTCGGATTTTCTCCGTGTTTCGCTCCTGCCGTTCCGACGGATAAGCGCGACGAAAAAGTCGTCGAAGAGTATCAATTTACGCCGAACGGCGAATTTTACGACGGTTGTTACTTTACCGACGCCGTTATTAAAGGTAAATTCCCTGATAATTATAAAAAATGGTTCGACGAGAACGATTATCATCCGTCCGACGAAGATTTGAAGATAATCAAAAGCGATCTTGACTTTTTCGGCTTTAATTTTTATCGAGGCTTTTACGTTAAAAATACTGAAAACGGAATAAAAAGAATGCCGATTTCACCGACGGACGATCTTACCGCTATGGACTGGCAGGTTACGCCCGAAGCGATTGAATACGTAGCGAAATATTATTACGAAAGGTATCGTTTGCCGCTTATCGTCGCCGAAAACGGCGTGGCGATATCCGAGTGGAAAACTCTCGACGGCAGCATACCCGACTATATGCGTATCGATTATATGAAAAGGCATATCGATGAGATAAAGAAAATAGCCGAAAAGTATTCGGTTATCGGGTATTTCTATTGGACGCTTTTAGATAATTTCGAATGGTCGCTCGGTTACACCAGACGTTTCGGACTTATTTACGTCGATTATAAAACTCAGGAAAGAACGCTTAAAAAGAGCGCATATTGGTATAAAAAAGTAATCGAAACTAACGGAGAAACGGATTTCGAGGTATAATTAAAGAGGTATAATTAAATGAACGATTTCGAAAAGATAATAGACGCTGTCAAGGCGTTGAAAGCGAATGACGAGTCGAGAAAAGAAGGTAAACTTCCTTCCGGCAGTTATTTTTTGAATAAAGACGACGTCGTGTGCTTTCCGCGCGATTTCGGCGACGCGAGAAGACCGTATTCGTGCGACGGGTTGATACTCTGGGCGTATTCTTCGGGTAATATAAAAATCGAAGAAAGCACTTTTACCGTAACCGAAGATTTCGACCGCGGAGCGCAGCCTAAAACGGCGTTTTATTTCGGCAAGGCAGCCGACGGCGAATATATTCCGATTTCCGTAAGCGGGGTCGGGATAAACGACCGCGAAAAGGACGTTGAAAGGTATTGCGTTTACACCGACGGCGGGGCGTATTATATCGCCGAAAGCGAAAACCTTATCGGCGGACTTAAAAGTTTCGTCGACGAAAATAAAAACGTTCGTTTCGACGTATGGGTTAAAAATAAATCCGCAAAGACCGAAAAAACGTATATATCGGCGTATTTCGACTTACTTCTTAAACGTAAACCGAACGAGGGGTTCGAGGATAAATGGTACAGACTGGTCGAAACGACTGACGACGGATTTTCTATTCACGTCACGGAATATTTAGACCGTACCACTTGTCTTAACCATTACGCCTACGTAAAACGAGTATGTGATAAAAAGACTTATTCGACCACTTCCGCTACGAACTTCAAAGGCAGACAACACGCTTCGCTGCCATCAGCCAAATCGCTTAAAACGGGCGTAATAGATAATCCGAAAAGTAAAACTTTATTTACCGAGGCGGGCGTAGAGGCCGACTTAACGCCGCTCGAATTAAAAGCGGGCGAAAGTGCGGCAATTACTTATCTCGTTGCGATTTCGGATTCCAAAGAAAAGTGCGCGTCGCATTCGGGTTCAAACCCGCAAACGAAAAGGGAATATAACGATACGTTCGGGAATATACCCGAAGTCAATCTTGCGGGTAATCCGTACGGCGTCAGCGATTTTGCGTTTTCTTCGTTCGTCAGAAGCGTAATGAAGCAGACCGAATTCTGCGCAAGGTCGAAGAACTACGCGGGCGCCCTCATAGGAGTAAGAGATATATTCCAACAACTCGAAGCCGCGCTTATCTGGATACCCGAATACACCCGTAAAAAAATAGTCGAAGCGCTGAATTTTATCGGCGACGACGGGCGCGCCCCGAGGCAATATTCGTATCCCGACAATCCAAGCGTTTTACCCGAAATGGATTTACGCGAATTTATCGATCAGGGCGTATGGGTTATTTCTACGGTTTACACGTACTTGTCTTTTACCGGCGATTATACGATATTGGACGAGGTTTGCGGTTACTATAAATTCAGCGGCAGCAAAGTAGGTTTTTCAAACCGCAGAGATACGGTTCTGGAT
>ERZ1034687.1757-NODE-1757-length-10640-cov-5.479735_pt1 | contig 10640 bp, 10 predicted proteins | sample MGYA00520704_ERZ1034687 | MGnify/ENA primary metagenome ERZ1034687 (study PRJEB33766, sample SAMN09781762) | gut metagenome | biome: gut microbiome | host: Homo sapiens | place: Madagascar | study: EMG produced TPA metagenomics assembly of the PRJNA485056 data...
CTCTTTTTTGTCTACCTTTGTTGTAGGTACATGGAGCGTATTGGTTTAATAATCAGTCGGGTTGTTGGAAATTGCTGTTTAGAAGTGAAGAATTAATGTGAACCAGATTGCTTTTAGGTGCTTTATAATGTTGAAACATCCCTTTGGAATATGGATAATTGATAGTTCTTGATGGGAACTGAAAATAAAAGATAATATGACTCGAAAGGCTAAATTTATAATAAATAGAAGGAATACGGAATTGTGGAAAGAGGATACTGTCGAATCTGTATCGCTTTATAATGATTGGTTTCTGAATTTTGCACCAACAACTTATACAAATGAACGTAAGCGTGCTATGGAACAAGTTGGTTTGTCTATTCGTTTGACTGATAATCTTCAATTCACATCTATGCATCTTAAAGAGCATCCGGAGTTTATAACAATATTGAGAATGGCAACGACTCCTCCGATTGCACGTGACAGGCTTATCGGATTATCAGAGGTGAAGCCTTCTTTTGTGAGGGCTATGGAAGAGGGGCGATTTCTGCAAAGGCTTTCCGAGCAGGAAAAGGAGGCGTGTTTAAATAGGATTGTCAAGGTGCTGGAAAAGCTGCTTGATTTGGAATTGTTTCCTTGGATCCAAAATGCTGGAACTCCAACGGTGGAGGAGTTGAAGGTGGCTGAATGTATTATGGCTGATAGATTATGTGGCTCTTTGTCTGACCCTATAATCCGCAATGAACAAGAGAAGAGGCAATTAAAGGTTATCGGAGATTTTCTCGTTTCTGAAGGATATACGTATATTGACCCGAAGGATGTTGGTTCTTTCCTTGATATGCAACAAGGCACGTTCACATATCATCTTAATGTTCCTGTGGAAATGAGTCGTTTGGGGGTGAAGATGCCTATTGATGTCGTGATAAAGCGTTTGGGATGTTCGCAAGAGTCTTTGCCTCTTCTTGTGGAATGCAAGTCGGCAGGGGATTTTACAAATACCAACAAGCGCCGGAAGGAAGAGGCTCAGAAAATGGGACAACTGAAATCGACTTATGGCAATGATGTTGACTTCGTCCTTTTCTTGTGTGGATATTTTGATGGTGGCTATCTTGGATATGAAGCCGCAGAAGGTATTGATTGGGTATGGGAACATCGAGTGGCTGACTTTAAAAAGGCTGGAGTATGAGTTTTGATATTGAATATTATAATACGGAGCGTGAGAGGCTGCAAGGGCTATTGGATGCGCAGAAGTCCCCCAAGGAGCGTAATAAGATGGGGCAATTTGCCACGCCTTATCCGTTGGCGTGCCATATAATGAAGAAGGTTAGGGGATTTTGTGCAAATGGAAAGGTTCGTTTTATTGAACCTTCTATGGGTTTAGGTTCTTTTTATGCTGCTTTTAGAGAGGTCTTTGCACAGGATGCAGGAGATGCTCTTGGCTTCGAGATAGATGATCTTTACTATGAACCGGCAAGCAAATTGTGGGCAAATGAAAACATTGAATTAAGGCGTGCCGATTTCTTAAAGGAGTCACCGGATGAAGGGCTGTTTGATTTGCTTGTTGCAAACCCGCCTTATGTCAGACATCATCATATTGATTCTGGAACAAAACGGGAACTACAAGAGGAGGTTATGCGAAGCACGGGGATTAAGATTTCAGGATTGGCAGGTTTGTATTGCTATTTTCTTATACTTTCGGAGAAGTGGTTATCTGATGGAGGTGTCTCTTGTTGGCTGATACCATCTGAATTTATGGATGTGAATTACGGGAAGGCGATAAAACAGTATCTATTGGAACAGGTTGACCTTTTGTGTATCCATAAGTTCATGGCGGATGATGTGCAGTTTGATGACGCACTGGTAAGCTCTGCTGTTGTTATCTTCCGGAAAGGCAAACTTTCTGGTGAAAGTGTTGTCTTTTCTAAAGGGGAAAATGTGGAGGTACCATCATTTACAAAGCGAATAAATAGGGCGGACTTGAATGCTTCTGATAAATGGTCTAACTTATTCATTGAAGAGGAAAGGCAAGTAGAGAATGCGGAATGCAAATTGGGCAATTTCTTTACTGTCAAACGGGGAATTGCTACGGGGGATAATAATTTCTTTGTTGTTGGTCAGGATGTCATTAATAAGTATGGGATTCCTAAGATTTTCCTAAAGCCTATTCTCCCCAGTCCAAGGTATCTGAAAGAGGATGTTGTCACTTCTGATAAGGAGGGTAATATTGTATTGCCCAAAACCTTGTATCTGTTTTCTTGTGGTATGAAGGAGGAGGCTTTGAAAGAGGAATATCCGGGTGTGTGGATGTATATACAAGAGGGTGTGAGACGAGGCGTTGACAAGGGTTATATATGTAGTCATCGCCCTTTATGGTATTATTGCGAGGAGAGGGAACCGGCGCCTTTCGTTATTCCTTATATGGGGCGTGGAGATTCTTCTAAAAAGATGTTTCGTTTTATTTTAAATAGGTCTGATGCCATTACGACGAATGTGTACTTGTTGTTATATCCTAAGAAGGATTATTCAAGGTGCTTGACTGATGCGGATCTTCTTAATAATGTATGGAATGCGCTGAGGAAGGTAAGTGCGGAGCAGTTTGTGATGAAAGGGCGTGAATATGGAGGCGGTTTGCATAAGTTGGAACCTAAGGAGCTGCTGGACGTTGTGGTTCCTAATCTTGCGTCTTTGTTATAGTGTATGTCCCTTACTTTTGGCTTGGCGGTTTACATCTTAATATGTATTTTCCTTAGCTTATCCTCAGATATGAGCAATACTTGGCAAGCAGGTTCTCCAATGGAAGTTCACCTTTCTCATACCGCTCTGCATCAATTGGTAAAATTCTTTCGCACACTTGTTGCTTTCCTTTGTAGAGACCTTTGATGTATTGATTTCCGTTTTGTTGCTCGATGGTGACTTCTGAAAAAAAGGAAGTAATGTCCTCTGGGTCATATATAATGGAATAACTCGGTCGTTTGGCTCCGGGAATATCTTCTTGAAGAATTTCTTTATCCACAAGATCTTGGATATCTCGTATGGCTGTGTCTTTGGAACATTTGGCCAATGATGCCCATGTTTTGGAGGTTATCTTTGCTTCATAGCCATCTAAGAACAAGTTCAGCATATCGGTCTGTCTTTGGCTAAGTGGTATAGAAGAAGCCTTTTGCCAAAAGAAACTTTTGTTTAAAATGGTACTGACGATATTCTCCGCTTCGTCAAGTGCAAGCGACAATGTATTGGCATACCAGCATATCCATTCTGTAATGTCACCATCGCCATGTTGAGCCTTTTCCAAAATATCGTAATAGCGTTTTTTATCTTTATTTATTTGCGAGGAAATATTGTAAAATCTGAACTCACTCTTGTCAGCACGAGCCAACAGCATATCAGAAAGTATGCGTGCCAAGCGTCCGTTGCCGTCTTCAAATGGATGGATACTTACAAACCAGAAATGTGCAATGGCTGACCGTATAACAGAATTTATATTATCATGGTTGTTGAACCAATCAAGAAAATGTGCCATTTCTTCATCCACACGTCCAGGAGATGGGGCTACATAGTGGATTTTCTCACGACCGAACATCCCGGAAACGATATGTTCCTCGTTTGTACGATATTGTCCGGCTTCAATCTGCGAACCCTCACTGAAACCAGTCGGGAAGAATGCTGCTTGCCATGCACATATTTTTTCTTTCGTCAATAGCTGGTCATAATGGCTTACGGCATCAAGCATGACTGCCACAACAGAATCTATGTAATGCGATGGTGCTGTCTGTTTGATATTTTCTATACCCAATTTCCGGGCGATGGATGAACGTACTTCGTCCACATTCAATCGTATTCCTTCTATTTCTGACGAATAAACTACATCATACGTCAGATTTTCCGCCATCGCTTTTAATTTGCTATCAAAGCCAAGCGAGGCAAGCCTGCCATATAACAAACCCTGCTTACGGTTCACTTCTTCAAGAAGAGCCGTTAGTCCAGTTGCATCCCAGCGGAATGCAGTCCAATTGTCTCTTTCGTGTATATACATACTCCAATCCTATTTGATGCGTCATTAAGCGATGGATAACGTCGCGATATTTGCGGCAAATATAGTCGATTATTGTCGTATCACCAAGTTGAGCCAGGTAATGTTGCAAAAAATGCGATGATTTTAGGTGGAAAACGTCTGATTGCATTGACCTGTGTTTCCGGATTAAATTAGGGACCGCACATCAATCGCAGACTCTAAAGATTTTCTATCAAGACATAGTTTGTACTACGCCCACCTTCTTCCGTAATAATACACCCCTTGTGATGCGCAGTATCCGATTGACGGGGCTTTCTCAAAATCCTTCTTCCACACCGGCTTCCGCTTCGCTTAGCCTTCTTCTCTTCTTCTGTTATTTGGCAAAGTGTTTTAGTTTTCTTCTTATTGGTTCGTCGTAGAATCTGAGGCATAGCCATGCTATGCAGATGCTGCAAGCTACGGTGGCTAATGCTAATGGCCATGTCTCTGCGAATGTGTAGAGCTGGGTCTTTATGAGCCACAAGTAGAAGGCGTACATTAGGGGATAATGTACGATATAGAGAGGGTAAGAGATATCGCCTAAGAAGTTGCAGACGCGGGTGGAGGCTTTGTCTGTGGTTTTGCCTGAGGCAGCAAACCAGATGATGGCGGGGAACACGCAGATGATGCAGATAGCCTCGAAGATTCCGTTATGGCTTAGTGTGGATCCGCTATCTATAAGGGGAACGTGGAAGAGGAGGAGCAGGAGGATGGCGCAGGTCCAGAATGCTCCGCGTACATTCTTTATAGGTTTGTATATGCGGGACATGAATAGGCCTATCGTGAGGGGACAGAGCATTCGTAATGTGCCGCCAAGGAGGTTGGTAGTGTCGATTGTCCAACCTACTCCGATGGATCCGTAGCCTGATTGGTCGGTGACAGCGAACCAGGTGAGAGTGCCGCAAAGTAGAGCCGTGAGCCATGCCAAGGTGCGTGTGCTGAGACGGCGTATGATAAGGGCGTAGAGTATATTGCCAATGTATTCAAAGAAGAGGGACCAGCAGGGACCGTTGAGGGGAAACATCTCTCCGTTGCCTCGTACTTCTCGGGGCATTCCGGGTAGTGCGGGAATCATGAGCCATGAACAGATGAGGGCTATGAGGGTGAGGAGCAGCGTGGAGTGGCTGCTGTCCCAGCGTTCCATGCCTGTAAGCAGGAAGGAGATGGCTCCGATGAGTGCGCCCATCATGACCATGGGATGAAGGCGGATGAGACGACGGCGGAAGAATTTGCTTGTCGTGAGGGATTTGCCCCAGCGGTCGTCGTAGGCGTAGCCGATGACAAACCCGGAGAGCATGAAGAAGAAGTCTACGGCTAAGTATCCGTGGTTGATGAAGTCGATGACGGGCTTGTTGCCAGCAAATTGGTAGCCTTCGAATACGTGGTACCATACGACGAGGAGGGCTGCAACGCCTCGTAGTCCGTCGAGTAGGGCGTAATGGGGTTTAGAATCGGTGAATGCCATTTCTTTCTTTTATATATTAATGTTGCAAAGATAGGGGTTTGTGGGGATTCTTCCAACGGTCACTTAGCGAAGCGTAAAGTAAATTTGCCGTTTATGACCTATGTCTATCTCTTCTCTTTTACTTGCTTTCCAAGTGTTTCTTGATAAATTCAAAAGTAGATAGAAATTTGCAATAGTGTATCAAGTCTTTATCTGCAAGAAAAGTAGTATTTGTTCCGCCAAATGTTTATATGATAACACAAATGAAGTGTTAATATCGTGTTAAATATGGACATTGGATCAGTTAAAAGGAAGCTAACAGATTGTTATATAGCGTATATGAATTACCTTTGTAATTCAAAGGGGATTAATATGACACAGTTTGACAAGCAAAAACTTATAGAGATTATTCTTTACATCTTGAATAAAACAAAGGGATTGGATTATTACCACATGTTCAAGATTATATATTTTGCCAATAGTGCACATTTGGCAAAATACGGATTTCCTATGGTTTCTGACGAGTTCTGTGCATTGCCTGATGGTCCTGTTCCTTCAATCTTATATGATTGTATAAAAGGAGATGCTCATTGTGATAAAGAGTTGAAAGATATGCTTGAAAAGACTGTATCGAAAGGTGCAGATGACGCTTATTATATGTTGGAAGCAAAGCGCAATGCCGACTCTGATTATCTTTCAAAAGCAGATATTGAAGCGTTAGACCACTCTATAGCAGAAAACGGGAATCTCCCTTATGGGGTGTTACGTGCAAAATCGCATGGCGAAGAGTGGAGTCGTGCCTATAAGCAACCGGGACGTAAAGTCATGAGCATTGTCGGCATAGCTAAAGATGCGATGGCATCTGAAGACATGATAGAATATATAAAGGAAAACCTTGCTATAGAAGCGGCTTTGACATGACAAATATAGGTGATTTACTTGGAAATGCGGCAAATGAACTTGCGCAATCAAGTATTAATGTTGGTGATGTCTATTTGCTGAATCTTGACCCTTCTAATGGCATAACGCCCAAGAACGATGATGCCTCACGCAATAAATTCTTCATCGTTCTTGGATTTGACAAAGAAGGAAATGTGATAGGAGGCTTGGTGATAAATTCTAAAATAAACTATAATTTACCATCTACCGTAACAGACTACCAGTTGCCTATAACTGTTAAACAATGTCCTTTCCTACAACATAATTCATTCGTAAATTACTCTAAAATCATTGTTGCTAAAAGGACAAAGTTTAGCAAGGATACTTACAGAGGTGAAATCTCTGATACAGAGGTGATGAGACTTATCATAGATACAGTAAAAGAGAGTCCAACAATCAACAGAAAACAACTGAAAGATTTCGGAATTATTTAGAGGCTCCGGATTATATTAGGGACTGCACATCAATCGCAGACCCTAAGGATTTTCTATCAAGACATAGTTTGTACTACGCCCACCTTCTTCGGCTTTCCTTAATATGCCTTTTCCAACAAGGTCACGGATGTCATTGAGTGCCGTGTCTGTAGAACATTTTGCAATCTTTGCCCATTTACCCGTAGAGAGTTTTCCGAAGAATCCATCAAATTGCATATTAATCAATTTACGTTGTCTCTCGTTGAAAGATATGTTTCGGTTGCGTTCCCAGAAATCGGCTTTACGAAGTACTGAATCCAAAGTTTCTTCAGTGGAGTTTAACGCCTGTTCGAAACAATGCAAGAACCACAAAAGCCATTCGGTGATATCACCGTCGCCATGCTGTGTGCGTTCCAAAATGTCGTAATATTCTTTTTGTAACAGTTTCATCTCTGCCGATATGGAGTAAAAACGCTTAGCGCAATTTTCAGAACGGGCAAGTAGCATATCTGTCAATGCGCGGGCGATACGCCCATTGCCATCATCAAAAGGGTGGATGGATACAAACCACAAGTGCGCTATGGCTGCTTTCAATACAGCATCTGTATTCCTGTCATCGTTTATCCATGAAATAAATCGCTCCATTTCCACAGGTACTCTGTCTGCCGAAGGGGCTTGATAGTGTATTCTTTCCTTGCCCATGGCACCGGATACCACCCGCATTCCGCCACTGCGGTATTTTCCAACCTCGATACGGTATAATCCACTTATCCCTGTAGGAAACAACACATTGTGCCAGCCAAAAAGACGATCTGACGAAAGAGGCTGATTATAATTTTGCGTGGCGTCTAACTGCATTTCTACAATTCCTTCAACATAACGTGAAGTAGAAACCATTCCTGCCATTGCTATCCCAAGTCTGCGTGCTAACGATGAACGTACCTCTTCGAGATTAAGTTTCTCTCCTTCAATTTCTGAAGAGCGAACGAGTTCCATGGATATATTTGACAACACGGCTTCATCTTGAGAATCGAATCCGAGCGACTGCATCCTCCCTGTTATCATACCCTGTTTAGAGCGCACGCGTCCTAATTCATTCATTATCCGCAGACTGTCATAACGGAATTGCCACCAATTATCATAATCGTGAATATATAGCATAGCATTGAGTTTTTTACAAAAATAGCTACTATTCGGTGATTAGGCAAATTATTCACCGATATTTTTCGGTGAATAAGTGTTGCTGCCAAAAAAGTGTAACGGGTGTGGATTATTCGGTGGAAAAAATGTAGCGGTTGTGGGATATTCCCTTGAAAAAATGCAGGAATATTGGGATTTTCGTTGGGAAAAGTGTATATTTGTGCTGGAAAGGAGGGGCTAATATGATGCTAAAGAGAAAAATAGAGAAGATTTTGGGACGGTGGAAGGAGTCGGGTGACAGAAAACCTCTTGTGATCAAGGGCATCCGCCAATGTGGAAAGACTTATATCGTCCGGAAGTTTGCCAAAGAGAATTATGAGAGTGTGGTTTATATGAACTTCATTCTTGAACCCGGTGTGAAATCTGCATTCACGGGGAATATAGATGTTGATACGATTATCCTTAACCTTTCGGCTTTGATTCCTGATTGCCGTTTCTTGGAAGGGAGGACTTGTATTGTCTTGGATGAGATCCAAGAGTGCAAAGAGGCAAGGACGGCTTTGAAGTCTTTCCATATCGATGGCCGTTTTGATGTCATTGCCACAGGATCTTTGTTAGGAGTGAAAGGATATGGCAAGAGCAAAAAGGTGCAGGAGGGACAGGATTCTGTCCCTGTTGGATATGAAACAGTCATTGATATGTATCCATTGGACTTCGAGGAATTTTTATGGGCAAATGGAATCAGTGGGAGGGTCATCGATTCTGTCAAGTCTTGCTTTGAGAACGAAACAGTTGTCCCTGATGGGATTCACAAGGCGATGATGGATTTGCTGTATCGTTATGTCATTGTCGGTGGTCTGCCGGATGTGGTGAATTGTTTCCTCGAGACAAAGAATATAGAGCTTATATATAAGATGCAGCGCAACCTGTTGGCTGAATATGAGGAGGATATGGTTAAATATGCCGACGATGCGGACAAACCGCATATCCGTGAATGTTTTGAGTCCATCCCGATGCAGTTGGCAAAGGAGAACAAGAAGTTCCAGTATTCTGTCGTGAAGAAGGGGGGAAGGGCTTCGCAATATTTGGGCAGCATCCAATGGCTGGAGGATGCCGGGATAGTCCGTAGGTGTTATAACACACAGGCAACGGAACTGCCGTTGGAAGGCAATTCCATCAAAGAGTGTTTCAAGGTGTACACGACGGATATAGGAATCTTGATGGCTATGCTCGATTATGGTACGCAAGTGGATGTTTTGAAAGGGAATCTTCTTGGGTACAAAGGGGCAATCTTTGAGAACCTCATGGCTGATTTCTTGTGTAAATCCGGACAGAAGTTGTACTATTTCCATAAGGACAGCGGGCTTGAGTTGGACTTCTTGGTAAGGTTCAAAGGGGAGTGCGTCATATTGGAAGTTAAAGCTCATACAGGAAAGGCTAAAAGCATGATGACGGTCCTTAAAAACAAGAATGTGTATCATGTGAAGAGCGCAATCAAGTTGGGACATTACAACGTGGGACGTGAGGGGGAGCTTCTCACTTTGCCGCTTTACATGGGATTCCTTCTTGAAGATAGGATTGAGGATAGCATCATTCCCGATATTGATTTAAGTTCGTTGACTGTTATTTAGATTTTTCCTCCACCCGCTTGCCTTTGCCCGAATGAAAAAAGAATAGGATTGATAATTATATGGTAATAAATGGGTTAATCTTTAAAAGTGATAAAATAATCCTATTCTTTGAAATGAAAATGTTTGTTTTTTCCTGTTATTTTGGTTGGATATTACTAACTGTTAAGTTGTATTAAAGTTAACTTTGCCCTAAATTAACGTATGAAAGGAGATAACCGTATGAGAAAATTAATGAAACTTATTGCATTCCTCGGACTTGCCTTTTTTGTGATGGCTTGTTCCGACGATGATTCCCCTGTGACTCCGCAGGTCGTGAAAGTGACGGGAGTTACATTGAATGTGAAAGAAGTATCGCTGATGGTGGGTGCGAAGGAGACTTTGAAGGTGGTCGTCGCACCGGAAAATGCTACGAATAAACGGGTGACTTGGAGTTCCAACAAGACGGATGTCGCTTCTGTTGACGGGCAAGGTGTCGTGACTGCGCATAAGGCGGGCGAGGCACTGGTGACTGTCAAGAGTGAGGATGGCGGCAAAACGGCTACTTGTAAGGTGACGGTCAAGGCGGAAAAGGTGGCTGTCACGGGAGTGAAGTTGGATAAGACGGAGCATACATTGGCAGTTGGCGGCACGGTGACTTTGGTGGCAACGGTCACTCCGGAAGGTGCAACCAACAAGAAGGTGGCTTGGAAATCTGACAAGACGGATATCGCCACGGTCGATGAGAACGGCAAGGTGACTGCGGTCAAGGCTGGCGTGGCGAAGATTACGGTAACGACGGAAGATGGCAAGAAAACAGCCACTTGTGCCATTACTGTGAAAGAGGACAAGGTGGCAGTAACGGGCGTGACGCTGAACAAGACGGAGCTTTCGATGACAGTCGGTGGTTCGTTTAAGCTTGTGGCAACCATTTCCCCGAAAGATGCGACCAACCAGAAGGTGACATGGAAATCGAGCGACAGTGACGTGGCAGATGTGGATCAAGAGGGTTTGGTCGCTGCTGTCAAGGCGGGCAAGGCAACCATCACGGTAACGACGGAAGATGG
>ERZ1034687.1763-NODE-1763-length-10605-cov-5.050332_pt1 | contig 10605 bp, 10 predicted proteins | sample MGYA00520704_ERZ1034687 | MGnify/ENA primary metagenome ERZ1034687 (study PRJEB33766, sample SAMN09781762) | gut metagenome | biome: gut microbiome | host: Homo sapiens | place: Madagascar | study: EMG produced TPA metagenomics assembly of the PRJNA485056 data...
CCCGCAAAGCCAATGAATTCGGTTTTCGTACGCAAACCGGGGCACCGGAAAGAGCAGAAAAGGTGGCCCGGGCGCCTGCAGGGTTTGCGTACGACTGCCCGCAAAGCCAATGAATTCGGTTTTCGTACGCAAACCGGGGCACCGGAAAGAGCGGAAAAGGTGGCCCGGGCCCTGCAGGGTTTGCGTACGACTGCCCGCAAAGCCAATGAATTCGATTTTCGTACGCAAACCACCGGGCCGGAAGAAGGAGAAAAGGCGGTCCGGGCGCCGGCGACTGCCGTCCCCAAAAAGAAAAAAGGAAAATGCCAACCGTTCCATGGCATTTTCCTTCTCTTTCTCTCATATTCCCCGGAGGGGCGGCACTAATTCCCCGGAGGGTCTGTATTATTCCACCTCAATCTGGCAGACCTTCATGGCGTTCAGTGCATTCCGGTGCTGCTCCGGGGTGACGCCGGCACAGCATTTTTCCAGGACCCGGATTGGGGTTTCCGGGAAGGCTGCTTTGAGAATCATGGCGTTGGAAATCACACAGATATCCGTGCACAGACCTACTAGGGTGATGGAAGAAATCGGATCCTCATCGTCCTCCAGAAGCTGGATGCATTTTGGCAGTTCCAGGGAACCGAAGGATGGTTTGTTCAGCTCCATCACGGTGTCCGGCACGTCGGCGGCTTCCGCAATGACCGGGTTCAGCTCCCAGCCCTCCGTGCCCTCCACGCAGTGAATTACCGGCAGATGCTCCCCCTCCTGGGTATGAAGGTAGAACTTCTGGTGCGTGTCCCGGGTGCAGATGACCGGTCCGTCCCAGCCTCGAATGGTCTCCGCCACTGCCGGCACGATGGCTTCCGCCTCCTTGGTGCCCAGCGCGCCGTCCACAAAATCATTTTGCATATCTACAACAATCAGAAAATCCATGATATATTCCTCTCTCCATTGAATTGATACCGTTCGCAGCGAGGCCATCGAACAATTCACAGCGCCTCACTTCCTCTAAATTATATCGAGGGTAAAAAGAAATAACAACCCCCAATCGATTCCGGCATTCTGCAGTGACTTTTCTCCTCAAAAGTTTGACAGCATGCCCCTGCAAGTGGTAAAATCAGCCCATTGCGGGACTTCCCGAAAACGAATCCCGCCGGAAATCGAGAGGAACTTATATTTATGACGAAAAGTAATTTTTTGCTGATTAATCGGAAGCCGCAGGTGCTGGAGGAAGTGATTCCGGGGGAGAAGGGTCTGATTTTTCTGGGAAAGGACCGGCGCATCCTAGATCACGGGGTTTTGGTCATGGACTCGGGCGTTCGGGCTTGCCTGTACTGCGATGACGTGCGCAACCTGACATTCCTGGTGGACCGGCCGGGCGCTTACGGCACTGAGACACTTATTTTTGCCGCAAAAGAAAAATACGAGAAGGTGCGGGATGCCATCAAGAAGGATTATCCGAAGTTGGAGATGAGCCCTCAGAACAAGAAGCTGAACCGGTATGCGGAACGGCTGATGGAAAAGCTGAAGGACGGTCAGGAAGTGCGAATTGTGGATGCCGTTCGGGCAGAGGATGTGATTATCTGTCCGGAGTGCGGGGTGCAGTGCGCACCGGGGAGCCAATATTGCATGGAGTGCGGCGCGGAGCTACCGCAGAAGTAGACGAAGAGCGAGGAGCGTTGAGAATGAGAAGATTGTATAGAGAAGATAAGCCGAAGTTTTTCACTATCGTGATGGTGTTCTGGGTGGCCCTGGGCACATTTGGGATTTTCCGGGGATGGAGCACCTTGAGCCTGGTGATGTGCGCCAGCATGGCGGCGTCGGCATTCCTGTTCATCGGAACGTCCAAGAAGGATGCGGAATGGATTGCGGAGCACGGCGACCCGGATGAGTATGAGAAGAAGATGAAGCAGCTGGAAAAAGAAGCGGCGCTCCGTGCGGCGCAGGAGGCGGAAGCGGTAAAGGCTGCGCCGGAGTTTGCTGAGATGCCGGAACGTCCTTTTGTGGACGCCGAGGGAGAGATCGAAGAAGCCGTGGATGCGGATTTTGAGGTAGAGAAGTAGAGAAATAGGAGAGACGCTATGGACGAGAGGTTCATAGCGTTTTTTTATGGGAGAATAGCAAGAATTGGAGTTACACGCAAAAACAAAGTTCAATATGCCTAGAATTTTCCGACGAGTTCACGCTAATCAACCCCCAAGCTTTAAATAGCGTGAATGCGCTTTGAACCAGAAGTTCAAAACCGTTCTTTTCCTGAAGCAGCTCAATCCTCAGTTCACGCTTTTCTGCGAAAAAAGGCCAATCAGCGTGAACGCATTGACATTTTGAAAGCGCAAAAATTAGAATTTCGCGAAATCTGACAAAATCCGTTCACGCTAATCGACCCCCAAGCTTTAAATAGCGTGAACTCACTTTGAAAATCTAGGCATATGGGAAACTTATCAGTTTATATCTATAATAAGAATAGAACGCTTTGTGCAGCATCGCCCAAACCCTCACAATCCTACTAAAAAACGGATAATCGCAGCCTCGCTGCGATTATCCGCCCTCTTAACTTGCATCAAAGAAATTACTTTCCGATGTATCTGCTCTCGATGTAGTATCTCTTCTCGTTGGCTTCGCCCATGGAGAAGGTCTTTCTTGGCAGCGCGCCGTCTGCGGCAACTGCCGGGAAGAGCATGAATTTATCCATTGCCGGGAGGTAGAAACCTGCGTTGCCCGCTTCCTTGGACAAGGACTCTACGGCTTTGGAACCGTGGATGTAGTCGATGTCTGCATCCTCTCTTTCCTTAACGATAACGTCCAGTGCGTTTTGGAGTGCACCTACTTCCAGCTTGTTGGCCGGATCGGTTACAACGATGGTTCCGCGCTGCTCGTCGGTAACGTAAGGGATTGCGAACTCGCCTTCTTTTGCCTGATATCCGTCTTCTGCCAGGTGCGCACCGCCGTTCTCCTGCTGCAGCAGTTCAACGGTCTCGTTTACCAGATCCATGCCGGACTGGCCCTTCTTTGCGAAGATCACACGGTGAATCGGCTCGAATACGATGCCCTCATCGTGGATATTTTCAATTTCGCACAGCACGTAGCGAGCCGGATGATTCTCCGCTTCTTCCGGAGTCAGGGTCTTCTTCAGGTTCTCCCACATGGTCTTTGCGGTTGCCAGGGAGTGGTTTCCGTCGCCCATTGCCTGGAAAATCACGTTGCCTTCGCCATACTTCTCAACGGCTTTGTCGAAGAGTATGGACAGGGCATCCTTTGCGCCTTCCAGATCCTTCTCTGCGATGAAGGAACCGGTGATGTGTCCGCCCTCCATCATCAGGTCGGTATCATATACCGGAGTCTGAGGTGCGTTCACCAGCGGCTCGATAACGCTCTTGTCCGGATCGTCGATCAGGATCAGGATGTGCGGCATCTCGATCGGAGCACCTTCACGGATGCGCAGACGAGGTGGGATTCTTTCGATTACGGTGCCTTCGGTTGCACGGGTCAGGGAAGTGGATCCCTTGCTGAAGTCATATGCTTCCAGATCCGTAGCGATTACCAGACCGGTACGAGTGCGTCCCTCAGCGGTTCTCTTGATGAGCATGCAGCCCGGCTCCAGAGTGCGGAGAGTACCGTCTGCCAGATACTGATCCATAGTCTTGCGGATGTCTGCGGACTTCTCCGCTTCCGCTTCTTTTCCCAGGAAAATTTCCGGAAGCATCAGGCGAAGAGTGGATGGTGCATCCCCAACGATTTCCTCTACCTGTTTCCAATATTCCGGTTCCGAAGTGTACTGGTCACAAGCAACTACTGCCCACTTGCTGTAGTCGGTGCCTTCCTTTGGAAGCATGATTTCCGGAATATGGAATCCGAATGTTCCCCAATCATATTTAGCCATAATTAAGTCCTCCTGTTAGTTATGAAATCACAATGAGCGTCAAATTGCTCACACATAATATATTATGTATTAAATCGCATAGAATTTCAACTGAAAAAACTCAGCAAAAATAAGGATTTTACGAGAATTTTGTCGCTACCGGCACGGTTTTGTGTTATCATCTACAGTATGCCTAAAGAATACTTATTTCAGGAGGATATATAAATATGAAGATTATTGTTGCCGGTACCGGTAAGGTGGGAAACCTTCTGGCGGATCAGCTCACGAGAGACGGGCACGATCTGGTGGTAATCGATAAGGATTCTGTCGCTTTGGAAGCGGCTTTGGAGCAGTATGATGTGATGTCCATCGAGGGCAACAGTGCATCGGTGAGCGTCCTTCGCGCCGCCAACATCGAGCAGACGGATCTGCTGATTGCGGCTACCGGTGAAGATGAAACCAATCTGCTCACCTGTCTTACGGCAAAAGGATTGAATCCGGACATCACAACCATCGCCCGGGTTCGCTCTCCGGAATACATGGAAAGTACGGATATGCTGGAGGAACAGCTGGGGCTGTCCCTTACCGTCAATCCGGAATTCCAGACCGCTCACGAAATCAGCAGTCTCCTTCGGTACCCGGGATTCCTGAGCCGGGAAGAATTCGTCAACGGACTGGTAGACCTGGTGGAACTGCACGTTACCGCCGGCAGCCCGATTTGCGACAAGCCGCTGTACAAGATTGCGGATATCGTGAAATGCCAGATTCTGGTATGCGTTGTGGCTCGCCGGGACGAGGTCATCATTCCTTCCGGTGAATTTGTTTTGCAGGAGGGAGATCACGTGTACGTCACCGCTTCCGCCAGCAACCTCACCACACTGCTGCACAACCTGAACATCGTCACCAAGCGAATCCGGAACGTCACCATCACCGGCGGCGGACGGATTACCTACTACCTGGCAAAGCGGCTGGAGGACGACCGCATTGGCGTGAAGATTATAGAGCAGCGGAGAGACCGCTGTGAGTACCTGGCAGACCGTCTCCACGACGCCACCATCATTCAGGGGGATGCCTCCAAAGAGTCGGTGCTGGACCGGGAACACATTGAAAAAGCAGATGCTTTTATCTCCATGACCGGAATGGACGAACTGAACGTCATTACGTCTCTGTACGCCAATGAGCTGAACGTGCCGAAGGTGGTCACCAAGCTGGGCCGGGGAGAGAATATTTCCCTGATTGCCAACATGCCGGTGGGCAGCGTCATCACGCCGAAGATTCTTTGCGGTAATACTATTCTTCGATACGTGAGGGCCATGCAGAACGGATCCGATGCAGCGGAGACCCTGCACTCCATCGCCGGCGGAAGAGCGCAGGCGTACGAGTTCAAGGTGAACGAGGACACCCTGCACTGCAATGAACCGCTGAAGGATATTGATTTTAAAAAGAACATTCTTCTGGCCACCATTACCCGGGACCGGAAGATTGAGTTCCCGGGCGGAAACAGCTACTTTCAGCCGGGAGACCGTGTAATCGTGGTATCCAACGGATCCATGCCGATTATACAGCTGAACGATATTTTTGAGGAGGATAAAGAAGAAAAGGATGAATTATAAGATAATGATGCGGGTGTGCTCCTGGATTCTCGTCATCGAAATCGGGTGCATGACACCGGCCCTGGGAGTTGCCATCTACACGGGGGATCAGATGGCCGTTATCGGATTCATCGGCGCCATGGCGACGGCCGGCGCCATGTCCTTATTGATGTATGCCGGCTCCGTGCGGCGCCGGATGAATTTCTACGCCAAAGAGGGAATGCTGGTAACCGCTTTTGCCTGGATTCTTTTGAGTATCGTCGGGGCACTGCCTTTCTATCTGTCCGGACGAATTCCGGGATTTGTGGATGCCCTGTTCGAGATTATTTCCGGTTTCACCACCACGGGAGCGTCGGTAGTGTCGGATGTGGAGGGCCTGGGCAAGGGATTGCTTTTCTGGCGGTCCTTCAGCCACTGGATTGGCGGAATGGGCGTGCTGGTGTTCTTCCTGGCCATCATTCCTTCGGCTCACAAAGGCGAAGGATATTCCCTTCACCTTTTGCGGGCGGAATCGCCGGGACCTTCCGTGAACAAAATGGTCCCGAGAATGCGGGATACGGCTACGGCCCTGTATCGAATCTACGTGGTTCTCACCGTGATCAACATCGTGCTGCTTCTTCTTTCGGGAATGAAGCCTTTCGATTCCTTCTGCATCGCATTCGGAACCGCCGGAACCGGAGGTTTTGGGGTGTTGAATTCCGGATGTGCGGATTACACGCCGATGGCCCAGTGGATTACCACGGTGTTCATGCTGCTGTTCGGCATCAACTTCAGCGTGTACTACATGATGGCCCACAAGCGGTTCAAAGAGGCAATTAAAGGAGAAGAACTGAGGGTGTACCTGTTCATCGTGTTCGCCAGCATCGCCGGTATCGCGGCCAACCTGATGCGTTCCGGAAGCACGCATCCGCTGGGCAAGAACGTGCGGGATGCAGCCTTCCAGGTGGCATCCATTATCACTACCACGGGTTTTTCCACCGCGGACTTCAACCTGTGGCCGGATTTCTCCCAGGCCATCCTGATCTGCCTGATGTTCGTGGGTGCCTGTGCCGGCAGTACCGGCGGCGGCATCAAGGTTTCTCGAATTTTGATTTTATTCAAATCCGCCAGACGAAATCTGCACAACGTATTCCATCCGGAGGAAATTCGGACCGTACGGATTGACGGAGAGCGGGTCAGCGAGAAGACCATTCAGCACGTTCAGGCCTACCTGGCACTGTACGTGTTCATCGTCATCATCAGTTTCCTGCTGGTGTCCCTGGACCCGAAGGAGTTCTCCATGACCACCAATTTCTCGGCGGTAATGGCCACCTTCAACAACATCGGACCGGGCTTCGATGCGGTGGGACCGATGGCCAACTTCTCGGCGTACAGCGATTTCTCGAAAATCGTCATGTGCATCGACATGCTGCTGGGTCGTCTGGAGATCTACCCGATTCTCACCATGCTGGCCTACAGTACCTACAAGAAAGCGTAGAATAATACGGTAAAAACAACGAGCGGCGACTCCATACGGGGCGCTGCTCTTTTTTGTTGCGCCGATTCGAGGGAGCACGTATAATGATGAAAAGAAGCATCGACGAAAGACGGAGGATGACTTTATGTACGAGAATGGAAGAATATATATGGGCCTGGCGGGGGACAAGCGGGTGGAAATGGTGCTGAAAATGTGCAACCGCCACGGGTTGATTTCCGGCGCCAGCGGTACCGGTAAGACGGTCACCATGAAGGTGATGGCGGAATCCTTTTCCGACGCAGGCGTGCCGGTGTTCATGTGCGATGTAAAAGGAGATGTGGCGGGCATCTGCGCACCGGGGCAGAGCACGGAGGATATGGAGAAGCGCATCGACCGTTTCGGCCTTCGGGAGACTTTTACTTACCGTGAATATCCGACCACCTTCTGGGATATCTATCAGGAGGGCGGTCATCCCATCCGGGTTACCGTCAGTGAGATGGGGCCGGAGCTGCTCAGCCGGATTCTGGGACTGACGGATGTGCAGGAAGGCATCCTTCATATCGTGTTCCGCATCGCCGATGACAAGGGCCTTCTGCTGACCGACCTGAAGGACTTGCGTGTCATGCTGAACTACGTGAGCGAACACCGCTCGGAATACATGATGACCTACGGAAACATTACGCCGCAGTCTGTGGCGGCCATCCTGCGGGCGCTGCTGCCTCTGGAACAGCAGGGCGGCAACCTGTTCTTCGGAGAGCCGGCCCTGGATATTCAGGATTGGATCCGCACCGATGCCGAGGGCCGGGGCATGATCAACGTGCTGGACTCGGTGAAACTGGTGCAGAATCCGACGCTGTACGCCACCTTCCTGCTGTGGCTTCTGTCGGAGTTGTTCGAAAGCTTGCCGGAATCCGGCGACATGGATAAGCCGCGCCTGGTATTTTTCTTCGACGAGGCCCACACGCTGTTCCGGGATGTGCCGAAGGTGCTGCTGCAGAAAATCGAACAGACGGTGAAGCTGATTCGTTCCCGGGGCGTGGGGGTGTATTTCGTGACCCAGAGCCCGAGTGATATTCCGGATACCGTGCTGGCTCAGCTTTCCAACAGGGTGCAGCATGCCCTGCGCGCCTACACGCCGGCGGAACTGAAGGCGGTGCGTACCGCCGCTCAGACTTTCCGTGCCAATCCGGAATTCAAGACGGAGGATGCCATCCTGGAGCTGGGCGTGGGGGAAGCGCTGACCTCCTTCCTGGATGAAGAAGGCGTGCCGACCGTTGTAGAGTGCACGAAAATCATCTGTCCCCAGAGTTCCATGGCGCCGCCGGATCCCATGTTCCGCTCCAAAGCCATGCTGCACGACGGCATGGAGAAGTACGACGACTCCGTGGACAACGAGTCTGCCTACGAGGTGCTGACGGCAGAGGCGGTAAAAGCAGAGGCCGCCGCGGAGGAGGAGGCCGACCGCAAAATCCGAGAAAAGGAGGAAGCGGCGGCGAAAAAACGCCTTCAGAAATTAGAAGATGAGGAGCGGCGCCGCCAACAGAAACTGGAAGATCAGGCCCTTCGCAAGAAGGAGCGCCAACAGGAAAAGGCGGAAGCCGATGCCCGCCGCCGGGCGGATCGGATTGAAGCCGAGCTGCTGGCCGTGGGGGCCAGTGTCCTGACCCGAGGCCTGCTGGGGGTACTGCAGAACCAGTCGAAGAAATAGAAGTTATAGGTGGAAAAACATAGGTGCAAAAAGGCAGATTCCCACACGAAAGGTGTGGGAATCTGTCTTTTTGGTGAGACTTTTGATGCGAACTAAAAACGAGAAAATCGTTGTAGATAGCAAAAATATATGCTAATATATCATAAAGGTGGTGACATCAACGTGATATCTGTTTTTATGAGGAGGCATTAAATGAAGATTTTAAGAATAAAGGTAGATGGGCTTCCGTTGTATAAGAATCCATTTGATATTTCATTTTATGCGGTGCAGAGAGTTCAAAAGAACCATTTGAACTCGGTTTTTAATTTGTTTGGAAATATCTACATAAATACTGTGGAGGCATTTGCAGGGATTAATGCTTCCGGAAAAACCACCGCCTTGAGGGTGATTTCTTTTACAAGCATGTTGTTGGGAGCGGCGCCGTTGTCTGCAGAATTTGTTCCGCAAATACTCGGTGAGAACATCCAAACAGTATTTGATGTCGATTTTTTTGCTGACGGACGAATCTTTCATCTTACGACTGAGATTGTTAGAATAAAGGGTCCGGATGGGGGCAGCAGCATACAAATTTTGGATGAGGAATTACGGATAAAACCGGTTACCGGCAGAGTGAATAAGTCAAATCTTTTGAATTTTGACAATGTGGCGCCGGAAAGAGTTCGAAAAAATACCGATGAGTATTTGCCGGATGATGTGAGCATTATGATTGCGGTTAATAAGCAAATGCAGGATAAAAGTCTGTTTGTAGATCTTGCGTTGTTTACGAATTTTAATTTGTTTTTACCACAAGGAGGGACAGTTCCAACGGAAATAATTGCTTTACTGGATCCAACAATAGAGTATATTACCGTCGAGAAGATAAATGATAAGGTAATAACCAGATTGAAATTCTACGAGCAGAACGAATTGACGCTATATAATCCGGGAGATCTTAATGCTTATTTGTCTTCCGGAACTGTGAAGGGTGTAAGAGTGTTTTCGGATGCTGCAAGAGTTTTGAAAAATGGCGGATACTTGATTGTTGATGAGGTTGAAAATCATTTTAACAGAGAACTGGTTGCTGCGTTGCTTAGATTATTTACGAACAAGAAAACCAATCCGAAAGGAGCCATTATTATATTCTCTACACATTATCCGGAACTTTTGGATGAGCTTGACCGAAATGATTCGGTGTTTATTACAAGAAGCAAATGCGGATTGGTTGTGGATAATCTGAACTCGCTTCTAAAGAGAAATGATATGAAAAAGAGTGAAGTATATCAGAGCAACTTTCTTGGCGGAACCGCACCTAAGTATAAATCATTGATGGCATTGCAAAAGAGTATTATGAAAAGCTTGGAGGAGTAAATGACAGTTGATTTTCCTGATTCCAGCATTATTGCATGTATTTGTGAAGGCGGGGCCGAAATTGCAATCATGGACATTTTGCTAGATAACGATTTGCTAAAATTTACTCGAGAACAACTAATCGAAGACAAGGGTGGATTACTGGAATGCAAAGTTTGAGGTTTGAGCGCAATGTTGCTAATGACAAATTGCATGGTAAGCAACTTGAAGAGCTTGGATGGAAGGTTATAACTCTTTGGGAGTGCGAGTTGAAGAAAGATGCTTTTATTGAAAGAATGAGCTCTCTAGAGGCTGAAATAAGAAAACGACAATGAATCAACTTTTGAAATAGAAAAATGTGTATTCAAAAAATAAAATTAGCAGGTATGAAGATGAGTAATATGGATAGTATTCTTAAACATGTCTCAGGAATCAAAGTGAGAGGCGGAAATTTTGAAAACGAAACAAGCTTGGGCTTTTTTGAAAAGAATAAAAGAATATGCCTTTTATATGGCAAAAATGGTTCGGGTAAAAGCACGATAGGAAAGGCATTTTTGAAAATTAAAAATACAACGGGAGATTTTATTAAGAGTGCGGAACTTATTGATTATGATGGAGAAATTATACGAGATACTACAAGTAATGGTTTAGAATCCATATATGTGTATAATGAGGCATTTGT
>ERZ1034687.1764-NODE-1764-length-10600-cov-4.980370_pt1 | contig 10600 bp, 8 predicted proteins | sample MGYA00520704_ERZ1034687 | MGnify/ENA primary metagenome ERZ1034687 (study PRJEB33766, sample SAMN09781762) | gut metagenome | biome: gut microbiome | host: Homo sapiens | place: Madagascar | study: EMG produced TPA metagenomics assembly of the PRJNA485056 data...
GTATATATTATATGTGTATGTTTTAAGCGCTGCAAAGTTACAAAAACTTTTGGCTGCGCCAAAGTTTTCCAAATAAAAACATGAATAAAGTTGTATGTTCACCTGTTTTTAGTTACTTTTGTATCGTATTATAAGATAACGTTAGTATTTTGTAAATAAATGCACATAAAATAACTAAAACAGAATAAAAATGGTAAAAATTACAAAAGAAAGCGCTTTGGAATACCACCAAAGCGGTCGTCCTGGCAAAATTGAAGTCAAGCCGACAAAACCTTACCACACCCAAACCGACCTTAGTCTTGCATATTCTCCAGGAGTAGCTTTCCCATGCTTGGAAATACAGAGCAATCCTAACGATGTGTACAAGTATACTGACAAAGGCAACCTTGTTGCTGTAATTTCTAACGGTACTGCCGTGCTTGGTCTCGGTGACATTGGTGCCATGAGCGGCAAGCCAGTGATGGAAGGCAAGGGACTTCTGTTTAAGATATACGGAGGCATTGATGTGTTCGACATTGAGGTTGACGAGAAAGATCCCGAGAAGTTCTGCGAGGCTGTAGAGAAGATTGCCCCGACATTCGGCGGCATCAACCTTGAGGACATCAAGGCTCCTGAATGCTTCTACATTGAAGAACGCCTGAAGAAGACTCTCGACATTCCTGTAATGCACGACGACCAGCACGGTACTGCCATCATATCAGCTGCCGGACTGAAGAACGCTCTTGAGGTGGCAGGCAAGGATATTGCCAATGTGCGCATCGTTGTGAATGGTGCCGGAGCGGCTGCCATCAGCTGCACAAAGCTTTATGTGGCATTGGGAGCAAAGGTAGAGAATATCGTAATGCTCGACTCTAAGGGCGTTATCACAGCAGACCGTCCCAACCTCACCCCACAGAAGCAGATGTTTGCTACCAAGCGAACCGACGTCCACACTCTTGAAGAGGCTATCAAAGGTGCCGACGTATTCGTAGGTTTGTCAAAGGGTAATGTGCTTTCACAGGACATGATTCGCTCAATGGCAGATTCACCTATCGTGTTTGCTCTTGCCAACCCCGTGCCTGAAATCAGCTACGAGGATGCTATGGCAAGCCGTCCTGACGTGCTAATGTCTACCGGACGCAGCGACTATCCCAACCAGATTAACAACGTTATCGGCTTCCCATACATCTTCCGTGGCGCTCTTGACGTTCATGCCAAGGCCATCAACGAGGAGATGAAGATGGCTGCCGTACATGCTATTGCCGACTTGGCTAAGCAGCCCGTTCCGGATATAGTTAATGAGGTTTACCATGTCAACGACCTCAGCTTCGGTCCTAAGTACTTCATCCCGAAACCAGTTGACCCGCGTCTTATCACAGAGGTAAGTGCTGCTGTGGCAAAGGCTGCCATCGAGAGCGGAGTGGCAAGAAAGACCATTACCGACTGGGATTCGTACAAAAAGAACCTTATGGAGCTGCTCGGCCAGGAAACCAAGCTGACACGCAACCTTCACGATACTGCACGCATGCATCCGCAGCGCGTAGTGTTTGCCGAAGGTGCTCACCCCTCAATGATGAAGGCTGCTGTTCAGGCCAAGACCGAAGGCTTCTGCTACCCTATTCTTCTGGGCAACCCCGACCGCTTGCGTCGTGTGGCTGAGCGCTTGAAGCTTAATCTCGACGGTATTGAACTGATTGACATGCGTGCCGATCAGGAGCAGGGCAGACGTGCCACATACGCAAAGCATCTTGCCAAGAAGCGTGCTCGTCAGGGCTACACCTTTGAGGAGGCTTACGATAAGATGTACGAGCGCAACTACTTCGGTATGATGATGGTAGAGACAGGCGATGCTGACGCATTCATCACCGGATTGTACACCAAATACTCCAACACCATCAAGGTGGCAAAGGAGGTTATCGGCATACGTCCGGAATTCAGCACATTCGCCACAATGCACATCCTCAACACCAAGAAGGGCGTGTTCTTCCTCTCGGATACACTCATCAACCGTCATCCTGACGAGAACGTACTCATCGACATTGCCCGTCTTTCGGCCGACACAGTAAAATTCTTCAACGAGGAGCCGCACATTGCCATGATCAGCTACTCCAATTTCGGTACTGACGAGATTGGCAGCCCCGTAAAGGTTCACAATGCTGTGGAGGCTCTGCAGTCGCGTTATCCCGACATGATTATCGATGGCGAGATGCAGGTCAACTTTGCTCTCAACAAGCAGCTTCGTGACGACAAATATCCGTTCACACGCCTTAAGGGACTGGATGTCAACACTCTCGTATTCCCCAATATGAGCAGCGCCCAGGGCAGCTACAAGTTGCTGCAGGCATTAGATCCTGATGCCGAAATCATCGGCCCGATCCAGATGGGTCTTAACAAGCCTATCCACTTCACCGACTTCGAGAGCTCGGTACGCGACATCGTCAACATCACAGCCGTGGCTGTTATCGATGCTTACGTTGACAAGATAAAGAGAGAGAAATAATATATTTACTGAAAACCTGAGGGGATATGCTTCATACAATGAATGTGTGAGCACATCCCCTCTTGCATTTACCCCTAACTACACATTATATTATATGATAGATTTTCCTTGCGCTAAAATAAATCTCGGACTTAATATCGTCGAGAAGCGAAACGACGGCTACCACAATCTGCAGACTGTATTCCTACCCGTGCAGCTTTGTGATGCTTTGGAGATAAAGACCATGAGCGAGAGGTTCCCCTCTGACACGAATTGCGACCTTAAGGTTAGCGGTGACGGAATATGCTGCAACGAGGCTGACAATCTTGTGGTGAAAGCCTACAACATGCTGGCTGCCGATTATGAAATACCACGCATTCATGCACATCTGTACAAGCGAATACCGAGCCAGGCAGGACTTGGTGGCGGTTCGAGCGATGCTGCTTTCATGCTGAAGCTGCTCGACCAACGTTTTCGCATCAATGCCGGCAATGCCGAACTTGAGAAGTATGCAGCACGTCTTGGTGCCGACTGCCCATTCTTCATAAATGCCGAACCAGCCTATGCCGAGGGTATTGGCGAAATTCTGTCGCCTGTAGAAATCACAGACAACACATTGAGCGGTTACACTCTCGTCATTGTCAAGCCACAGGTGTCCGTATCAACCAAGGAGGCTTTTGCCGGTATTACTCCACGCATGCCCGAAGTGTCGTGCCGCGAGATAGTAGCCATGCCTATAGAACAATGGAAGGATCTGCTGACCAACGATTTTGAGGAGAGTGTCTTCACCCAATATCCCGAATTGCATGACATCAAGAACAAGCTGTACGAAGCAGGAGCAGCCTATGCACAGATGAGCGGCAGCGGCAGTTCAATCTTCGGAATATTCAAGACCGCGCCCGACAACGCTTCTATACAGAACGCCTTCGGCGGCAGCAAAATCTACACCATCAATTTGTAAGAAGATTGAGTAAAAATATATGAAAAAGGACAATAAGAACGAGTGTTTCCCACTCGTCGACGAAAGCGGAAACGTTATAGGCCGCATTTCAAGGGGCGAAGCACACAATGGTTCGAAGCAGCTTCACCCAGTAGTTCATCTGCATGTCTTCAACCGGCAGAAAGGACTATATATGCAGAAGCGTCCTGAATGGAAAGACATTCAGCCGGGCAAATGGGACACGGCATGCGGCGGACACGTCGACTATGGCGAGACTATAGCTGAGGCTCTGCGACGTGAGGTGTCCGAAGAACTGGGCATAAGCCAGTTCAGCCCCGTCTTCATAAAGTCGTACGTGTTTGAAAGCCGTGTAGAGAAAGAGCTTGTAAATGTGTTTTGCGCCATTTACGACGGACCGATACATCCGAGCACAGACGAGCTGGACGGCGGACGCTACTGGACTCTCGACGAGATAAAGGAGAACATCGGCAAATCTATATTCACTCCCAACTTCGAGAACGAGTTTGACAAGGTGTTGCAGAATGGACTTGTATTTGACAATCTCTGCATCAAGTGAATATCCAGACAACAGAACTGTACAGTTCAGCAGCCAACAAATACACAATAACTAATGGTGCTGTCGTGGCTACACCACTTGCGGCAGCACCAAAAGCATCTACAAACGTTGGGTAGCGTCCGGTAACCATGCCGTAGGTAAGCGACATTATACACACTCCTGTTATTGCCATTATCACGAAACTGTCAATATAGGAATCGGGCGTAATCGTACCGAGCGCGCTCAGCAACACGGCATGAGGGACGAAGGCAAGCAGGAAAAGCACAATTGCCATTGCCACCAATTCCCACGCCACAACCATCAGAGCCATACGTTCGTAATCAGTAGTTTGACGATATGAAGTTATGGCTCTGAGCAGTCCGCCTCCAACAAACAGTTCGGCCATAGCGCCCGACAGCAGAAGCCACACCAATAGCGTGGACGACATATTGTCGGCCAGACTGCTCCAAAACCACCTTACGCTTTCGCCTATAAACATCGAGCGTATTGCAAGTTCGGGAAATAGCACCGAAGCCACCCACGAACCCAATACCAACGCTATCTGCATGACGAAGAGCGCCAGGCATGTGTAAGCCGATATTATGGTGAAAAGCCTTCTACTCATCGGCATAAAGGTTCTGCACGTCAAGTATTTGAAGCTCGAAAGCCTTCACCACAAGACGTGTGGCGTTAATGCCCATTCCCTGATTGCCATTAGGGAAGAGTTTCTGAACGAGTTCGTTCTGGCGCTTCTCCAGACTCTTCACTCCGAAAGGCATTGTACGCAGATTGGATATTTGCTCCTTTGTGTAGCCAAGTGCCAGATGGCGCAGGAAGCGCTCGTCGTACTCGTCAATCTCGTAGCGTATCATGGCATCATTGTGCTGCATCACATTGCGTACCGACTCGCAGAAGCGTTCCACCACCTTTTCTAATATAGGTTGGTTGAATACATATTTCTTTCCCTCCAGCACCCGCATTATGTCGCTACGGGTGAGCATTTCACCACTCTTGAGTATTATGCCGTTGCATCCTGCATCGATAGCGTCAACCCACAGGCACTCGTTCAGTATTTCGCCTGTGAATATGAGTACCTTCATTTCCGGATGCTCGCCTTTGAGTTTGCGGCAGATCTCCACTCCCACCGTTGTGCTGCCTCCAAGACCCAGGTCAAGAAGCACAAGGTCGGGCTTGTTTTGTCTGAATTCTCTCCAGAATGCATCTTCCGAATCGGCTGTAGCAATAACATCGGCTTCGGGCATTTCATTATGCAGAATTCCTTCGGTGCCTTTGAGTTCCAAGGGCACGTCTTCCACTATGATTACTTTAAATTTTTCCATTGTTAATATAATTGCTTTACTAAATTACGATGTTATTGCGAAAATACAATACTTTGGCAGAAATTATTAACAGACATTAACCCCAAATGCAGCTTGTATTACCCCCAAATGCAGCTTGTAACAGGATTGTAACATGTGTTTAAACCACGTGTAATATTGCAATTATAATTTTGCAAGCGTAAAATACAAACAAACCCATTCATACTATAAAAAGCAATATGGAAACAATGTATCTTGTGATTGTGGCATTCTTGCTATGTCTGGCTATATTCGACCTTTTTGTCGGAGTCAGCAACGATGCCGTGAATTTTTTGAACAGTGCGATTGGTGCCAAGGTGGCCAAGTTTCGCACAGTATTGATTGTAGCATCAGCAGGTGTGGCGATTGGCGCAGTAATGTCGTCGGGAATGATGGACGTTGCAAGGCATGGAATCATGCAGCCATCCAACTTCTCGTTCTACGACGTAATGACCATCTTCCTCGCCGTGATGGTAACCGATATCATCATTCTCGACATCTTCAACACCTTAGGAATGCCAACGTCAACGACCGTATCGCTCGTGTTTGAGCTGTTGGGCGGAACGTTCATTCTGGCTGCCATCAAGATTGCAGGCGACCCCTCGCTCTCATTCGGCGACCTACTCAACACCGACAAGGCATTGAGCGTCATCGTAGCAATCTTTGTCAGCGTAGCCATTGCATTCGTGTTCGGTATCGTTGTACAGTGGCTCTCACGTATCGTGTTCACATTCAACTACCGCAAGCACTCACGCTGGTCGATAGCCATTTTCGGCGGTATCGCCTTCACATCCCTTTCTTACTTCATCTTCCTCAAGGGCCTGGGCAAGTCGCCGCTTATAGCTGAGAGCACAAGAATGTGGATTGAGAACAACATGACAGCCCTGATTATTTACACATTCATAGGTTCTACCATTGTCATGGAGATAATCCATCTGCTCAAGGTGAATGTGTTCAAGTTTATCGTGCTCATGGGTACATTCGCCCTTGCCATGGCTTTCGCAGGCAACGACCTTGTCAACTTCATCGGTGTGCCCCTTGCTGGTCTCGACTCTTATCAAGACTTCATCGCCAACTCCAACTCGGTAGGTGCCACCAACTATATGATGGACTCGCTTAACGGTTCGGCAAAGACTCCCCCACTCTTCCTGCTTGCAGCCGGTGTCATAATGATTATTGCAATGGCTACATCCAAGAAGGCCCGCAACGTAATCAAGACTTCTGTAGACCTTAGCCGTCAGGACGAGGGCGATGAGATGTTCGGTTCGTCACGTGTGGCTCGTGGTGTAGTGAGAATCACACAGGACTCAAGTTCAAGCATTACGCAAATGCTGCCCGCAGGTCTTAGAAAATGGATCGACTCACGCTTCAACAAGCAGGAGGCCGAGCTTAACGACGGAGCCGCATTCGACGTAGTGAGAGCTGCCATCAACCTTGTTCTGGCTTCAATGCTCATCACAATCGGTACCAACTACAAGTTGCCTCTCTCTACCACATACGTGACATTTATGGTTGCAATGGGTTCGTCTTTGGCCGACCGCGCCTGGAGTCGCGAGAGTGCCGTATTCCGTGTTACTGGTGTGATAAGCGTTATCGGTGGATGGTTCATCACAGCTGGCGTTGCATTCGCCACATGTGCCCTCGTCTGCCTCGTGATGTTCTACGGAGGAGCCTTGGCAAAGGTTCTGCTGATGGCTCTCGTTATCTTCCTGCTTATCCGCAGCAACAGAAACTACAAGCGCAAGGAGCAGGAAGCCGGCAAGGAGGATGTGTTCCAGCTTATGATGCGCACCCGCGACCCCGAAATCGTCTGGGACTTGCTCAAGAAGCACGTATCACGTACACAGAGCTTCATGACCCGCTTCACATTGACACAGTTCAACGAAATAATCAACGGACTGGAGAGTGAGAGCCCGAAGATACTCAGACACGTGCTGTCCAACCTCGACAAGGAGATGGAAATACTCAAGAAGTACAGACGCCAGGAGCTACTCGCCCTGAAGCGTGTACCTGCCGACATTGCCATCGAGCGCAACACATGGTTCCACCTGGGCATCAACTCTTCCGAACAGTATCTATACTGCTTGCGTCGTATGCTTGACCCCATCAAGGAGCACGTCGACAACAACTTCAATCCGCTGCCACAGGTCTACATCGACGAGTTCATAGCCGTACGCAACAGCATCAACGACCTCATGCAGCAGACCGAGGCTCAGATTTCAACAACACGCTTCGAGCACTATCGTGACACTCTGGCCATGGCCGACCAGTGCAAGGACAACCTCTCTGTAGTGAGAAAGCACCACATCGACCGCATACAGCAGGCCAAGGACAACAGCGACCTCAAGGTGTCGCTCGTCTATCTCAACGTGCTTCAGGAGAGCCAGCAGCTGCTCAGTAACATGCGCCATCAGCTGCGTGCCGCCAAGAAGTTTATGGAGAACTAATCGAATAATATCCCCCTTGAAGGGTATGGCCAATGAAGGTCATACCCTTTTTCTTTTTATCAAGAACATCTGACTAACCGATTTTTTGTTGTATCTTTGCACAAAAATTAAAAAAAAAGTAAATTATGTCTTCTAATTTCGGTTATTACATATTCATTATAGTAGCTATAATCGTCGGTTTCCTGGTATTCAAGAAGGTGACCGGCTGCATCATCAAGCTTGTTTTAACGGCAATAGTAGTCATGGTTCTGGCTGCGGTTTATTATCTCTACCTGAAATAAAAAGTCCAACAGCATGACACTCATCGTAGACAGCGGAAGCACCAAGACCGACTGGTGCTTCCTTAGCCACAGCAACACGACACTCACCATACAGACCAAGGGCATCAACCCCGTAGTGCAGTCGCAGGAAGAGATAAGGCAGACCATTGAGACAGAACTGCCCAACAAGGCACGACAGAAAGCCATAAACCTCAATGACGTCGACAAGATACATTACTATGGAGCCGGATGCGTGGCTGACAAGACCCACATTATAGTGCAAATGCTGAGAAACGTATTCCTCGAGAATGCGGAAATAACAGTAGAAAGCGACATTATGGCAGCGTGCCACGCCTTATGCGGAAGGCGCGAAGGAATGGTGTGCATACTGGGCACAGGCTCCAATTCGTGCCTGTACGACGGACAGCAGATGACGCTGCACACTCCCCCACTCGGATTCATTCTTGGCGACGAAGGCAGCGGAGCGGCACTTGGCAAAATCATAGTTAATGCCGTGTTCAAGCGCCTGTTGCCCGAACAGCTGTGCCAAAGCTTTACGGAGGAGACCCATATGCAGATGTCTGACATTATAAATAATGTATATAGACAGCCATCGCCCAACCGATTCCTCGCATCGCTATCGCAATTTGCAGCCCGACACATCGACAATCCCGCCATAGAGCGACTCGTAATAATGAATTTCGAGCAATTCATCAACAACAATTTGAGACAATATGCCAACAGCGGAGCTGTGCCCGTCATAAAAGCCATTGGCAGCATAGCCCATTACTACAGCCGTCAACTGCAAAAAGCAGCCGAAAACAACGGCTTTACTGTCGGAAAGATATTAAAAAGCCCGATGAGCGGATTGATAGAATATTACAAAATGACATTATGACATTTACAAATTGTACTGAAAACAGCTGAAAATGTTTGCGATAATAGAAACTAATATATAAAAATGCTACTTCGACATTACATTTTACCCCAAAATATTTGGAGTATTCCGAAATTGGAATTATCTTTGCAGATAGAAAAAACATAAAAAAACAAAGATATATAAAACAAACCTAATTAACTTATGAACGAAAAAAGAGTTTATACTTTCGGTAATGGACAGGCCGAAGGTAACGCTTCAATGCGTGAGGTACTTGGTGGCAAGGGTGCCAACCTTGCCGAGATGAACCATATCGGAGTTCCTGTGCCTCCTGGTTTTACAATAACAACCGACACTTGCAACGAGTATTATAAGGTAGGTCAGCAGAAAATTGTAGAACTGCTTACCGACGAAGTGAATGCAGCAGTTGCCCACACCGAGGAACTGATGAACTGCAAGTTCGGCGACCCGAAGAACCCACTCTTGGTTTCAGTACGTTCAGGTGCCCGCGCCTCAATGCCTGGTATGATGGACACCATCCTCAACCTTGGTCTGAACGACGAGGTTGCAGCTGGTATGGTAGAGAAGACTGGCAACCCCCACTTCGTATACGATAGCTACCGCCGTTTCGTACAGATGTACGGCGACGTTGTGCTCGGCATGAAGCCCGAGAACAAGGAAGACATCGACCCGTTCGAGGCCATCATCGAGAAGGTGAAGGAGGAGCAGGGCGTTGTTCTTGACAAAGACCTCTCAGTAGAGTCACTCCAGAAGCTCGTTGAGCTCTTCAAGAAAGCCATCAAGGAGCAGACCGGCAGCGACTTCCCTACCGATCCTAAGGAGCAGCTTTGGGGTGCTATCTGCGCCGTATTCCGCAGCTGGATGAACGAGCGCGCTATCCTCTACCGCAAGATGGAGGGAATTCCTGACGAGTGGGGAACTGCCGTTTCGGTTATGGCTATGGTATTTGGCAACATGGGCGAGACATCAGCAACAGGTGTTTGCTTCAGCCGCGACGCAGGCAATGGCGAAAACCTCTTCAACGGTGAGTACCTCATCAACGCACAGGGCGAGGACGTAGTTGCCGGTATCCGCACTCCGCAGCAGATCACAAAGATAGGTTCACAGCGCTGGGCTGAGCGTGCAGGCATCTCTGAGGAAGAGCGTGCTGCCAACTATCCTTCTATGGAAGAGGCAATGCCTGAGCTTTACAAGGAGCTCGACGCTCTTCAGGACAAGCTCGAGAAGCACTACCACGACATGCAGGACATGGAGTTCACCGTCCAGGAAGGCAAGCTATGGTTCCTCCAGACACGTAACGGCAAGCGTACTGGTACTGCCATGGTCAAGATTGCCATGGACCTCCTCCACGAGGGCATGATCGACGAGAAGACAGCCATTCTTCGCTGCGAGCCTCAGAAGCTCGACGAGCTCCTGCACCCGGTATTCGACAAGCTGGCTCTCTCTAAGGCTAAGGTCATCACACAGGGTCTGCCTGCTTCTCCAGGTGCAGCTTGCGGTCAGATTGTATTCCACGCTGACGATGCTGAGGAATGGCACGATGATGGAAAGAAGGTAATCATGGTTCGTATCGAAACTTCACCTGAGGACCTCGCTGGTATGTCGGCTGCTGAGGGCATTCTTACAGCCCGTGGCGGTATGACTTCACACGCTGCCGTTGTTGCTCGTGGTATGGGTAAGTGC
>ERZ1034687.1766-NODE-1766-length-10588-cov-4.107567_pt1 | contig 10588 bp, 9 predicted proteins | sample MGYA00520704_ERZ1034687 | MGnify/ENA primary metagenome ERZ1034687 (study PRJEB33766, sample SAMN09781762) | gut metagenome | biome: gut microbiome | host: Homo sapiens | place: Madagascar | study: EMG produced TPA metagenomics assembly of the PRJNA485056 data...
CTTTATTTTTATTTATTATCTTGCCGTTTCAGATAATCTTCGAGTATATATGAAGCGGCGATGCTGTCGATCACTTCTTTTCGTTTTTCCCTGCGCATATCCGCTTCGATCAGAACTCTTCGGGCCATAAGCGTAGTGAACCTTTCGTCGGCGGTAACTACGGGAATATCCGTGTGCGTTTTAAGCCCTTCGATAAATTCGCGGGTTTTCGTCGTCTGTTCGCTTTCCGACCCGTCGAAATTCAGCGGAAGCCCGCAGACTATCTTCTCGGCGCAGTTCGCCTTCGCCAACTCGCACAGAGCGGCAAGGTCTTTTTCGTACCCTTTCCGCCAATACGTTTTTTGAGGCAACGCCATTATTCCGAGCGGGTCGCTCATCGCGACGCCTACCCTTTTATCGCCTATATCGAATGCTATTATTCTTCCCATACGATTATTGTATCACTTTTTTTATTTTTTTACAAGCGTATATTACGGCGATTTTTTCACATACTGTAATCAGGCAAACGCAGGAGGAAAGTATGGAAAAAGGATTTATTTGCGGTATGATCGCAGGCGTACTCGCCGGCGCGGTTATAGTCGCAAATTCTTATAAGGCGAGAAAACTCGTAAAAGACGGTCAGGAATGCGTCAGACAAAAAGTAAGCGAAATGACCGAAAAAACGGACGGGAAAAAGTCCGACAACTACGAAGAACTCGACTGATAACCCTGATAATTGCTCGGATTAACGCCCTATAAACTCTCTTATAAGCGAGTTTTCGGGCGTTTTTTCTTTATCGAGAGCGCAGACGCAACTTAAAAATCCGGTTAAAATCTTTTTTGCGTTTTCGTCTTTTTCATCCGCCGCGACGTTTATTATATCACGTTCGATTATGCTCTTGTACACGCCTGCTTCGTAACCTAAAAACGTATCGATCTGAAAATCGGCAAATCGCTTGAAGGGTTTTACGAAGTTATTTTCGCCTCTCGTTACGCTTTCCAGATAACTTAACGTAACGGCGGCGGTTCTTCCGCGATAGAGTTTATCCCTCGCTATCCTTCGAAGAAGTCTTACGTATTCGGGTTGCAGAACTTCGTTGCCGTAAGAAACGCGGGTACGCACGCTGACGTAGATTTTCGCGGTAAATTCTCCCGGCGCGGTTATTACCGACGGATTAAGAGCGTGTATGCCCTCGAAAATTATAAGTTCGCCTTCGCTACGTTTTAACTTTATCGTTTCGTCGCTTCTTCGCATGTTCGGGAAGTCGAAAACGGGAATTTCAATCTCTTCGCCACGAGCGATTTTCGCAATGTGTTCGCTTAAAAGTTCGCCGTCTACGCGTGAAGGCGATTCGAAATCTATCGTGGAACGTTCTTCTTCGGTTACCGTGCGAAAATAGTTATCGAGCGAAACGGTATGAGTTTCCGCCCCCGCTTTATCGAGCGCCGCTTCGAGATTATGCGCGGTGGTCGTTTTACCCGACCCCGACGGACCCGCGATAAGTATTACGGGCGCGGTGGCGGCGTTTTTGATAACCGCCTCTTTGATTTCGTCTATTTTACGAAAATATTCCGCGTCGGCTTCGGTAAAATCGGCGCGGGTTTTATATTTTTCGTTAAGTTCGTTTATATCGACTATTTTCATTTATCGAAATTACCCGTGGCGACCAGATTTACGCCGTCCGCAATATTTTCGACGATTACGTCGCCGATTTTTATCGGAAGCGTACACGTCGCACGGTTTATCCTTTTCATTATATCGAAGATTTCCGATTTTTTTATCGGCTTATCCGTTTTGACGCACACCATAGCGCCGTTTGTAGCCCTTACGGACGAAGTAAGCACGCGGACGGGGCAGACGACTTCGCTTTCGGCGTAAGCCTTACCCCTCGGACACGAGTTGCCGCGTACCGCAGCCACTTTATTATCGTATTCGAGATCGACCTCGATATGACACCCCAAAGGGCATTCTATACACGTTAATTCTTTGGTTATCACGCTTCGGCCTCCAAAGATACGATTACTTTATCTTTCAGTTCTTTTATTTTCGCATTCGGCAGTACGAGTTTTTCCATTTCGCCAGGCGCGACCACTCGTTTTTTAAGCCTCATAATCTCGGTTTCGCCGTCTTTGACGACGACCGAACAATTTTTATATTCGCCGTTCACTCTGAAAAAGAGTCTGACCGCTTCGTCGCGGTTTTTATCGATTTTCTGGGGCAGAACGTAGGTAATTTTATCGCCGTTCGCCGTTTCTACGGCGTCTTTTTGCCTTTCGCCGTTTAAGACGTATTCCGCCGCCGATTTGCCGGCTATTTCCGCCTCGTCGGAAACGAAATCTACCAGGTCGTGTACCTGCAAAGCGTTGCCGCAGGCGAAAACGCCCGGAAGGCTCGTTTCGCGATTCTGATATACGACCGCCCCTTTGGTACGCGGCGAAAGTTCGATTTCGGCGTCTTCGGCAAGTTCGTTTTCCGGAATAAGACCGACGGAAAACAATATCGTATCGCAGTCAAAGTGTTCTTCGCTGCCCGCAATCGGCTTTCTGTTTTCGTCAACCTTTGCGACGGTAACTCCGCTCACCCTGTCTTTCCCCTCGATTCCCACTATCGTACGGCTTAAATAAAGGGGGATTCCGAAATCGTCGAGGCATTGCGCGATATTGCGTTTAAGTCCGCTCGAATACGGCATGAGTTCGAATACCGCCTGCACTTTCGCCCCTTCGAGCGTCATTCGACGAGCCATAATAAGCCCTATGTCGCCCGAACCGAGTATTACCACGTTTTTGCCGACGAGATAACCTTTGATATTCGCGTATTTCTGCGCGGTACCCGCCGAATAAATGCCTGCGGGGCGACTGCCCGCTATATTGAGCGCGCCGCGACTGCGTTCTCTGCAACCCGTAGCGAGAACGACTGCTTTCGGCTTTACCGTAAATACTCCTTCCGTCGGACTGATTGCCGTAACGGATTTATCTTTGCCGAGCGATAATACGGTGGTTTCGGTAAAAACTGCTATATCGCGCTCGTTGACTTCCGTCTGAAATCTCGCGGCGTATTCGGGGCCTGACAAACTCTCTTTGAACCGGGTAAGACCGAATCCGTTATGAATACATTGATTGAGTATTCCGCCCGTCTTGTTTTCGCGTTCGAATATCGCCACGCTTTTAACGCCCGCGTCGTAAGCGGCGACGGCTGCCGCAAGCCCGGCGGGACCTCCGCCGATAATCACTATATCGTAATTTTTCATTTCGTTACCCCCGAAAGGATCTCCGAACCTTTGCCGTTTTTGGTGATTTCATCAATGGGAATTCCCGTTTCTCTCGCGATTATCTCCGCCACCGACGGCTGACAGAAGCCGCCCTGACACCTGCCCATGCCCGCCCTCGTTCTTCTCTTGACCGAATCGACGGTGGTCGCTTTGGGGTTTTCTTTTATAGCCCTTATTATTTCGCCCTCGGTGATTCGTTCGCAGCGGCACACGATCCGCCCGTACGACGGGTCTTTTGCGATCAGTTCGTTCTGCTCTTCCACCGAAAGATTTTTGAAGAAATAATCCGGTTCTCTCGTCGGGTTATAGTTGTAACTCCGTCTGAGTTTTATTCTCTTCGATATGAGTTCTTCGACGACGTATTTGCCTATCGCGGGCGCGGAAGTAAGCCCCGGCGATTCGATGCCGGCAAGATGGAACACCCCCTTACAATTCCTGCTCTCTTCAATCACGAAATCGTGGCGGTTACTGTACGCCCTTACACCCGCAAAAGACGTAATAGAGTCGCCGAACGGAACTTTTTTACACATTTCGTTCGCCTTTACGATTATCTTATCAAGTCCGTCGCGAGTAGTCGAAGTATCGCCGTCGGGTATTTCTTCCGCGGTTGGTCCGAGCAATATATTTCCGTCTACGGTAGGCGAAACGAGTATGCCCTTACCTTTTTCCGTGGGAGTGAAGAAAAGCGTATGCTTTACGAAACCGCAGTCTTTTTTATCAAGCAAAATATATTCGCCGCGTCTGCCGTGTACCGGCAAATCGTCGCCCGTCAAAGCGGCGATTTTCCCGCTTTGAAGCCCCGCGCAGTTGACTACGACTTTCGCCTTAATTTCATTGCCCTCTCGGGAGTAGATTTCATAGCAGTTTTCTTCGTCGTTTTTATAAATTTTTATGACTTCGAAATTTCTTACGAGTTTCGCGCCGTTATCCATAGCGTTGCCTATGGCTGCTATCGTGAGTTCGTAAGGACAGATTATGCCGCCACCTTTGGCGTAAAGAGCGCCTTTGGCGTTATCCGAAACGTTGGGTTCTGCTTTTTTGAGTTCTTCGGCGGAAATGATTTCAAGGCGATCGACGCCGTTCTTTTCGCCGCGTTTTTTAAGAGATTCGAGAGTCTTCAGATCTTCGTCCGAAAACGCAACGACGAGCGAGCCGTCGTTTTTATATTTAACGCCGAGTTCGCTGGCAACCGCAGGCATCATAGCCGCGCCTTCCACGTTGAATTTTGCTTTAAGCGTCCCCTCTTTCGCGTCGAAACCCGCATGCACTATTCCGCTGTTGGCTTTGCTTTGCCCCATACAGACGTCGCTTTCTTTTTCGAGCATTACGGCTTCGACTTTATATCTTGCGAGATTGCGAAGTACGAACGCGCCTATCACTCCTCCGCCGATTACGGCTACGTCGAAAATTGCCATATTAAATATCGTTCCCCTTATAAATAAGATGTGATTTTATTCAAATCTTCCAAAATAAATTCGGGTTTCTTATCCGCTTTCTTTTCGTCTTGCAAAGTACTCTCTCCGCTAAGCACTAAAAGCGAGTGAAAACCGCAATTGACACCGAACGCAATATCGGTATACAATCTGTCCCCGACCATTAAAAAATCATCGTTAATCGCATTATACCGTGATTTTAATTCTACCCCCATACCCGTTTCGGGTTTACCTACGACTATACTCGGTTCCCGTCCGACGGCAGTACGGATCATAGAGATAAACGAGCCCGCGTCGGGCAAAAAATACGGCGAAGCGGGGCATACGGTATCGGGGTGCGTCGCTATATACTCCGCGCCGCCGAAAAGTCCGTCCGTAAACGAACATAGTTTTTTGTACGTAAGTTCGGTATCGTACGCCAGCACGCAGATTTCGGGATTTTTATCGGTTAAAACTATGCCTTTTTTCTCAAAATCCGCTTTGAGAGTATCTACCCCCAACAGATTGACGGTTTTACCCTTTCTCTCTCTGGCAAGAAATTCCGCCGCCGCCATACCCGACGTATACACTTCGTCTTCCTCGCGGAAAAGATTAAGTCGTCTGAGTTTTTCGACGTACTCTTCCGCGCTTTTAGACGAATTATTCGTAAGATAAATTATTTTTTTGCCCGCGCTTCTGACGACGTCGAGAGTCTTATCCGTATCGCCGATAAGTTTATCGCCGAGATAAACCGTTCCGTCCATATCGAGCAGAAAATATTTTACGTTTTTTAAGGTTGAAGATAAACTTTCGTTCATGGTTTTATCGTCCGATCCGATATTTATTGTAATATACTCCGCGAAAAACCGCTCTTTCGGGAGTATGCTCTCCCGTTGAAGCGGGAGATGGGGCGACCTGCCCGGGGCTTCGGCTCCGCCTATGAATGAGGACGTACTTCCCCTTCGTTATTACAAAGATTTTAATATGGCGAGAATAGCCGAATAATCTGCGGGATATTTGCCGATCGTACGCAAGGCGGACGAAAATAGCGTGAATAACTCTTCGGTTTTTGCGGCGACTTCGTTCAGAAGGTCGCCTCCGAATTTTTTATCCGCGACTGCCAGAAGTTTTACGCTGACGGGCATTCCGTCGCCCGCAACGACGCCGCCGACGAGATTTACCGCAAATTCTTCGGCTTTTTCGTCGCCGTCGGATATAAGCGACAAGCCTTTACGTAAAAACGCGTTATAGTCGGCGGTAAATATCGACGGAGAATTACCGACGTTAGTAACCTTCGACACGTTTAAGTATGCTTCCGAAACTCGATTACTAATCTCGTTTACGATTTTTTCGCATTCCGTCTTTATTTTTGCGAACGGGTCGACGGACTTTTCTTCTTTCCTCTCTGCCGTTTCGGCTTTAGGTCGCTCGTCTGATATATCTGCATCTATCGGACGAGCGGAAGCCGAAACGTTATTTCTTGTCGTTGAGGCGAAAGGAACACACCCCTTTCGCGGCGAATATACCGAGCGCCGCGACGGGTTTGCCTTTTGTCGTTCTGCTTTCTATCGCGAACTGCGAAGAATCGGCGTAAAGGGTGTTGCCGTCGGTATCTTCGATGAGAAGATATATCTTTTCGCCTTTGAGTACGGGTTCACCGAGAAGCAGTTCGGAATCGCTCACGTCGGCGATTTTAACGCCCTTTCTGTTTCTCGGAAGTTTATTGACCGTGGAAAGGTATACGCGCTTGAACGTACCGAGCCCCGTTGCCACTACGAGGTCGTAGTCTTTTTCTTTATCTATCTGCGTTACCTGTACGACTTCATCGTCGTCGTAAAGGTCTACGCCCTGTATGCCGCCCGACATACGTTTATATTCGCTGAACGTATCGGAACAATTAAGCCCCATACCCGTTTTGGTTACGAACATAAAGTCTGCGTTCGGAATTTCTTGCTGAACGTCTAAAACGGCGTCGCCGTCTTTGAGTTTCATCGCGACGAAAGAACTCTTCGCGACCGCGTATTCCGACCACGGAGTGAGTTTTACCACGCCTTGCTTCGTGAAGAAGTAAAGTCTGCCCTGCGGAACGTCCGTACCGCGAACGGCGAACATCGCCACGGGAACTTCTTTCGCGAGAATATCTTTGGCAAGCGTATCAAATTTTACGCCGCCCGAAGATCCGCCGCCGTCGGGAATACTCTCGGCGTCGATACGGTAGCAATTACCCTTATCGGTAAAGGTATAAATAAGCGTATCGTCGTCGGCTTCGACCTTAAAGCGCATGAGTTCGGATTTTCTCGGCGTTAAACTTGCCGCCGAACGTTTATACGACGACATTTTGACTTTTCTTACCGCGCCGTTGTAATTTACGCCTACGATATATGTTTCTTTATTTTTGCTTGATGCTTTGGCTGTGAAAGATATATCGTCTTCGACCGAAACGATTTCGGTTTTACGCTCGTCGCGATATTTCTTTTTAATGACGAGAATTTCTTTTTTGACGATAGATTTCTGCAATTTTTTGCTGTCGACTATCGCCTGCAATTCGGCGATGAGTTTATGAAGCGCGTCGAGTTCGTCTTTTAAGTTGAACACTTCGAGTTTGGTGATTCTCGCAAGTCTTAAATCGAGAATAGCCTGCGCCTGTTTATCCGAAAGCGAAAACGCGTTTTTAAGGTTTTGCTTGGCGGTAGGCGTATCGGGCGAAGTCTTGATTATTCTGATAACTTCGTCGATATTGTTTACCGCTATTATCAAGCCCTCTAAAATATGAGCGCGTTCTTTTGCTTTGTTAAGGTCGTATTTCGTTCTGCGAAGCACGACTTTGATCTGATAGTCCACGTAATAGCCTATCATATCGAGCAAGCCCATGAGTTTGGGTTTGCCGTCGGCAATAGCGACCATGTTAATACCGAAAGAACACTGCAATTGCGTGTATTTAAGCAAGAATTTGATAATCGGAGCGGGGTCTGCGTCTTTTTTGAGTTTTATGACGGCACGCATACCCGATCTGTCCGATTCGTCCGCGATAGCGGCTATTCCTCCGAGCGCGTCTTTGTTTTCTTCCTGCAAATCGGCTATCTTACGCAGAAGTTGAGCCTTATTTACCTGATAGGGTATTTCGGTTATTACTATATTTTTTTTGCCGTTGTCGGCATCTTCCACGTTGATTCTTGCGCGGAGTTGAATTTTCCCCTTACCCGTGGCGTAGGCGTTTCTGAGTTCTTCGCCCGCAATTATGTATCCGCCCGTCGGAAAGTCGGGTCCGGGAATAATCTTCATCATTTCGTCGAGCGTGATCTTCGGATTATCGAGATAAGCGACTACGCCGTCGATCGTTTCGGCTAAGTTATGAGTGGGTATATTCGTCGCAAGACCGACCGCTATACCCGTCGCCCCGTTTACGAGCAGGTTCGGGAAACGCCCCGGAAGAGTGTCGGGTTCTTTCAACGAGTCGTCGAAGTTAAGCGACCAGTCTACCGTATCTTTGTCGATACCGTCCAAAAGTTCGAGAGCGAGAGGTTGAAGTTTTACTTCGGTATACCTCATCGCCGCCGCGCTGTCGCCGTCGACCGAGCCGAAGTTACCGTGTCCGTCTACGAGCGTCATACGCATATTGAATGGCTGCGCGAGCCTTACCATTGCGTCGTAAACCGAAGTGTCGCCGTGCGGGTGGTATTTCGCCAGACAGTCGCCGACTACCCTTGCGGACTTTTTATAGCCCTTATCGGGAAACATTGCCTGCTCGTACATCGAGTAAAGTATACGTCTTTGTACGGGTTTTAATCCGTCTTCTACTCTCGGAAGCGCTCTGTCCAGAATAACGTACTCGGCGTACGGTATCATCGAGTTATGTAACACGTCCTCCAACGGGCTTGTGATTATATTGTTTTTATCTTCCATTTTCTCTGCCCTCCGTTATACGTTTACCCTGTCGATGAAGGTGTCTTCTTTATTGAAATCGGCGTGTTCGGATATATACGCCTTACGGCTGTCGATGTCGTCGCCCATGAGCGTGGTTATAAGTTTTTCGGCTTCGGCGGCGTCTTCTATGGTAACCTGCATCAGCATACGCTTTTTCGGGTCCATAGTCGTATCCCAGAGTTGTTCGGGGTTCATTTCGCCCAGACCTTTATAACGCTGCAATTGATAGCCTCTGCCGACTTTGTCGATTGCTTTCTGAAGTTCGTTATCGTCGTAAGCATACTCGATAATATCTTTTTTATAAACTTTATAAAGCGGCGGCATACCGATATAAACGTGTCCTTCCTGCACCAACTCTTTCATATAGCGGAAGAAGAAAGTCAGAAGTATCGCCCTTATGTGCGCGCCGTCCTGATCGGCGTCGGAAAGAATAATTACTTTATCGTAATTGAGATTCGCGATATTGAAGTCGGCCCCTATGCCCGTTCCGAGCGCGCTTATTATCGTGCGGATTTCTTCGTTTTTCAAAACTTCTTCGATACGCTTTTTCTCGGCGTTGAGAGGTTTTCCGCGGAGCGGAAGTATCGCCTGGTGCTGACGGTCGCGCCCCTGTTTCGCGCTGCCGCCCGCCGAATCGCCCTCGACTATGAATACTTCGTTGAGTTCCGCTTTGCGGGAAGTACAGTCGGAAAGTTTGCCGATAAGTTTAGCCGTGTCCGCGCCCTTTGTAGCCCTTGCGAGTTCTTTGGCGTGTTTGGCGGCGGTTCTCGCTTTAAGCGCGCCCAAAGCCTTCTTCATCATGGCGTCGAAAATCGCTTTGTTCTTCTTGTTTTTAACGAGAATATCCAACTGCTCGGTAACGGCGGCTTCGACTGCCGATTTCGCTTCGGGGTTACCGAGTTTAGTCTTGGTCTGACCTTCGAATTCGACGTTTTTCATCTTTATCGAGAGCAATGCGGTAAGACCTTCGCGGAAATCTTCGCCGATTAACGGAGTGTCTTTTTCTTTCACGTAGTTATTCGATTTCGCAAAGTCGTTAAGAACCTTGGTCAAAGCGGTCTTGAAGCCTATTTCGTGCGTGCCGCCCTCGGGCGTCGGAATATTGTTTACGAACGAAAATACGCTTTCGACGTAACTGTCGGTATGCTGCATCGCAAACTCGACTACTATTCCGTCTTTTTCGGCTTTGCCGTAAACGGGCAGATCGTAGAGTTTAGTCTTGCTTTCGTTGAGATACAAGACGTAATCTATAATGCCGCCGTCGTATTTGAACGTCTTGGAATAGAATTTGTCGTCGTCGCGAAGATCGGTAAGTTTTATCGTAAGTCCGCGATTGAGAAACGCAAGTTCGCGTAGTCTTTTAGCGATGGTTTCGAGATTGAATTCGACCGTTTCGAATACCCTTTTATCGGGTTTGAATCGAACGAGAGTTCCCGTTTTCGCGGTTTTTACGCCCGTATTTTTAAGCGGAGCGACGGGGTCGCCCGAAATAATCTTTTTCTTTGACGGGTCGTAGTGGCTGGTAAACTCCATAGAATAGACGGTCTTATTATAAACTTCTACTTTGAGCCATTCGGAAAGAGCGTTCGTTACCGACGCCCCTACGCCGTGCAGACCGCCCGAAAAACTGTAATTTTCGTTATTGAATTTACCGCCCGCATGTAATTGCGTGAATACGACTTGCACGCCAGAAACGCCGGCTTGTTTATGAATATCTACCGGTATACCGCGTCCGTTATCTTCGACGGAAACGCTTCCGTCTTTATAAAGTACGACTTCTATCGTATCCGCAAAGCCGTTTGCCGCTTCGTCTACGGCGTTGTCGACTATTTCCCATAAAATATGATGCAAACCTCTCGAACCCGTCGACCCGATATACATACCGGGACGAACTCTTACGGCTTCGAGCCCTTCAAGAATTTTAATGTCCTGCGAATTATAGTCTTTCGACATTATTCTCCTCCATAGTTTGTATAGTTACTTGAATATTGTACCATATATTGT
>ERZ1034687.1775-NODE-1775-length-10529-cov-4.389536_pt1 | contig 10529 bp, 8 predicted proteins | sample MGYA00520704_ERZ1034687 | MGnify/ENA primary metagenome ERZ1034687 (study PRJEB33766, sample SAMN09781762) | gut metagenome | biome: gut microbiome | host: Homo sapiens | place: Madagascar | study: EMG produced TPA metagenomics assembly of the PRJNA485056 data...
GCAATATATATTTTGTATCTTTGCACCAGTGATGGATGAAAAGGTGGAGGGGCGATTGAAGCTCCTTTTTTTGTTCTTATATCTTATATTTATTAATAATACATGATAGATAAAAACAAAGTAACCCGGATTGTGGAAGAGTGGCTTGAAGGAAAAGATTATTTCTTGGTAGATGTCACTATTAGTCCGGACGACAAGATTGTTGTCGAAATCGACCATGCCGAAGGGGTATGGATAGATGATTGTGTGGAGTTGAGTCGTTATATCGAGTCAAAACTGAACCGCGACGAAGAAGATTATGAATTGGAAGTCGGTTCGGCCGGTATAGGACAACCTTTTAAAGTGTTCCAGCAATATACCATACATGTAGGAAAAGATGTGGAAGTGATGGATAAAGCGGGCAAGAAATGGACTGGAGTGTTGAGCGAAGCCAACGCAGACAACTTTACGGTTATCGTTACCGTGAAAGTAAAACCCGAAGGCGCAAAGCGTCCTAAGCTGGTAGAACAAGCTGTCACATTTACGTATGACGAAATAAAATACACCAAATACTTAATTAGCTTTAAATAATTATGGCGAAGAAAGAAGCAACTGTCAGCATGATTGACACGTTTTCTGAATTTAAAGAATTGAAGAATATCGACCGCACCACTATGGTGAGCGTATTGGAAGAATCTTTCCGCAGTGTGATTGCCAAGATGTTCGGTACAGATGAAAATTACGATGTAATTGTAAACCCTGACAAGGGCGATTTCGAGATCTGGCGTAATCGCGAGGTGGTAGCCGATGATGAGCTGACAAATCCTAACATGCAGATATCACTGTCTGAAGCTCGTAAGATAGACGCTTCGTACGAAGTGGGTGAGGAAGTGACAGACGAGGTAATTTTTGAAAAGTTCGGTCGCCGCGCTATTCTGAATCTTCGTCAGACTTTGGCTTCTAAGATTTTGGAGTTGGAAAAAGACAGCTTGTATAATAAATACATTGATAAGGTAGGTAATATTATTGCTGCCGAGGTTTATCAGATTTGGAAGAAAGAAATCTTGTTGCTCGACGATGAAGGCAATGAATTGTTGCTTCCGAAAACAGAACAGATTCCAAGCGATTTCTATCGTAAAGGCGAAACTGTTCGTGCGGTAGTAGCTCGTGTAGACAATAAGAATAACAACCCGAAGATTATCTTGAGCCGTACTTCTCCTATGTTCTTGCAGCGTTTGTTTGAACAGGAAGTTCCTGAAATCAACGACGGTCTTATCACAATCAAGAAGATTGCCCGCATTCCGGGTGAACGTGCTAAGATTGCAGTTGAGTCTTACGATGAGCGTATCGATCCGGTTGGAGCTTGCGTAGGTGTGAAAGGTTCTCGTATCCATGGTATCGTACGCGAATTGCGTAACGAAAATATCGACGTTATCAACTACACCTCAAACATACAGCTGTTTATCCAGCGTGCGTTGAGTCCTGCAAAGGTATCGTCTATCGTAATGCACGAAGAAGAAAAGAAGGCAGAGGTTTATCTGAAACCGGAAGAAGTTTCTTTGGCTATCGGTAAGGGCGGTATGAACATCAAGTTGGCTAGTATGCTTACTGAATATACTATCGATGTATATCGTGAGTTGGACGAAAGCACTACTGATGAAGACATCTACCTGGATGAATTTAAGGATGAAATTGACGAATGGGTTATCAATGCGATAAAGAGTATCGGTATAGAAACCGCTAAAGGCGTATTGAATGCTCCTCGTGAAATGTTGATTGAAAAGGCGGATTTGGAAGAAAACACAGTGGATGATGTGTTGAAGATTTTAAGAGCAGAGTTCGAAGATAGCAACAGCTAAATCCCGGGCTCGCAAGAGCCAACAACCCGTGACTGAATATCTTTTCGAACTCTATTAAAAACTTAAAAATTTATGGCGATTAGACTGAATAAAGTAACAAGAGACTTAAATGTAGGAATAGCGACAGTAGTAGACTTTTTGCAGAAGAAAGGATATGAGGTAGAAGCTAATCCGAATTATAAAATTAATGATGAACAATATGCTGCACTTGTAAAAGAGTTCAGTAAGGACAAGGATTTGAAGTTAGAGTCGGATAAGATTTCACAAGGACGGCAGAATAAGGAACGTAATAAAGGTCCTGTATCTATCAACGACCGACAGGAAGAAGCTAAGCCTAAATCAGAGAATGATGATGCGGCTGTTACTGGCGTAAGACATTTGAAGCTGAAAACTGTTGGCAAGATTGATCTAGACAATTTGAATAAGCCAAAGGCTAAACCGGCTGTGGTAGAGCCTGTTGAGGTGGATAAGAAAAAACAGCAGGCAGAGGTGGCTCCTGTCAAGACAGAAGTGAAGATAGAAGTGAAGACAGAGGTGAAGCCAGAACCGAAGCCAGAGGTGAAGGAGCAGGTGACTGTAAAACCTGAGATGCCTAAGAAAGCCGAAGCGGCTCCTAAGCAAGAGGAGAAAAAAGTTGAAGCTCCTGCGCAGAAAGAAACCGTAAACACTGTAAACGATAATTTGAAACAGCCGGAGAGCAAACCGGAAGATTTAAAGCCAATGCTGAAGGAAGAAAAGAAAGAAATGCCCGCTGCACAGACCGGGAAACAAGAAGACGAGGTTTTTAAAATTCGTCCGACAGAGTTTAAATCAAAGATTAATGTGGTAGGACAGATTGACCTTGCCGCATTGAATCAGTCTACTCGTCCGAAGAAGAAATCTAAAGAGGAGAGACGTAAAGAACGTGATGAAAAAGATAAGCAGCGTTTGGAACAGCGTAAGCAGATGAAAGACGCTATTATCAAGGAAATCAGAAAAACTGATGAAAAGTCGGATAAGGCTGGCGCTAATGCCGGCGATGCTTCGGCTAAGAAGAAGCGTAATCGCATCAACAAAGAAAGAGTGGATATCAACACTGTTGGTAATAACGGCATGTCTCAGGGTGGACGCAATGACCGACAGAATAAATCGGGCAATGCCGGACAGCAGAACGGTGGTGGTAAGCACAATAAAGATCGTTTCAAAAAACCTGCTCCTAAAGCGGAGGTTAGCGACGAGGATGTAGCAAAGCAGGTAAAAGAAACTTTGGCTCGTCTTACAAACAAAGGAAAAAATAAAGCTGCCAAGTATCGTAAGGAGAAACGCGAGGTTATTCAGAACCGTCAGCAAGAGCTGGAACTGGAAGAACAGGAAGAAAGCAAAATCTTGAAACTGACAGAGTTTGTAACTGCAAACGAGTTGGCAAACATGATGAATGTGTCGGTAACTCAGGTTATCTCTACATGTATGAGTGTAGGTATTATGGTTTCTATCAATCAGCGCTTGGATGCTGAAACTATTAACTTGGTGGCCGAAGAATTCGGATATAAGACTGAATATGTCAGTGCGGAAGTATCGCAGGCGGTAGAAGAAGAGGTGGACGCTGAAGAGGACTTGCTTCCACGTGCTCCTATCGTAACCGTCATGGGTCACGTTGACCACGGTAAGACTTCTTTGCTCGACTATATTCGTAAGGCAAACGTTATCGCTGGTGAGGCCGGAGGTATTACTCAGCACATTGGTGCGTATAACGTGAAGTTGGAGGATGGACGTCATATTACATTCCTCGATACTCCGGGTCACGAAGCGTTTACAGCTATGCGTGCTCGTGGTGCTAAGGTAACCGACGTGGTTATCATTATCGTTGCAGCCGATGATAACGTGATGCCTCAGACTAAAGAAGCTATTAATCACGCAATGGCAGCAGGTGTACCTATTGTTTTTGCGATAAATAAGGTAGATAAGCCAAGTGCTAACCCTGATAAAATTAAAGAGGAATTGGCAGCTATGAATTTCTTGGTAGAAGAATGGGGTGGTAAATACCAGTCACAGGATATCTCGGCCAAGAAGGGTACAGGCGTTAAGGAATTGCTCGAAAAAGTATTGCTCGAAGCTGAAATGCTTGACTTGAAAGCTAATCCTAACCGTAAGGCTACAGGTTCTATCATCGAATCTTCATTGGATAGAGGACGTGGTTATGTGGCTACAGTATTGGTATCTAACGGTACATTGCACGTAGGTGATATCGTTTTGGCGGGTACTTATTATGGTAAGGTTAAGGCTATGTTCAACGAACGTAACCAGCGCTTGAAAGAAGCTGGTCCTTCAGAACCGGTATTGATTTTGGGTCTTAACGGAGCGCCTTCGGCAGGTGATACTTTCCACGTATTCGATACAGATCAGGAAGCACGCGAAATCGCCAACAAGCGTGAACAGTTGGCTCGCGAGCAAGGTCTGCGTACTCAGAAGATGCTTACTCTTGATGAGGTGGGCCGTCGTTTGGCTTTGGGTGACTTCCATGAATTGAACGTAATCGTTAAGGGTGACGTGGATGGTTCTGTAGAAGCATTGAGCGACTCATTGATCAAGTTGTCTACAGAGCAGATTCAGGTTAATGTAATCCATAAGGGTGTAGGTCAGATTTCTGAATCGGATGTATCTTTGGCGGCTGCTTCAGATGCCATCATCGTTGGTTTCCAGGTTCGTCCTTCTGGTCAGGCTGCTAAATTGGCTGAACAGGAAGGTGTAGACATCCGTAAGTATTCTATCATCTACGATGCGATAGAAGAAGTTAAATCGGCAATGGAAGGTATGCTTGCTCCTACATTGAAAGAGCAGGTTACTTCTACAATCGAAGTCCGCGAGGTATTTAATATCAGTAAAGTGGGATTGGTTGCCGGTGCTATGGTTAAGACTGGTAAGGTTAAACGTTCTGATAAGGCTCGTTTGATTCGTGATGGTATCGTAATATTTACAGGTAGCATCAACGCCTTGAAGCGCTTTAAGGATGACGTGAAGGAAGTAGGTACAAACTTTGAATGTGGTATCAGCTTGACCAACTGCAATGATATTAAGGTTGGCGACGTTATTGAAACGTTTGAAGAAGTAGAAGTAAAACAGACTTTGTAATTTAAGGAACTGTTATTGAAATAAAACTACGCGGACTACGCAGATAAACGGACGTATAAGTCCGTATAATCCGTGTTGTTCGCGTAGTTTGTTTTTATCGATATTTTAATAAAAGATGGAATCATTAGATTTAGTCATTGTTATAATGCTGGCGTTAGGTGCTATCGTCGGCTTTATGAAAGGCTTTATAAAGCAGGTTATTTCCATGGTGGGTTTGATAGCCGGACTGTTGGTGGCTCGTGCATTATTTGGTGCTGTAGGCGAAAAACTTGCTGTACAAGTCGGAACGTCCGTTACTTTCGGACAGATACTGGCTTTCTTTCTTATTTGGATAATCGTGCCGATAGGACTTTCTATAGTAGCGTCAGTTCTTACTAAAGTTGTTAGTATGGCCAAGTTGGGCTTTGTCAATCGATGGTTGGGCTCAGGCATAGGGCTAATTAAGTACGGACTGTTAGTAAGTATGTTTATTAACTTGATAGAGTTTGTCGATTCTAACAATCAGCTTATTTTTGCAGAGAAAAAGCAAGCGTCGGTTATGTATTATCCGATGCAGCGTTTTGCCGGAGTATTCGCTCCAGCATTCAAGACGGTTACAAAGTGTGTAAAGAAGCAGTTGCTTAAATCGGGTAATGATAAAAGCGACAGCGATACAACTAATATAGAACAATAAATAGATTTAAAATGCAGATAGAACCCAATAAATATGTAAAAGAACTGACGCAGGAGAAGTACAAATATGGCTTCACTACCGATGTTCATACAGATATTATAGATAAGGGACTTAACGAAGATGTGGTTCGTCTCATTTCTGCCAAGAAAGGAGAGCCTGAATGGTTGCTCGATTTTCGATTGAAAGCGTTTCGTTATTGGCAGACTTTGGATATGCCGCATTGGGCACATCTCGATATTCCCGAAATAGATTATCAGGCGATATCTTATTACGCAGACCCTACAACGAAAAAAGAAGGTCCGAAGAGCGTGGAAGAAATCGATCCTGAATTAATAAAGACATTCGATAAGTTAGGTATTCCTCTCGAAGAACGCTTGGCGTTGAGCGGAATGGCGGTAGATGCCGTTATGGACTCTGTTTCTGTAAAGACTACCTTTAAGGAAACATTGATGGACAAGGGCATTATATTCTGTTCTATCAGCGAGGCCGTGCGCGAACATCCTGATTTGGTAAAACAATATCTGGGCTCGGTAGTTGGCTATCGCGATAATTTCTTCGCCGCTCTTAACTCGGCTGTGTTTAGCGACGGTTCGTTTGTCTACATACCTAAGGGCGTTCGTTGCCCTATGGAGCTTTCAACTTACTTCCGTATCAACGCTGCCAACACAGGTCAGTTTGAAAGAACATTGATTGTGGCAGACGACGACAGTTACGTATCATACTTGGAAGGCTGTACCGCTCCTATGCGCGACGAAAACCAGCTTCATGCGGCAATTGTAGAAATTGTAGTCATGAATCGTGCGGAAGTTAAGTACTCTACCGTACAGAACTGGTATCCGGGCGATGCGCAGGGTAAAGGTGGTGTATATAACTTCGTAACTAAGCGTGGAAACTGTAAGGGAGTAGACAGTAAGTTGTCTTGGACTCAGGTGGAAACAGGTTCGGCTATTACTTGGAAATATCCAAGTTGTATACTTACAGGCGATAATTCTACCGCCGAATTCTATTCTGTTGCGGTGACAAATAATTATCAGCAGGCCGATACGGGTACCAAGATGATTCATTTAGGAAAGAATACACGTTCTACCATCGTAAGTAAAGGTATCAGTGCCGGAAAGAGCCAGAACTCTTATCGCGGATTGGTGCGTGTGGCAGAGCGTGCCGACAATGCCCGAAACTATAGCCAGTGCGACTCGTTGTTGCTTGGCAGTAATTGCGGAGCTCACACATTCCCTTATATGGATATTCATAACGAAACGGCTGTGGTAGAGCATGAAGCTACAACTTCTAAAATTTCGGAAGAACAGTTGTTCTATTGCAATCAGCGCGGTATCACTACAGAAGATGCTGTGGGTTTGATTGTTAACGGATATGCAAAGGAAGTTATCAACAAGCTGCCTATGGAGTTTGCTGTTGAGGCTCAGAAGTTGCTTTCGGTTTCTCTAGAAGGAAGTGTAGGATAAGTTTAGGCAGACGAATATTAAAACAGAAACAATTATGTTAGAAATAAAGGATTTACATGCCAATATCAATGGCAAAGAGATATTAAAAGGAATCAATCTTACGGTAAAGGCTGGAGAAGTGCATGCTATCATGGGACCTAATGGTTCTGGTAAGAGTACTCTTAGCAATGTCTTGGTAGGACATCCGGCTTATGAAGTAACCAAAGGTTCGGTTACATTCGACGGAAAAGATCTTTTGGCATTGTCGCCTGCCGACCGTAGCCACGAGGGATTGTTCCTTTCATTTCAGTATCCGGTAGAAATTCCGGGCGTAAGCATGGTTAACTTTATGCGTACCGCTGTAAACGAGCAGCGCAAGTATAAAGGTCTGCCTGCACTTACAGCAAGCGAGTTCTTGAAACTGATGCGCCAGAAGCGTGAAATTGTAGAACTCGATAGCAAATTAGCAAACCGTTCGGTAAACGAAGGCTTCTCTGGTGGTGAAAAGAAACGTAACGAAATCTTCCAGATGGCTATGTTGGAGCCTAAGTTGAGCATCCTTGATGAAACCGACTCTGGTCTTGACATCGATGCTCTTCGCATCGTGGCAGAAGGAGTAAACAAACTGAAGACTCCCGAAACAAGCTGTATCGTCATTACTCACTATCAGCGTTTGCTCGATTACATTAAGCCCGATATCGTACATGTTCTTTATAAAGGACGTATCGTGAAGACTGCAGGACCGGAATTGGCTTTGGAACTTGAAGAAAAAGGATACGACTGGATTAAGAAAGAATTAGGAGAATAAGCATGAAAGCAGAACAGCAATATATAGATCTTTTCTCGCAATACGAGGCGCTGATATGCAGCAATAGCGCTGAGGCTTTGAATGCGCCGCGTGCACAGGCATTTGCTGATTTCGAGCGTATGGGATTCCCTACTCGTAAGCAAGAGAAGTACAAATATACCGATACCGAGAAATACTTCGCTCCCGATTACGGATTGAATCTGAATCGGTTGGAGATTCCGGTTAATCCTTATGAGGTATTTAAGTGTGATGTGCCTAATATGAGCACTTCTCTCTATTTTGTAGTAAACGACGTATTCGATAAGCACGTACATCCTTCTGCTCAGTTGCCCGAAGGCGTTCTGTTTGGTAGCTTGCGAGACATGGCTACAGAGCATCCAGAACTGGTTAAGAAGTATTACGGCAAGTTGGCAGATACATCGAAAGATGCGATTACCGCTTTTAATACGATGTTCGCTCAGGATGGTGTGTTGATGTACATCCCTAAGAACGTGGTGATGGATAAGCCTATTCAGTTGGTTAATATCCTTCGTGCGGATGTAGACTTTATGGTGAATCGCCGTATTCTTATTATTGTAGAAGACGGAGCACAGGCTAAGTTGTTGATTTGCGACCATGCGATGGATGAAGTCAACTTCTTGTCGACTCAGGTTATTGAGGCGTTTGTAGGTGATGGTGCTGTGTTCGACTTGTATGAGTTGGAAGAAACACACAACAGTACAGTGCGTTTCAGTAATTTGTACGTCAACCAAGAGGCTAACAGCAACGTGCTGTTAAACGGTATGACGCTTCACAACGGAACTACACGAAACACTACCGAAGTAACTCTGGCTGGGCGTGGCGCTGAAGTAAACCTCTGCGGTATGGCCATAGCCGATAAGAACGAACAGATAGACAACAATACATTTATAGACCATAAGGTTTCTGATTGTACCAGCAACGAGCTTTTCAAATACGTGCTCGATGACAGCGCAGTAGGAGCGTTTGCCGGAAAGGTATTAGTGCGAGAAGGTGCACAGCGTACCAGCTCGCAGCAGACTAACCGCAATCTTTGCGCTACTCGCGAAGCACGTATGTATACTCAGCCGCAGTTGGAAATTTATGCCGATGATGTGAAATGTTCGCATGGAGCAACCGTAGGTCAGCTCGATGAAAACGCATTGTTCTATATGCAGCAGCGAGGCATTTCGTTGAAAGAAGCACGCTTGCTGTTGATGTTTGCGTTCGTAAACGAGGTGGTGGACAATATTCGTATGGAAGCCTTGAAAGACCGCTTGCATTTGTTGGTAGAAAAACGTTTTCGTGGCGAGTTGAACAAGTGCCAAGGATGTGCTATCTGTAAATAAGTAGATACGTTTATTATGTACGATATAGAGAAAATAAGAGAAGACTTTCCGATACTGTCGCGTACGGTGTACAATAAGCCGTTGGTTTATCTTGACAATGGGGCTACAACTCAGAAGCCGCGTTGCGTGGTAGAGTCTATTACTGATGAGTATTATTCGGTAAATTCAAATGTGCATCGTGGTGTACATTTCCTGTCTCAGCAGGCTACTAATCTGCATGAAGCTTCGCGCGAAACGGTGCGACGTTTTATTAACGCACGTAGTACATCGGAGATAGTGTTTACTCGTGGTACTACGGAGAGCATTAATCTGGTAGCGGCTACTTTTGCCGATAGTCAGATGAAAGAAGGAGATGAAGTGATTGTTTCTGTGATGGAGCATCATAGCAATATCGTTTCGTGGCAGTTGCAGGCTGCGCGTAAAGGAATAGTGCTGAAGGTTATTCCGATGAACGACAAAGGAGAGTTGCTGATTGATGAATACGAGAAACTATTTTCTTCGCGTACTCGTATCGTATCGGTGGCTCATGTATCGAATGTTCTGGGCACTGTAAATCCGGTGAAGGAAATCATAAAGATTGCTCATGCTCATGGTGTGCCGGTATTGGTAGACGGAGCGCAGAGCATTCCGCATCTTCCGGTCGACGTTCAGGACTTGGATGCCGACTTCTTCGTATTTAGCGGACATAAGGTATATGGTCCTACAGGAATCGGAGTGCTTTACGGAAAAGAAAATTGGCTCGACCGCTTGCCGCCTTATCAAGGTGGAGGTGAGATGATAAAGAATGTAAGTTTCGAAAAAACTACGTTCAATGAGCTTCCGTTTAAGTTTGAAGCAGGAACTCCCGATTATATTGGCAGTACTGCGTTGGCTAAGGCTCTCGATTATGTTTCTGCCATCGGCATGGATAATATAGCAGCCTACGAGCATGAGTTGACCGACTATGCCATAGCACGAATGAAAGAGATAGAAGGCATGCGTATCTTTGGCGAAGCCGAGCAGAGGGGTGGGGTAATATCATTCCTTGTAGGCAATATCCATCATCTTGATATGGGTACATTGCTCGACCGTTTGGGAATAGCCGTACGCACCGGACATCATTGAGCCGTTGATGCGTCGCTTGGGTATAGAAGGTACGGTACGAGCCTCGTTCGGACTTTATAACACCAAAGCCGAAGTAGATGCTTTGGTTGCCGGAATAGCACGTGTAAGCCGTATGTTTTGATAGACAAGTATCAACATAAACAAAACAACCTCCCGTAGGGATATTCAGTAAATAGTATAAAATTAGCCAACTAATTCATACACAAAATG
>ERZ1034687.1786-NODE-1786-length-10479-cov-4.365599_pt1 | contig 10479 bp, 10 predicted proteins | sample MGYA00520704_ERZ1034687 | MGnify/ENA primary metagenome ERZ1034687 (study PRJEB33766, sample SAMN09781762) | gut metagenome | biome: gut microbiome | host: Homo sapiens | place: Madagascar | study: EMG produced TPA metagenomics assembly of the PRJNA485056 data...
CTTCACATCGTCCCAGGCGTTGCCAACGGCCACACCCATGCCGGCATAACGAATCATGGGAATATCATTTCCTGCATCGCCGAAGCTCATAATCCCTTCCCGGGGAATTCCCAGTTTCCGGGACAGAATCTCCAGGGCGTGGGCCTTGCTGGAATTGATTCCGCCGATTTCAATGTTGTTTTTCACGGACGACACCACATTGCAATCCGGAAGAGCTTGGATTCTCGGACGCATTTCTTTTAGGCGGTCATCCCCATAAAAAAAGAAATTGATGTTTTCCAGAATTTCCCGGTTTTCCCGCATGAAACCGAAGATATCCGGAATCGGGGTACGGGTGGTTATCACGTATTCCTTGTTTCGGTAGACGCTGCCGTTTACCCGAATGTCCTCGTAAAGGGCTTCGGAAATATAGGGTTTCCCGTGACAGAAGGCCTCCACCATCAGGTGTTCTTTCACTGCCAGGTCGATGGCCCGGTCCACCGTGGTGGGGGTGATGTAGCTGGAATAGATGAATTTTCCGGTAGTCAGATCGGTGATGTGGGCGCCGTTGGAGGAGATGGCGTACTGAAGGCCCGGAATCGCCAGGACTTCTTTCGGCAGGGCGTCGAAGGCTCGGCCGGAGGCCACCACTACCTGAATCCCCGCCTGTACCGCTGCTTCCAGGGATTTTCGGTTGTAATCGGAAAGGCGGTTGTTACTGTTCATCGTCGTTCCGTCCAGATCCAGTGCAACTAAACGAATATCCATATCGCTTTCTTTTCTCCTTTCGATACGGCTTTTGCATTCGAGGGAAAGAGTCCCGGCATCCCCATGCAAATGCCGTCGTTCAAAAAACAGGAAAAAGACCACCGTGCAATTACGGTGGCCTTTCGAACAATCAGACTATTCCTCGTCCTGTGCTTCCTCTGCTTCATCGTTGTTCAATGCAGCTTTGATGCTCAGGCTGATTCTCTTTCTGTCGGAATCGATGTCCATGATCTTTGCGGTGATTTCCTGACCCAGACTCAGCTCGTCGGAAACGTTCTCAACTCTCTTGTTTGCGATTTCCGAAATGTGAACCAGTCCGTCCAGACCTGCTTCCAGTTCAACAAAAGCACCATACTCTTTGATCTGTACAACCTTACCGGTGATGATTCCACCAATCTGATATTTCGTACCAACCTGAGACCATGGTTCCGGTGTTGTCTGCTTCAGACCCAGAGAAATCTTACCCTTCTCTTCGTTGAGGGACAGAATCTTAACATTGATGATGTCTCCGATGTTCAGAACTTCCTGAGGGTTCTTCAGCTTGCCCCAAGAAATTTCAGAAATGTGCAGCAGACCATCAACGCCACCGATGTCAACGAATGCACCGTAATCGGTAAATCTCATAACCTTACCTTCTACGATGTCGCCAACATTCAGGTTTGCCCATACTTCAGCAACCTGCTTATGCTTCTCTTCAACTAGTACAGCTTTTCTGGAGAATACCGCTCTGTTCCGCTTGTTGTCAACTCTCAGAACCTTGATATCAACAGTCTGGCCGATGAAATCATCGACGTTCTCTTCTGTGACAAAGGTGTCAGCGAGCTGGGACATCGGTACAAATCCGGTAACTTCCTTGTAAACTGCAATTACGCCGCCATTAACTTTCTTGCTAAGTTTAACGGAGAGCGTCTCCTTGTTCTCCATGGCTTCGTTGAGTTCTTTGTAATTCTCATTAATTTCCAGTTTCTTCTTGGAAAGAAGAATTCCGCCATCGTTGTCGTCCGTCTTCATGACTTTGGCCTGAACGGTGTCTCCCTCCTGGAAAACGTCCTTCAGAGACTGACCCTCTTCCAGGGATACTTCAGCCTTCTTCAGGATTCCGTCCTTCTTGCATCCGATGTTAACAATGACTTCATCTTCTGTTACCTGATGCACCTTACCTTCAACAACATCTCCCGGTCTTGGCAGACGCAAAGAATTCTCAATGTCATCCATGAAATCCAGCATTGGATTCTTTTCTGTGGTGTTTGTGACATTTTCGCTCATACTAGCAATAACCTCCTTAATTATCCATTCAGGTGTCGATGCACCCGCGGTTACACCTATTTTATTATATTTTTCGGCTTGTTTCAACTGTAAATCTGAAATATCTTGTATAAGAATTGAATTTTTACAATTTTCTTTCGCGATTTCGAATAATTTCCGTGAGTTGGAGCTGTGCCGGTCGCCGATGACCACCATCAATTCTACTTTTTGGGCCAAATCCCGACAAGCATCCTGCCGCTCCCTCGTCGCACTGCAAATGGTGTTGTACAGCTCGTATTCGCAATTTTTGTCCTTAAAAACACCCAGAATCTCTTCCAGGATTTCCACCTTAAAAGTAGTCTGACATACAATCACCGGTTTCCGGCCCGCCTGAAACAGTTCCGGGTGGTTCCGGGTCAGCGCCTCTGCGTCCTCTCGGCTCTGCAGAATGTGCCCCCGGTAATCGCACCAGCCGTTGGTGGCAATGACCTCCTGGTGCTCCGGATTGCCCACGATGATGATGCCCTTTTCCTCGGCGTGAGCTTTGTGGACGATGTCATGAATTTTTGTCACAAAAACACAGGTGGAGTCCACCAGGGCAACCCCCTTCTCCTCCGCCGTGCGATAGAACGATTCCGGTTCTCCGTGGGAGCGGATAATCACCACATCCCCCTCCGAGGCCTCCTCAATGTTCTGAATCATTCCCACACCCTTCTCTTCCAAGGCGCCGGTTACCGACCGATTGTGAATCAGCGGTCCGCAGGTGTACAGGGGACGCTTCTCCCCCTTTTCATTTTTCTCAATCTGTTCCATGGTCAAATCGATGGCTCGCTGCACGCCAAAACAGAAGCCCGACCGATCCGCGCGGATGATTTCCATTTCCGATTTCCTCCTACATCCATAATAGATTGATTATATATGAAGGAGGCTTTTTTTGCCACCGGTTTTTGCAAACCGGCCGCTGTTCTTCCGCCGGTTATTCTTCCGATTACTCTTCTGCCGGGCCTTCGCAGCGAATCCGGGCAGCCTGAATCAGGTCCCGCAGTTTCTCCGGGTCATTGCTCTTCTGCAGGAGGTACCGCATCTGTTCCAGCAGCCCCTTCTCCTCCGGGATGCCGGGATTCAATATTTTTTCTATCAAAATCAGCCATTTCCGCAGGAACGGCTCCCCCTTCACATCGGGATAAAACAACAACCGCACGGTTTTCCGACCGATCCGGTGGTCCTTCCAATAGATTAATTCCGGCTCCAGCATGTACCGCTCCGCGGGAATCAGGTGATTTTCGTTTTCTTCATTTATATCGTACAGAAGCTCCAGCAGATAGAATTTCTCGGCAGAGGGAAGGCGCTGCGCCATGCAGCGCCGGTAGCCGTTCAACTCGTAGGACAAGTCATAGACGCCCCCGTTCCGAGAAACCACCATCCGCAGAAAGGTCCCCGCATAATCCTGAATCAAAACCTCAATCATGTACTCCGGGATGGCATGTCCCACAATTCGTTGGCTCAGCCGCTCCTCCATAGTGCTCTCCTTTCTTTTCCGTAATCCGTTTTTTCCGCAGGGGCAATTCACCCCAAAAGAACCCCCTACCCGCCGCATTTGCTGCACGGGGTATATTTCCGCTCCTTCGCCACATCCTTTTCGATTTCAATGCACCGCCGCTCCAGTACCCGGCATCCGGGCAGGTGGTACCGAGAACCGTATTCCGGAAATACGTACACCCGGGTTCCGGACGCCGCCTCCTTGCTCCGGCAGACTCGGCATCCCGTGTATTTTCTTTTGACCGATTCCGTCAGTGCCACGGCTTTGGTTTCCGACCGGACGAAAGTGCAGTTCTTGTTGTGGTACTTCTCCCCATCCTGGGGAAAAATAAAGACGCCATCCGCCAGTTCGTTCCGGAATTCCGCCTCCGTCATGGCTTTGCAATTTCGAACCTGCCCCACATAGGCTCGAGTCATCAGCGCGGAATCGTACCGGGATTGGCTGAGGATTCCCAGAGGATTCCGGGTTTTCATGTCCAGCTCCAGGTTCAGATAGATCAGCTCGTTCATGCCGTTTCGGTTCTTGCGAAAGCCGTAATCCAGAATCCGATGGGAGTCCAGAATGGGGTGATTGTCCCGGGTTCGCTGGGCCACCTCCAGCGGAATCAAGGGCTGTTCTTCGCCAGCCACCGCTTCGATGCTCCCCTTCCGAAATTCCGTAGCGGTGATAAAAGCCGCATCCTCGACGCAGGAGTAGTACAGAACGATAGAGGACAGCACAATCATGGCGATGAGAAGCACGGGAAGGGTGATGGCCGCCTCCACGACATAGCTTCCCCGCCGCCAACCGCCGAAAGGATTCCGGGGTTTCCGCCTCTCCTTACCGATATTCTCTGCTGTATGCATATTTTTTTCCGTTAACATGAATCGCAAAACTCACCCCTCCGTAATATTCCGCCAGGTTAAAATCCCGGTAATACCGATATTTCATGTTAATCTGCACCAGGTCCATGAGGCGGCGCAGCCGGGTTTCCTCCGGCAGGATCAGAATCATGATCATCAGGTACTCTTCGTAATCCAGCCCTTCTTCCACCACTTTTCCGGCAGACTTCCCGGCCGCCTCCGACACCTCCCCTCCTTTCTCCTTCAGCAGCTTCCGGGAATCCTCGTCTAATTTCTTTTGCACCTCCTCGTCCTTCAGAATTCCCTCGATGCCCGTGTTCCAGGTGGCCGCGGTTTTCATCACCGGCACCCGCCTGCCCGCCAGCAGATTTTCCACGTCCTTCTCCGACTCCAGTGCCGCCCAGGCCTCCATGAGAATGCCCTGAGTCACCACCCCCATGGGGCCCGGCGAGATGATTTCCGCAATCGCTGTCACCACCTCCACCTTCTCCGGATCCTTGTACAGATAGGCCAGATTCAGCCCGTTCCGAATCAGGAAAAGACGCCGCCGACAGCTTTTCAGGTTGGTTTCATCGCTCGCCGCCCCTTTGAGAACGTACTCCCATTCGTTTCGAAAGTAATGTTTCTTGCCGTCCGCCGTTCGGCGATAGCTGTTCATGTACTTTCTCATAAAAACAATTTCCATCGGGACGTTCTTTACCGACCCGCCGCCGGGTGGAACGAATTTTCCGGACTTCAGCGCTTCAATCACCGAATCCGGAGAAACAGAACTTTCCCCTTGAGCCGAAGGCAGGGTGTGAAGCACCACCGGATTTTTGATTTCCCGAGGAAGCTTCTCGCTCTTTTGCGCCCCCTTATCCCCCGGCTTCTCGGGAGCCGCAAGGTCCCCCCGGTCCTTTCTTTTTTCCTTCTTCAGCAACACTTCCAGGGACTCCGTCCCGAAGCTGTTGGCCATGGCCCTCCGGAAATTCTCCGGCTCCGACAGCTCATATCCGTTCAGATCCGCCGTGGCCGACAGGCTGCGCACCTGAAGCCGATTGCTCAGGGAATAGTGCATGTAGTATTCCAATTTCCTCGCCACCTCCGGATTGTTTCCGTAGAATCCCATGATGCCGTAATCCCGAAGGAGGTGCCGGTCGTATTCCGACAGAATCCCCCGGGTCCACACGTTTCCGTAGCTCCGGCAGATGCTGTTCAGCGTCATCTGCCGGATTACTATAATAGAAGAAAGAATCGCCATGCTAAGGGATACCGAAATCATCGCCATCAGAACGGTGGCGGAGCCTTTTCTATTCTTCATGAAGCACTTCCTTTGCTCGCACCAACAAATCCTCGTTAAACTCGTAGGATCGAATTTCCAGCCGGCATTCCGGCCGCGTCCGCAGAATGCCCGCCGGCGCCATCCGGACGCTTTCGCTCTTCCGGTATACTTTTATCACCGCTTCTCGGTCCGAATCCCAGCGCCGGCAAGCATCCTTGTGACCTTTCACCCCGGTTGCCAAAATATTAAGATAGAATACAAAGAGATTTAGAATTAGCAATACCGCTGCGGTAATCAGGGGAATGACCACGGCCGCCTCCACAAATTCATTTCCCCGGCGACTCTTCAGAATCCCTTTCATGGTCAGAACTGGCCCGCGTCCAGCTTGGAGAACACCTCGTTGACGAATGCGGTAATCTGGGATTTGAAAATAATTCCAAGCGCCACCGCAATGGCCACCAGTATGGCTACCTGCACCATTTCCATTCCTCGCTTCTGTTTCAACAATTTCATCATCGCAATTACCTTCCTTTCAAACAAATCATTTCCTCACATCACCAGAATCGCCGGTGCCATGGTCACCACAATCAAGAGAATCAGCAGTAGGCCCAGGGGCCCGGCCATTTTGGTATCAATGGCTTTGCCCTTCTCCGCCGCCACGATTTTACGCTCCTCCCACAGAAATCGGCTCTCCCGGCTGAGACTTTCCACCACGTCGCTTCCCCGACGTTCGTTTTCCAGAAGAATGGTGGAAATTCGCAGCATTTCCTTTACGTTGTGCATTCCCGCAAAATGATTCAGCAGCATGGCCGTGCTCACCCGGTGATCCCGATGTCCTCGGTACAGTTCCACCATCTCATTTTCGAAATCGCTTCGGGCCTCTGCCGGAATCATGGAATAGCTCTGGCAGATTCGGTCAAACGCATCGCTGAGAATCACCCCGGCATAGAGCATCATCACCAGCTGATTCACGAACCTGGGAAGTCCTCGAAGAAGGCCGTCGTCGCCCTTTTTCTTCTTGCGGGGAGCCAGGCGGCTGTAGAGCGCCATTCCAACCAACAGACAGTACATTCCAAGAATGGTCAGCTCTTCGCTGCGTCCCGGGTCCCCCTTCTGCCAGGTGATGGGGCTGCCATCGGAAAGCTCCGACGGAAAATCAATCTTTTTGCCCGCAGACGATTCGATGTCGGAAAGAATCCGGCTCAGCTCCATCTCCCGGTTCTGCTTCACCTCCTTTCGCCGGTCTTTCTTCCCAGCGTTCCGGCTTTCCTCCATCTCCTTCAGGGAGCGCTTGGAAATAATCACCTCCTTCTCCAGCACCTCGTCCTTTCCCTGAATCCGCACCCGCACGGGGTACTCCTCGTAGGAATTGAGGGACCGCCGCTGAATCCCCGTCACGTTGCCGCTTCCGTCCACGATGTATTTTCCCGATTCCAGGCCGCTTTTTATCACAAAAGAAGCCAGGAAAAGGGCGCACACCAGCGTAATTCCATAAAGCTGCCGAAGCAGCGGCGGGTCCGCCCGAATTCGCCGAAGCATCTCCCGGATCCACCGGACGACCTTCGATTCTGCCATTTGCTGTATTTTTTCACTCATATCTTCACCTTTACAATCCGCTGCACCAATTCATAAATTCCAACATTCGCCCCAATCATTCCCGTCATGATCAGCCGCCCCCGAATGGTTTCGTACATGGGGGCAATATAATCCGGCGAGGCCAGGTTCAGAAAAAGAATCACCACCACCGGTGCCAGGAGGATGATCAACCCTTCCTGCTCCTTTCGCCGAATCAGCTCCCGGATTTCCCGCTCGATGGTCATTTTGTCGATGATCACCATGGCGGCTTGATTCATGGCCCGAATTAGGCTGGCCCCCGTGATTTTGCAAGTGGCATAGATGGTCACGAAATCAATCACATCCTCCTGCCCGCTCAAGGCGGCCAGGTCCGCCAGCACATCCACATCGTCCTCGTTTCCGTGCTCGATTCGCTGATGGACGAGTTTCATTTCCCGCACCAGAATGGCATCTTCATCGTAAATATCCACCATCCGGGGAATCGCTTCCTCGATGGAATCCTTCATGGACCGCCCTGCGCCGATGGAAGTGGCGGCGATGAACAGGAAATCCTTGAACTGCATCAGGTACTCCCGCCTTCTTCGTTCCTTTAATATCTCCACGGCGAATTTCTTCAGCCGCGGCAGAAAGGGGATAATCACTGCGCCGAACAGGATGTTTCGATAGAACAACAGGGCCACCAACAGGGCGACCGTCCCGGAAGCCCCGTAGAACAACGCGTTCTCTCTCCGGGACATTTCATAAATTCTAAAGTCGGTCATTCATTCCACCTCTTTTTAGGTTATCCCGATGCAGCAGCGCATTCCCGGTTCGAACCAGTTCTCCCGCCCCATCGATACGATACAGATAATTGATGTTGTATTCCTTTCCGTCGAACCCCGCCAGCTCCGCCACTTCCATCACCCGCCGGTTCCCATCGCCGTCCCGCTTCAGGTGCACGAAAATCTCAATGGCATTGGCAATCTGATTCCGCACCGTGTACACCGGCACCTGGGCGCCCATCATGTACATGGTCTCCAGACGGTTCAGCATGCCCCGGATGGAATTTCCGTGGCCGGTGGAAATGCTCCCGGAATGACCCGTGTTCATGGCCTGAATCATGTCCAAAACCTCTCCGCCTCGCACCTCCCCCACGATAATCCGGTCCGGCCGCATCCGCAGGCTGGTGCGAATCAATTGGTCCATCCGCACCTCTCCTTTCCCGATGGAATTGGCGCTGCGGCACTCCATCTGCACCCGGTTCTCCAGGTGATTCAGCTGCAGCTCCGCGGAATCCTCAATGATCACCACCCGCTCCTCCGGATGAATGTAGGATGCCAGCGCGTTGAGCATGGTGGTTTTGCCCGAGGAGGTTCCGCCGCTGATAAAAATATTGTATCCGCACTCCGTCAGCGCACACAGGTCCTCCTTGCACTCCTCCGTCAAGCTCTTCCGCTGCACCAGCTCTTCCATGGTAATCATGGATTCCGCGAATTTTCGGATGGTGAGAGACGGTCCGTTCAGCGCCACATTCCGAAGCACCCCGTTGATTCGGTACCCGCTAGGCATCCGCGCGTCCACGATGGGATTCGCTTCGTTGATTTCCCGGTGCACGTCCGACGCCAGCATACGAATCACCCCCTCCAGTTCCTCCGCCGAAATAAACGCGTTGTCCACCGCCTGTACCTTCCGGTTCCTCTCCACAAAAATATGCTCCGGCCCGTTCACCATAATCTCATTGATGGCCGGATCCTCCAAATATTCCTGCAAGATTCCGTACTTGCTCCGGAGGCGAAGGTACACCGCCCGCACCATATCGCAAATCTCCCAATACTCCACCCGGTCGGCCAGCTCCGACCCGAAAAACTCATCCTCCACATATTCCAGCAGCCGCTCCGCATCCTCCGTCACCTCCGAGTGGGACAGCTTCTTCCGCAATTCCCGGATAAAACCATCCAGCTCCCGGCTGTACTTTTCCGTCACTTCCTTTAACATCGCATCTCCTTTGCTGTGTCTTGGTGCGGAGCACTTGGCCTGTCGCGTGCTCCGCCTTTGCATTGTGCTCCGCCTTTGCGCTGTGCTCCGCACTCACGGCGCCTCCAAAATTCCTTGTACCAGCCGCGCCGCATTCCGAATCTCCCCGGCCCGTTCCGGCACCACCAGCGACGTCTTCGGAAAATACTCCCGCATATCTTCCTCCGCCATGTAGATGCACCACTCGGAATTCTTCATCACCTCAATGTTCCGCTCCGAGAAGCAATCCCCCACGCTGCACACCACCGCCGAAAAATACCGTCCCATCTCCCGAATCAGCTCCAGGCACTCCCGCCCCGGAATCTTCATCAGCTCGTTCATCCCCCGCGGCATCCGAACCCGAAACACGTTCCCCCTCTCCCGCCGAAAAAACACCTCCACCGGAATGCTCTTCCCGCTTTGAAGGTAGTACACCAGCTTCCGAAAGGTATTCCCTGATTCTTCCGGCTGCCCCTCCCGATAAAAATACGTTAAATCCAGCAGCAGTACCGGTTCTTCCAGGCGTTCTCCCAATTCCAAGGCCACCTGCTCCGCCAGCCGGTGTCCCAGATCCGTGCGCTCCACCGCACCCACGGTAACGATGCGTTCCTCGCCCCTTCGCAAATCTCCTTTTCCCGTCCAGAGAAAGGCGCACAGCCGCAGGTCCGTCAGAAGCTCATCCACGCCGGCATACTTGAACAGCACATAGGGACCCTTGCCTTCCACTTCCCGCCGGCACTCCGAGCTCAGCAGCACCATGCCTTCCCGCAGCTTGCCTTCGCCCACATCCGTCACCAGGAGCGTATCCTCTTCCATCCGGAAATTATCTTCGATTATCACGTACAGGTTCCACCGGCTCCGGCGAATTCGCTCCGCCAACGCATCCCGGTATTCCCGATCCTTCATCACCAATTTCAATCTCATCGCTTCGTCCTCTCGCTCCGCGCCGCCTTCCGTTCTGAGTCTCCGGCGGCAGTCGGCGCGGGTTACATTCCCGCCCCGCCTCTTTGTGCACCTACTGTACCACAAAATAAATTCCCCTTCAGTACACATTTATTATCATCCGGCTTGCTTTTAAACCGGCGGCTCAGGACTTGGTGCACGATTACCCGCAAAACCTTGTACCTCCGTTCCTTTTGCACCAAGTCCCGGTGAGTTTTCGGCCAACCGCCGGCCCGGACTTGGTGCACAATTACCCGCAAACCCTTGTTCCTCCGTTCCCTTTGCACCAAGTCCCGGTGAGTTTTCGGCCAACCGCCGGCCCGGACTTGGTGCAC
>ERZ1034687.1790-NODE-1790-length-10471-cov-4.890361_pt1 | contig 10471 bp, 10 predicted proteins | sample MGYA00520704_ERZ1034687 | MGnify/ENA primary metagenome ERZ1034687 (study PRJEB33766, sample SAMN09781762) | gut metagenome | biome: gut microbiome | host: Homo sapiens | place: Madagascar | study: EMG produced TPA metagenomics assembly of the PRJNA485056 data...
AAAAACAAATTGTCCGATTCGTTGCAACAACACAAGAAAGAGTTGCAAGAAACAGCAGCAGAACTAGCACATTCACGCAAAGAACAGGAAGAGGCTAATAGAAAAATCCAACTTTACCAAGAACAAGAAGATTTGATTCGGGAAAAAAATGATATAAAAGCCGAACTAGTGCCTCTGCAAAGGCATCGAAAAGAATCCTTCAAAAATCGTAGTCCTCTCTATTGTAATATTGGAGGATGGCTATTTATTCTTTGTGGTGTTTTGGTCTTTGTGTTAGTAATCTTTGGTTGGGTGGAATCATGGATGTTGTCCATTGTAGGTGCAGTTTGGGGTGCTTCATGGTACCTTTTTAACAGGAAGTCCGTTTTGGACGACAGAGTTGAAGAGCGAGCAAAGAAGGTATATACTAAATGGGAAGATGAAAATCCACGATATGATCTGCTAATCAGTGATTTACAAAAACTTGATGAGAGGCTAAAAGAAATTAATGTAGAATTGAAAAATAGATTCGAATAATAAATATAATGTATGAAAGTTATAATTTTTGGAAATAACCTTCAAAATACATTGGGGCTTATCCGAAGTGTAGGCATGAAGGGATATGAAGTAATACTCCTGTTAGAGCCAATAAGAAAAAGTAATTGTTATGTCAGACATAGCAAATATATTAGCAAAATACACTATTTGAGTTCTGTTCAGGAAGGAATAGATGTTTTGTTGAAAGAATATGGGAATGAGCCTGAAAAGCCTGTGATTCTTTGCGGTAGCGATCCTACCATATGTATGTTAGATGCCCACTATGAGCAACTAAAAGATAAATTCCATATTTTCAATGCAGGTGAGCAAGGTAGAATAAATTATTTTGAGGATAAACTTAATCAGTTTAAAATTGCTGATCAATGTGGTATTAGAACTATTCGTACTTGGCATATTACTGATATTACAAAAATACCATCTGACATTCCATGCCCTTGTCTTGTTAAAGGAAATAATAGTGTTACAAGTACCAAAGGAGATTTGTTTATCTGTCATTCAAAAGAAGAACTTACACATTCTCTTAAAGAAGGTATAGACTATTTAGTGCAAGAATACATAGAGAAAGATTATGAGCTTAATATAAATGGTTTTTCCTATAATCATGGGAATAATGTATTTATTCCTGCTGGTATTCATAAATTAAGGGATGGTCTTTATGAGCAAGGACTATTTATGCGCCTTGATTCCATAGAAGAATTTCCAGAACTTGATGTAGAAAAGCTTAAATTGTTCATAAAGAAAATAGGATATGAGGGAATCTTTAGTATAGAATTCTTATGCAAAGATAATGCATATTATTTACTTGAAATAAATATGCGAAATGACGGCTGTGGTTGGTTGTATACATCAGGAGGAATTAATTACCCATATCTTTGGATAAAGTATTGTGAGGGAAACCTAACTCAGAACTTTCTTGATGGTATAAAGCTTATTAATCACACTTATCTAATGCATGAGAATGACATGTATAACTTAGTAAGGGGAAAAGTGTCTTTATGGCAATGGATTAATGATTTTCAAAAAACTAAAGCATTTTACATTGCAAACAGTAAAGACCCTATGCCGTTTATCGTATCTACCTGGATTCATGTACGCCAATTCGGTAAGATGATTCTGCGTAAGTGTTTCCATTTGAACATAAAATAAATATTGATGAAGGTATTATTTGTTGTATCCGATTCGACAGCTCATGGAGGTACTGAGGTATTGACATTCAATCTAATGTATGAGCTGCAGAGGCAAGGGGTTGATTGCTACCTTATATCGCGTAATTTATATAAAGGAGAAAATACGCATGTGCTGAATATGGAGCATACTGAGCTTTCACATTATCGCAAGTTGCTTAATAGTCCGTTGAATAAACTTTTGGGTAGTAAACAGTCTGATGCTTATCTTAAGGAGATTATTCGCAAAACTGCAAACGATTTGAAAGTAGATTGGATTGTAAATCATACCTATGATATGTGTGCTGCTATTCCGTTTGATGGTCCATGGAAGACGGCTCAGGTGTTTCATTGGAGTATATATGGATACGAATATAACCTGAAGTCGGTAGTACAGCAAAAGTCTTTTTTGAATCGTATACTATCATTTGTTTCATTAAATGCAACAATAAAACAATGGCATAAAGCTATACCTCAATTTGACCGACAGGTTTGTTTGACAAAGGTTGCATATACTGAAATTCAGCGAGCTGGAAAATCGACGACACCAAGTGGTATTTGTCATATTCCTGATCCTTTGATGCAATCACAGGAATGCACGGAGGTTAGTTCGTTAGGTAACAAAACAATTGTATATGTAGGCAGACTTTCGCACGAAAAGGGTGTTATGAGGCTGCTGCGTATATGGAAACAGGTATCGGCACAGCTTGTGGATTATACTCTTAAAATTTATGGGGATGGCTATATGATGGACGAGATGGAGCAGTTTATCCAGTCGAACAGTCTTCCTCGTGTTGAACTTATGGGGTACTCGTCTGACCTAAAGGGTATATACACAAATGCTGATCTTTGTCTTCTAACCTCTGACACTGAAGGCTTTGGCATGGTGCTGATAGAAGCAATGTATTATGGTGTGCCTTGTGTTAGTTTCGATTGCCCTATATCGCCAAAGGAGATTATTGCCGATGCTGGTGTTACTGTTACATGCTTCGATGAAACTGCTTACGCCAATGCTGTTGTAGGATTGCTTAATGATAAAGGAAGATTGAAGGAATTGCAACTTAAATCGATAGCTCGTGCTAAAGATTTTTATATAGACAAAGTTATCAGCCTTTGGCTGAATATGCTCAAATCAGAAAATAAATGAAACAACAAATCGTAAAACTGACAGCTGCTTTATGTTATTGGATGGGTGTGGATGCTCTCTTTTATATGTTTAACCGTAAAGCTAAACGTATTATAACATTTCATAACGTAATGCCAGAATGCTTACTCCCGCAAGGCAAGATGATAGGCTTGACCGACACGGAAGAAAGTTTCCGAATGAAAGTGCGTATGTTAAAGAAGTGTTTCCGTATAAGTACGGATGTGCTTGACAGAGGCTCGGCTACGATAACTTTTGATGACGGGTATAAGAACCAACAGGAGGTGGCTGAAAGAATTCTGAAAGAGGAGGGCAATTTGCCAGCCATAATATATGCTACAGGACGCATGATAGGCAATACAACTCCATCTGAAGCATTGGTGATAGATCTGCTTTTGCATTGGACACATCTTGCTCCCGATGGTGTTTATGCGCTCAATTGTTCTTGTGCTGTTGTGGGGCAGTTTGACATGACTAAGTACAATCGCCAGCAAGTGTGGCAAAATGTTATATGGCCTTCGTTCTGTAAAGATGGTGAGGCGAAGGGAAAGGTTTTGCTTTCTGCTTTAGATGATCAATATGCTATGAATGATGTGCTTGATTTGTGCGATAAAGAATATCTTCGTTTGCGTATGACTGGTATTGATGATAAAGATATACACGACTTGAGAGGCAAAGGATGGTTGATAGGTTGGCATACTAATGAGCATTTTCCTCTTAGCAAACTGAGTCGTGAACAGAAGAAACGCGAAATAGCAGATTCGCCTACGGAGATGAAGAATGTAGTGTTCAGCTATCCATATGGAGAATTGAATTCTGTAGACATAGAGTGTATTGATATTGCAAAAGAAGCTGGTTATCCTTGCGCTGTATCTAATGTGTCTGCTCACAATCATCTTATGAGCAAGTATTTCATTCCTCGTATGATGTTAGATGGAAATTTTTATCAATGCCACATGGAATTGAGTGGCTTGAAATATTTTTTGAAAACAAGAAAATTGTTGCCTAAGATAAATTGAAATAAATGGAAGCAACTTTAAGAAAAAATTGGATTGATTGGGCGAAAGCCTTGGGTATATTGCTTGTTGTTATGGGACATAGCAACTATAGCCAACCAGATATTAATCCTATGATATTTATGATTCATATGCCGTTGTTTTTTGTGGCAAGTGGATACTTGTTTAAGACTGATAAGACATTAAAGGATATAACGCAATCAAATATCCGTACATTGTTGATTCCGTATCTGCTTTTCAATCTTATATCACTGATTTATCATTCTGGGTCAATGTTTGCAAAACAGATGATAGGTGCTGCAACGGATTGGGATGGACAGGTTATTCAGCCCCTTTTAGACACCTTAGTTGGAGTTCCTGGAAATTTACTCTGTGGTCCCACATGGTTTCTCTTGGCATTGATATGGTGTAAGTATATTATATGTGGTATAGAAAAGTGTAGAACTAATGTTAGTTGTTCTATATCGCTCTTATGGCTAGTTGCTCTCGTTGCTATACAGTTTGTTAATGTCAGACTGCCATTATCAATTGGGGGGGGTATTTCTGGTTGTTTGTGGTTTGCAGTGGGATATTATACCAAGAAGTATTCATACAGAATTCACCTAAGCAAATGGATTTGGGCTATCGCCATTCCTGTAACCTTTATTGTATGTCTTAATATATGTCGTCAGCAAGGTAATTGTAATTATCTCACAGGTGATGTGAAGGGTTGGCTTGGACTTGTAGGTACTTCTGCTGGTCTGATAGCTTTCTTTGGCATCTGTAATCTGTTGGATAGTCTCAATTTAAAACTTATAACACGAGTGTCACAGGCTTCTATTGTGATAATGTGTCTGCATTTGTTGGTAATGCCTAATTTAGAAAAACTAACTCATTATCAGTATCATTTAGGAATTACACTTGTGGGTGATTTGTTTATCGTGTTGTTGCTTACGGCAATATATCCGTTACTAAAAAAGTACACTCCATATCTGGTAGGATACAGAAAATAATTTTACTATGAAGCGACTTGAATCTCTTGATCAAATGAAAGGTATTGCCATCTTTCTGATGGTAATGGGACATGTATTGCTGTTTACATTTGATGTGGAAGAGTGTACATTATCTAATGTGTTTTTCATAAATATGCCCATCTTCTTCTATGTGTCGGGCTATTTGCTGTATAAGCCAATAAATACGAGACAAGAGCTGTTTGCCAGATTGAAGCATAAGGCTATGCGGCTTCTTCCACCATGGATTGCTGTTACTATTGTTATGGCATGGGTACAGAATTGGAATGTTTCTTCTACATTGTGCAACTTCTATTGGTTTTTCTATGTCTTATTCTTGCTGACGGCGATTGTTGTGTTGATGGATTTTCTTGTGTTCCGTCATATAGCAAATCCTGTGTTTTATAGTGTTGCTTTGCTCATACTTCCAGTAGCATTTGCAGGCCAGAAGTTTATGGGGCTATATAATTGTTATCTGCCAGCACACCATCTCTGTATGTACTCAATACCTTTTTTGTTGGGATGGGTATGCCGAAAATATGGTCGAATAAATACATTCATGATAGAGAATCAGTGGTTGTACATTGTTTGCATAGCAATGTTTCTTTTCTGCTGGTACAAATTTTCAGAACTTAACAATTACGTTCATCTGTTAGGAGCTCTATGTGGTATTGTAGTTCTTCAGTCGGCTTTGTATCATAATGAGCAGAAGGGTAAAAAGATGCCGATTGTGAGTAGAGTAGGACAAAGCACATTGGCTATATACGCTCTGAACAACTTTTTCCTGCCTGATATGACAAATTGTATTGGGGGGGGAATTCTGTGATAATGGAACATGGCTTGTTGGTGCAATTTGCTGCAACAGGTGTTGTTACAGTTTTTGTGATTGCAGCTTGTATGTGTGTAGAATGGTTGTTTCATAATAATAAGTATTTAAGTAAAATTTTATAGGCCAATATGTTAACGTTAAAACATTCTTCAGCTGAACAGAGTAGTATTACTTTTGATCGTAATGTTACAGATGTTCTGAAATTTATTGCATGTCTGATGGTGGCTTTAGGACATTATTATGGGTATTGTAGTGTAAATGATATTCATAATGTGTTCATTGATGCGATACGCATAGTAAGCCCGCAATTTGGTTATCTTGGTGTCGCTCTATTCTTTTTGCTCAGTGGATATGGGCTTATGATGAGTGACAAGAAGAAACATTTAGAATTTGGAGCATTTATCCGAAGACGTCTATCTAAAACCTATCTACCTGCTGTTCTTGTGTCAGTCATCTGGTTGGGCATAAATATGGTTATAAACGAAACGGGGGGGGGTAAATCTTCTATGTAATCAGCATTATTTCCTTGGTGTAATATGGCGATTTAACGATGAGGTGATGTGGTTTGTAAGGGCAATCATCGTACTGTATTTGTTTTTCTACCTATTTAGATGGCTTGATGTAAAAATCTGTAAAGTAAAAGATTTCTCGTATATCTCATTAATAAATCTCTTAGTTTTAGGAACAATAGCTACTTATCTGGTAAGAAGGGCTGGTATAGGTGACCCTATATCAGTACCGTTATTCTTTATCGGAACTGCTATAGCACGATGGCCAGGAAAAGCAAAAAGAATTTTTCGGTCTGTTCCGATTTTGTTGATGGTATTGATACTAATTGTTGCTATTGCATATTTGTGGCGTTCGGACAATCGCGTTCTTCATGGCTTAATAAATTATTTTGTAATGACAGCCTTTGTGTCGTTGCTGGCTTTCGTTGATATCAGTATAGACCGAATGCCCAAGTGGATAGGAAGCAGTTCGTATGACTTATATCTGGTGCATTATAAGGCGCATCTGCTACTGGTATTCCTCTGTGGAGTGGATTTGTTGTGGATGTTTGTCTTAGGTACGGCTTTGGCAACGATAGGATTCTATCAATTGCGAAAATTGTGTAAACTTTAAATATGGTTCAAAAAAAATATTATATCTGCGTAACTCCTTTTTTTCCTTCACCGGTACGATGGCAGGGGGCTTATGTGCTTGATCAGGTGAAAGCAATACAGCGTAACTCAGATTATGAGGTGGTAGTTTTTAAGACCAACCCTTTGGGATTGAAAGAGGATGATTATGAGATGGATGGCATAAAGGTGCATGTCATACGACCATTTCTTATGCCTTCGTACATTCTGAATGGACTGACAGAAGGGTTGATTGGAATGTTATTTGTGCGCAAATTAAAGGCTTTGGACATTAACCCTATGGAGGTGGCTTTTGTGCATTGTCATACTGCCAGTCATGGAGCGTTCGGATTTGGTGTAAAATATGTGAATCTGGAGGCAAAGGTGTTGATACAGTTTCACGACCTTGATCCTTATACACTTCGCAACGGCAAGTGGGCAGATAAGCGATGGAACGTGCGATACAGGGCAAGAAAAAGTCTTTCTGCATTTAATCGTGCGGATATGCTCATTAGTATTAGTACTCCTGTACAAGACAATTTGTTAGCTTTCCCAAAAGCTCGACCGCAGGAGATATACCCAAGTTATTTGCAAAGACTGGAACAGGTGAAGGATTTTCCAAATGTCAAGCCTAAACACACATATATATTGTATAATGGAGTTGATACAAGATTTTTTAACGCAGTTTCTTCATTTTACAGTTCTCATGATAAAAATATATTTCGTATTGGATGTATCGGCAACTTTCAGGAGTTGAAGGACCATATTACGCTAATCAAAGCCTTCAATTTGCTGCATAAGAGAGGATATAAAAATATGGTTCTTTCTCTTTTGGGATCAGGTGAAACAAAGAATACTTGTGTGAAGTATTTGAAGGAGAATAATCTGATGCAGTATGTGGAGTGGCCTAAGGAGGTTTACCATGAACAGTTGCCCGATTTTTATCGTTCACTTGACTTATTTGTACTGCCGAGTGTTTATGAAGGTTTTGGGTGTGTTTATACAGAGTCATACGCATGTGGAGTACCCTTCCTGGGGGTATATGACCAAGGTGCAGCAGAAGTGATTGCACCTAACGAACGTGACAAGTGGCTGATTAAACCTCACGATTATGTGGCATTGGCAAACTTGATAGAGAGATATTATAAAGAACGGTATGAGCAGCACCTGTGCCAGCCATATGATATAAATAAATTGATACAAGGATTCTTGAACAAAATAGAGACGTTATGAAGTTTTTGAAGAAACAATTATTGTTGTTATACTTAATTGCTAACGCTACTGCCGAATATGTTTCGTTAATGTTTGCTTCAAAATATTTATTTTATGCAGTATTAGCATTGAGTATCCCAATCATTATTTCAAAAAATGTATTTGCTAAGAATATCAGAGTCCAATGTCCGCAGATGTATTTTATGATGGCAATCTATTTAATTGCTCAGTTTGTATTGCAGGCAGATCTGATTAATAATCAGACTCTGACTTATACAATAGGAAAAGTGGTGACATTTTGTATAATGATGTTCTGTATAAGCCATAATTTTGAATATTATTTCAAACAAACAATACGCCCTTTAAGCTACATAATACTTGGGCTACTATTAGTAGGATGGTTTATTAATAAAGGAGGAATAGGTGGTGATGATTATGTAACTTTTGGCTTTGCCAATAGAAATGCTGCATGTACTTTAGGCTCAATTGGCTTTGCAGGTTTCTTGTTTACATCGAAAAAATATTCTTTTAAAGAGTATCTGTTTATGGCGTTCTTACTACTCACCATTTTGATAGGTGGTAGTAGAAATGCTTTGGCTATGTGTTTATTGTTTATAATTGTAAGATATGGTCTTTCTGGAAAACTCGTATTTGCATCACTTGTTTGTATATTTTTTATAGTTTATGTTTTACCTGAATTTGGTCTTGAAGCTGTAGCATTAGACCGATTAGAAGGCACTTTATCAGGAACTGTATCTTTGGATAGAGAAGATCAACGAGAAGCTGCCAAGTGGATGATTATGCAAAGACCATGGACAGGATGGGGGTATAATCATGAAAATATAGGATATGCATTGGCTCTAACCGAATATGGAGCACACAATGGATATCTAACAACCATGAAAAATTTAGGTATTCCTTTAGGTATTATGTTGTTAGTTACAATCTTATGGACTTCATTAAAGAATCTGAGGTTGTACAAATTGCATAATATGGAGATAAACTACCATTTAGCTGTGGTTGTTTCAATCTTATTGGCTGCTAACTTTGAGGATTTCCTTGTGGGTGTCAATCAGATTACAACTAATATTTTCTTCTTATCATTTGTAGTATTAAATATTTATAGATATCGTTATGGTTACAACAACAAACGGCATTAAATATGTTTATCCTAAGTTGCCAGCAGCTAAAGCAACAACTCCTTTTTTCCGTCTCTCAGGAAATGGATTAGCAAATTGCCTATATACGTATGCTAAAGCTATATCAATAGCAAAACGTGAGGGTTTGAGAGTTATAACTCCAACGTGGTTTAATATTTCTATTGGTCCTTATATTCGTCATCAAGCAGACAAACGTCATTATTGGGGCCTATTTAACTCAAAGAATGAAATAAGTGGTTTGAACAAATGGTGTAAACTTACATTTTGTAAAAATCAGATAAAAGAGGTAGAGGGTTTAGGTGGATACTTTCGTGATTTTTTGGATGATGCAGATTTTGTTGCCTCATATATTGAAGATCATGTGCAACCACACTTACTGAAAATGGTTAATAGGTACGACTTTACTAACTGTGTGGCTGTTCATATTCGTCTTGGGGATTTTCCAGAACATGTCCGCATCCCAATAAGTTGGTATAAGGAGAAGATAGAGTATCTTCAGAAAACTCATCCAGAATGGAAATTTTTAATCTTCTCTGATGGTAAGGATGAAGAACTTATAGAAATCACCTCAATGGAATTCGTACAGCGTGTGTTCTTTGGAAATGCGATAGCAGATATTTTTGCTATAAGTAAATGTTGTTATATGATAGGTTCTGACAGTACTTTTTCCGGTTGGGGTGCTTTCCTTGGTCAGGTGCCTTGTCTTTTTTATAGAAAGCACTACGGTCCAGTACTAAAGAACCAAAGTAAGGAGATTGTTGAAAACGATGAAATTTTGTGGTAAATGAAACTCGTATTTTATTCTCTCGTCCTAAATCACCATCAGGCTTGTATTGCGGATGAATTCTATAAAGTTCTTGGTGATGATTATGCCTTTGTAGAAACGGCAGAGTGTCATGATAGTAAAGGGGCGACAGACGACTATTCGCAGCGTCCATATCTGATAAGAGCATGGGCAAGTACTGATGAGTATAATAAGGCTATGCAGATGGCAATGGAAGCTGAGGTGTGCGTGTTTGGCGGTTATGAAGCATTGCCATTTGAAAAGGCACGTATGAAACGAGGATTGCTGTCGTTTGATATGGGTGAACGTTGGTTAAAACGAGGGTGGATGAATCTGCTTTCGCCACGCATTTTGAAGATGTTATTACTTTACTATTTGGGTGGTTGGAATAAGCAATCTTTATACAAACTATGTATGAGTGCTTTTGCGTCTGAAGACCATAGACGATTACGTATGTATATCGGCAAATGCTACAAATGGGGATACTTTACACAAGTAGATGAAAAAAACGATTTTGAA
>ERZ1034687.1792-NODE-1792-length-10445-cov-13.079885_pt1 | contig 10445 bp, 7 predicted proteins | sample MGYA00520704_ERZ1034687 | MGnify/ENA primary metagenome ERZ1034687 (study PRJEB33766, sample SAMN09781762) | gut metagenome | biome: gut microbiome | host: Homo sapiens | place: Madagascar | study: EMG produced TPA metagenomics assembly of the PRJNA485056 data...
CTTTCTTTTCTTTTTCTTTCTTCGGCTTCTTGACCTTATGGTGTACGTCTTTTCCCGCCTTTTCGCCTTTGGCATCACCCGCGGCTTCGATGGCCTTTCTGTCTTCTTCGGCTTCTTTGGCGGCGAGACGACCAGACTCTGCATCTGCTGCTTCCTGCTTGGCCGTCATCGCTTCAGCGTGCTCCCGATCCACGTCGCCTTCGCTCATTCTCGGCAGGACGACAGTGACGGTCGTGCCTTCCCCTTCGGTGCTTTCGATAGAGAGCATGCCTTTGTGCTTTTCTACGATATGCTTGCAGATCGCAAGTCCAAGTCCGCTGCCGCCGGTCGCTTTGTTCCGGCTCTCTTCGGCACGGTAGAAGCGCTCAAAGACGCGTCCCTGCTTATCCTTCGGGATGCCGATGCCTGTATCCGATACCGTAAGGATCATCTTATCTGCCCCCTCCGGTGAAAGGCGTGCGTATACATCCCCGCCTTCATGGTTGTATTTCACCGCATTATCCAGGAGATTCATGATAAGCTCAGAGAGAAGTGCTGCATTGCCATAGGTATAAAGCGGGTCTGTATCCACGTGCACCTTGACATGCTTGGCATCTGCCTGTGGAGAAATGAGATCAGCTGCATACCGCACCAAGCTGTCCACAGAGACGGTCTTCCATGTGATGGTGGTTTCTGTCTCCTCGATCTTGGAAAGATGCATGATGGTATCGATCAGTGTCAGCATTCGCTGGGATTCATTCACGATGCGGCTGCCGAAGAGGCGCACATCCTCGGGCTTCTGGTACATGCCATTGGCAATCATTTCTGCGAACCCGCTGATAGAGGTCAGCGGTGTTTTCAGCTCATGCGAAACATTGGCAGAGAATTCGCGGCGCATTTTTTCAGCCATATAAGAAGCCGTCATATCACGAAGTACGATGAGAAGACCGGATTCTCCGTCAGTCAGTACGATCCGATTCATGACCATACGGAAGGGCTTATCAAAAAGGTACATGGTGTACTCCTGCTTCCCCTCGCTGTGGTAGGCTTTGCCGATGACGCGAAGCCAGTCCTCATCATGATAAAGGCTCGCTATACGGCGGAAGCGCTTGTTTTCGTTCGGATGGAAAATATCTTCGATCGTCTTATTGTAATCGATGATCTCCCGGCTGCCATTCAGAAGGATGATACCGTCTGTGATGGTATCGACCACGATGCGGATCGTATTTCTTTCCTCTTCGATATCCTCCATATAGTTTTCGATATCATTGTGCTGCTCTTCGACCTTGCGGATGAGAGGACGCAGCTCCTTATATTCCGGCGGCAGCTCGTCCACCTTCTCCCCCTTCATGATACGCTGCACGAGGTCTCCCAAGAGATGGAAGGGTTTCAAAATGCTTTCTGTCTCCCGTTCCGCAGCAGCCAGACAGCCCACGGTGAAGACCAGGAGGAAGATGAAGATCTCCGGCAAGTAGGAGGAGTAGCCTTTGTAATTCACCATGCGTCCGCTTGAAAGCCGGAGTACCGTGCCGTCATCTGCTCTGACGGCATAATAGCTCTTCGGCTTGTCAAAGGAGTCCTTATGCACTTCGTGTCCACTGCCCGTCGCAAATGCCGCCTTCACTTCGCCGCTTGCCTTGTAATCCTCCTCCTTTTGGTCACTGTCATAGATGACAGTGCCATCGGTATCGAGCCAGACGATGTGAATGGCACGTTCATTGTCTTTGAAGACCCAGTCCAGATACTCGATGCTGCTCTCTTCCTTGTCCTTGGAGATCGCACCGGAAAGCACATGCGCCGTGCGCCCGAGCTCCGCACTGATCTGCTCCTGCATGCCCTGGTAATATAAGATGGCCGAGAGTATGAATGTCACGACCACGGATATGATGCCCATAAAGAGCAGACTTTTATAAATTCTTCCTCTCATGTGTTTCTCCTACGTGAGTTGTATTAGTAGAAATATAAAATAGAGCAGCATAACCGCCTATGCATGACTCCATAGGTAATAGGTTATAAATCAGGGATTAGGGGATTAGGGATTAGGGATTAGGGATTAGGGGCCTTGAGTGACTTGTGACTGGTGACTAGTGACTGGAATGCCAGCTCATGGCATCGCCATGATTTATACTTCGCGGCGCTTCCATATTTTTATGCGCCGCGCCACCATTTCGCATTTCTCATTTCTAATTTCTCATTCAATCGAGGCTTTCATCCGCAATCCAAGGGCGCTCCGCCCCAAGGGCTAACCCCAAGCCTCTTCCCTATTTTCTATCCCCCAGCCTGTAGCCCACGCCGCGGACCGTGCGAATAAGAGAGCCTTCCTCCCCAAGCTTCTGACGAAGGCTCATGATGTGCATATCGATGGTACGGCTTTCCATCTCAAAAGGAGAATCCCATACCGATTGCATGATCTGATCGCGGGACAGGACGATGCCCTTGTTCAGCAGGAGATAACAGAGCAGGTCGAATTCTTTGAGAGTCAGCTGGATTTCTTTTCCGCCTACTGTGACAACGTGCTGCTCCTGATCCACGACGATATGACCGTAAGAGAGCAGCTTCTTATTCGGCTCCGTCGCTTTTTTGGTTCGTCGAAGGACCGAACGGATCCGCGAGAGCAGCTCCATGATGCCGAAAGGCTTCGTCACATAGTCATCCGCTCCGCAGTCAAGCCCTTTTACGATATCGAACTCACTTGTTTTCGCCGTCATCATGATGATCGGGACCGTCTGCATGGCTCCGCTCCCCGGCGCTCTCATTTTCTTCAGAATGGTCAGCCCATCCTCACCCGGAAGCATGATATCAAGGAGCAGCATGTCAGGTATATTTTTCTGCAGCGCTTCATACAGCGCATTGGCATCACCAAAGCCTTCGACCTTGTACCCCTGCCCCCGGAGTGCATAACTCACCAACTCGCGAATACTTTCATCATCTTCTACACAGTAAATTAAAGGCATGAGATCCTCCTGCTTGATCACCGAAAAAAGTCAAATTCACTTGCATCGATTCGAACCGATCAAAAGAACAAAAATACGAGATGAGAAATGGTGCTGCCTCGCCCAATGCTATAGCGCTGAAATAAAAAAGAAACACCCAGTCTATCTGAATCGATGCGGCGCTCTATGATTTTCACGCCGTCACCTTCATTTCCCATTCCTGATTATCCATCCTATCCAAAAGCCGGCACGCCAGAGACCTTGATCGTCTCTGACCCGCCGGTGAAGTATTCCTTATTATTTTATCATATGAAATCAACCAAAGTTACCGGAAATGTAACGAATCGTTCGTTCTTTCTGCGGATTCTCGAAAATCTGTCTGGTTTCGCCGTATTCGACCATTTCACCAAGATAGAAGAAGGCTGTCTTGTCAGCGATACGCTGTGCCTGCTGCATGTTATGGGTGACCATGATGACCGTGTAGCGTTCCTTGAGCTTTACAGCGAGTTCTTCGATATGCGCTGTGGAGATCGGATCGAGGGCAGAGGTCGCTTCATCCATCAGGAGAACATCAGGCTCTACGGCAAGGGCTCTGGCGATGCAGAGACGCTGCTGCTGACCGCCGGAGAGCCCAAGAGCAGACTTATGCAGGCGGTCTTTCAGTTCGTCCCAGATGGCAGCCTGACGCAGGCTGCTTTCTACGATCTCATCCAGATCTGCTTTCTTAGTGATTCCTTTCAGGCGAGGACCATAAGCGACATTATCATAGACGCTCTTCGGGAATGGATTCGGCTGCTGAAAAACCATGCCAACATGGCGGCGAAGAACGATCGGATCGATATCTTTGTAGGCATCGACACCGGCAAGAAGGATCTCCCCTTCTACACGGCAGGACGGGATGAGGTCATTCATGCGGTTCAGAGAGCGCAGGAAGGTCGATTTCCCGCAGCCGGACGGTCCGATGAGTGCGGTGATCTGGTTCTTTTCAATGCGAAGATTGATCCCCTCCAGTGCTTGAAATGCGCCATAGTAAAGATCGACATTCTTGCAATCGAAACTTATATTGTTATATACAGAGATGGCTGGTGAGCCAGCAGGAGCCGGGACAGCGACTGAGTTTCCATTATAATACATTATGCATGTTCTCCTTCTGTTTTCTTAGTAATGTAGTGACTGATGAGGCGAGCGCCTATGCTGAATGAGAGCACCATGAGCATCAAAATAGCAGAAGCTGCAGCTGCTGTATCAGCGGCAGATCCGCCGACACCCTCGGTGCGGGATGCCCAGACCTGCAGGGACAGGGTTTCACCTGGGCGGAATGGATTCAGCGGGCAAACAGGTGATGTGATATCCCACACCTGCCAGCTGATGTCGGTGCTCATGCCTGCGGTGTAAAGAAGTGCAGCGGCTTCGCCGAATCCTCGGCCGGCTGCAAGGATGATGCCGGTCACGATTGGTCCGATGGCCGCCGGCAGCATGACCTTCCAGATGGTCTCGAAGTGGGTCGCCCCCAGTGCAAGGCTACCTTCTTTGAAGCCATGCGGCAACGCTTTCAGTGCATCGTAGGTTGTCGCAGTGATAAGCGGCAGAGACAGGACAGACACCGCCAAAGCGCCTGCGAAGAGGTTCCACTGGGATCCGACCATGATGATGAAGACCAGGTAGCCAAAAAGGCCGACCACGATCGAAGGGAGAGAGGATAATGTTTCAATGGCGATGCGAAGAGCATTGATGATGCGACCTTCCGGTGCATATTCCGCCATGTAAACGCCAGCAAAAATACCGATCGGTACAGAAATCACAAGAGAGAGGAAAACAAGATAGACGGTGTTAAAAAACTGATTTCCAATACCGCTTGCATCAAAAGAGAAAATCTCCGGACGGAAGGCTTTGATGCCGCCCCAGACTACATACATCGTGAAGGCAATGAGAAGCAGGACGAAGGCACCGGACACCACATAGAAGACAGCCGTCGCGAGATTATCGGACATATGCGCTCTCTTCAGTGAGCCACTCACATGGCGAAGCTCGTCCGCCGAAAGGGAAGAATTCGGGTTCATCAGATTTTCTCCTTTCTGGCAGCGATCAGATGAATGATCAGAATGAAAAGAAGGGAAACGATAAAGAGCAGGAGTGCCATGGACCACAGGGCTGCATTGAATTCGCCGCCGTCCATAGCACCGCCCATATCGGAGGCGATCGCAGACGTCAGGTTGTTCGTCGGGTCAAGCAGGCTCTTCGGGAATGCGCGCATCTTCCCGATGACCATGGAAACAGCGAGTGCTTCGCCAAAAGCTCTGGCCAAACCGAGCACGATAGCGGTCAGGATGCCCGACATCGCAGCGGGGAGAAGCACTTTATAAATCATCTGCCAACGGGTAGAGCCAAGACCATAGGCACCTTCGATATACTTCTGATTCACGCTGCGGATGGCATCGGCGGAGACGGAAGTGATCGTCGGATAGATCATGACGGAAAGCACGATCGCTGCCGCCAGCACCGACTGCCCGTGAGAGCGGTCAAATACCTTCTGGATGAGCGGTACCAAAACGACCAGCCCGACCCAGCCGTAAACAACAGACGGGATCCCTACGAAGATCTCTACCGCCGGACGAATGATCTTTTCCCCGATCTTAGGCGAAATCTGTGTCATGAAGATCGCCGTGGAAAGGCTAAAAGGAATGGCAATGACCAGTGCGACCGCGCAGGTCAGGATAGAACCCCAGATGTAGATCGCCGCACCGATCTGTCCGCCGCCGACTTCGGTATCCGTCGGTTTCCAAACCGGAGAGAAGAGAAACTCACTCACAGAGTGATGAAACTGTGTAAACGAAAGCATGCCTTTCGCCAAGAGGAAGCAGCCGATGGCGATCGTCAGGACGACCAGGAATCCGCCGCAGAGAGTCGAGAGGCTTTTGCCAAAGTATTCTCTTCGGAACATATGCTGGTTCGTACTACTGCCCTCCATATTGACTCCTTTTTCAAAAATCGGGACCATGGATCATTCTCCTTGATAGAAACGGGAAAGGCGACTGCTCAAAGCAGCCACTTTCCCCGTCTTCTGTAAGCATTATTGCAAAATCGTATTTAATTTATTTGGACAAAGGGCTGAGCTTAGCAGTCAGGCATTACAGGTGACAGGTGACTGGTGACTGGTGACTGGTGACTGGTGACTGGTGACTGGTGACTAGTGACTGGTAGCTAGGGATTAGGTTTGCGATACGAGAAAACCGCTAGTTTCAAACCTCCGCGGCGCTTCCATATTTTTATGCGCCGCACCAGCACTCCTCACTCCTCACTCCTAACTGGCGATCAAAGCTTTCATCCACAATCAGTGGACAAGCCGCCCCACGGGCTACCCCCCCATTTATTTCTTCATCTTAGAGGAAACGCCGTAGCCCTGTTTTTCGATCTCTACGCCATATTCATCAGAGAGAATGTAGTCAAGGAAGGCTTTGACAGCACCGGTCGGTTCACCCTTGGTGTACATGTGTTCATAGCCCCAGACTTTGTAAGTGCCATTGTAGGTGTTTTCCAGAGTCGGTGCCACGCCGTCGATTGCAAGAGCTGCCACGTCTTTGTTATTGACAAGGTATGGAAGAGCAACATAGCCGATAGCACCCTTGGTCTGTGCGACGCTCTGGATCAGTGTACCGCTATCATCGGTTTCCAGAGATTTGTTGGATGCTTCTTCCTGACCAGCCAGTGCCAGTTCCGTGAAGAGAGCACGGGTGCCGGAGGTGGTCGGACGGGTGACAAGGACGATCGGTTCATCCGGGCCGCCTACATCTTTCCAGTTGGTGACTTTGGCTGTGAAGACATCCTGCAGCTGCTGGGAGGTCAGGCTCTTCACTTTGTCAGCGATATCTTTATTGATGATGGTAGCAACAGTCATGGTGCAGACCTTATGGTCTACGAGGCCTTTGGCTTTTTCAGCCGGCAGCTTCTTTTCAGCCGGTACATCGGAATTGCCGATGTTGACAGAGCCTTCAGCGACCTGCTTCAGACCGGTACCGGAACCGCCGGCATTCAGAGTCAGAGATACTTCCGGATTCTTGCTCTTGAACTTAGCAGCCGCATCCTTGACAAGCGGAAGCAGTGCGGAAGAACCGGAAGAAGTGACCTGTCCAGTCACCTTCGCACCGGAAGCAGCCCCGCTCTTTGCCGGCTCACTGTTTCCGCCGCAGCCTGCTGCTGCGATCAAAGCGGTAGAAGCCAGTGCCAGTGCCATCATTTTTTTGAGTTTCATTTTGTGTCCTCCTTAGAGACATACCTTTTATTTTTGTTTTCTCTTGCGTTGATATTTGTAGTGTAAAGGATAGATGTAAAAAAGAAAGAATAGGTGCTGTACAAGTCTGGTTTAGATTGTAAATGGAATGTAAATCCCAGGTTCAACGGGTTCAATGGGTTCAACGGGTTCAACGGGTTCAACGGGTTCAACGGGTTCAACGGGTTCAACGGAGAAGGTGGCGGCTTTCGCCGCATATTTATATGAGGCGATGCCCGAAGGCAGGACGTTTGCATCCCTGTCCACTCTTGCTGAAAACTTTTTCAAAAATCAAAAAACTGTTCAGCATAGTGAAAAGTTTTTCCATTTTTGGAAATTTGTTCACTATACTGAACAGTTTGATTCATCGATCTATTTCTCATCCAATGATTGCATGAGAAGAAAATCTTTGAGTTTCACATGACGCACGGTACTGGTCGAATAATCAAAATCATCATTTGTGATGAGGATTTTTTCTCGCGCATTATCAAGTCCCGCAAACGCCCCCATCTCTCTGTCATACGCTTTCTCTTCCGCCACCGTGTATGCCACCTGGATGAGATACTCCCTCTGCCCTTTGGCTGCGATGAAGTCGATTTCCTGTCCCCTGTTATTATATACATACACTTCATAACCCATATAGATAAGCTCGTTATACACCACATTCTCCAGATTATGCGTCACATCATAGCGTCCAAACGGCTGATGAATCGTATTGAAAGCCACATCTTCATCATATAACTTCTCAAAAAAGTCCAGTTTCTTCTTTGCTTTCAGAGAATACTGTGAGACTTGGCGAATCGCATATGCCTCCTCCAGATACCCCAAGTACTTCATGACCGTGTTGACAGAAATCTGTACTTTCTGACTGCGCAGATATTTTGAAATCGAATTGGCACTGAAGATACGCCCATTCGAAACCATGATGTACTCGACCAACCGCCGGAACACTTCCGCCTTGCGGATTTGATATCGATTCATAATATCATTCAAGACAATCGTCCGATGCAGATCCTCCAAGTATCGCAGCATGGCTTCTTTCTCCCGAAATTCCAGACGCTTCGGAAATCCTCCATAAATAAGGTACTCACTGATCGGCGCCTCTTCTCCGAGTTCTTTGGCATACGCCGCTATCTCTTTGTACACGAAGGGCCGTATGCAGAACGCCACATATCGCCCCGACAATTCCTTGGTGAATTCTTTCGACAACAATTTGGAATTGCTGCCCGTAACAAAGAGCGAAATATCCTCCAGACGCAGCGTACGACAGGCTAGATTCCAATCCTTGACCAACTGCACCTCATCCAGAAACACATAGCACTTGCCCTCCTTTCGTCGGGCCAGCACATAGGAAATCAAGCTGTCTGCATCAGGAATCTCCCGCAGCAGCCGCGTGTTTTCGAAATTTAGAGAAAGAACCTGCCGTCCCGCTTGCTCCAGCTCCTCTTTGATCTGACTCAATATGACCGATTTCCCGGAGCGGCGAATCCCTGTGATGATCTTGATCAGATCACTGACATAGAATGGACGGATCTGGGAAATGTAATGTTCTCGTAGTATCATCTGTCTCACCTCTTTTTGTTCATTATACTGAAAAGTTTTCCAAAAATCAAAAAACTGTTCAGTATAGTGAAAAGTTTTTCCATTTTTGGAAATTTGTTCACTATACTGAACAGTTTAAACATGGAGCGGAAAAGATGCACACCTATGCTGCATCCTTTCTGCTTATTTGAAAACGACGCTATTGTCATTTCCTATTTTTTCCTTTTCGTAAGCCTGCTGCGCTTCCGCGTATGTGCTATAGCCGCTTGGACTTCCGACGATCTCAGCGGCCGGCTTCCCATACTCGCTCCCCTTGGATGCAAGACCGGGCTGCCCATGATTATACTGCTTCTGATCCATCCATACACGATTCTTCATGACATAGTAGCTGCTGCCATCATAGTAGTAAGAGAGCACGGACTCATTGCTGTAATTATCAGACGACCCTGTCAGCTGCGCCTTCGATAAATCCTCCGTGCTCCAGTAAAGTCCCACGGAATCCCTGCTGATGGAATTCGGATACTTCGGCCCTTCGCCATGATAATAGGTCCACTGCGTTGCCCCGAGCTCAGAGGTCAGCTTGGCGATGTCAGTATCATTCCTGTCAGTATCATCCAGCCAGGTATCCATCAGGATCCCTCGGTTTGTATTTTTATCGCCTGCCTGCATATGGCCGTTGCCAAGGTTATACTTTTCGTAGAGTGCCTTCAGCTTGTCAATGGAAGGCTGGATATCGAAGGCTGCCTTTTCTCCCTTTGAGGCATGCGCCAGAAGACCTCCCGCATCTGCAAAGACACCTTTGACGGAGCTGGCAAGACCTGCCTGATCGTAGATCCCCCAGCCGATACCGACAACGATCGCTAGCATCAGCGCGTACTCGACCATATTCTGACCCTTCGCTCTTTTTTCTTCACGAAATCCGTAAAGCATGCTTCTCTCCCCCCTTTCTTAAGGAAATACAGATGAAGCCGCACGATCAGGCGCCATCCGTATTTTCTTACTTCGTTTGTGTCGTCCCCATATAAATGTATTTTCCCCCATGCTCAGCCTTCACTTCCTTGTACTTTTTCTGTGCTTCCGCATAGGTGCTGTAGGTACCGATCACATTCGCCGGTGGCTTGCTATACTCTGCCGGTGCCTGTGATAAGGCATTGTTATTAAAGGCCCAATTTCTACCGATCTGATTCACAAAAGCTCGATTTTCAAGTACGTAGTACTTCTCCGTCAATGGATCATAGCGATAGGAAAGAACGGTTTCCTTGCTATAAGGGTTATTCCCCTCGGCATGCAACTCAGCGGATTTCAGATCTTCCGTCGTCCAATACAATCCGCCACCTTCAGTTCCCAACTTTCCTTGATTTTCGCCATTATAAAATGTCCACATGGTCGCACCCAATTCCGTGGCCAGCTTCCCGATCGTGCTGTCCGTCTTGTCTTCATCCGTGAGCCAACCAGACTGAATCATCCCACGCTTATAACTCATTCCCGATGTCGTATTTCCTGAGTTATAAGCATCCTTGCTTTGCACTTCACGAAGGCGCTTCAAGATCTCATCCCAATTCAGGTTCACTCCCTGTTTCTTTGCCGTCTCCATAAGGCTCGATGCATTTCCGAACACATTCTTGATCGAGTCTGCGACTCCTGTCTGGGAGTAGATCCCCCATCCGATTAATGCTATTAAGTTAAGCCAAAACCTCCTAGCACACGTTAGTAATAACGTGTGC
>ERZ1034687.1795-NODE-1795-length-10425-cov-6.644552_pt1 | contig 10425 bp, 6 predicted proteins | sample MGYA00520704_ERZ1034687 | MGnify/ENA primary metagenome ERZ1034687 (study PRJEB33766, sample SAMN09781762) | gut metagenome | biome: gut microbiome | host: Homo sapiens | place: Madagascar | study: EMG produced TPA metagenomics assembly of the PRJNA485056 data...
GATGTAATGGGCTTTATGGGGGGGATGTGATGGGCTTTGCTTTTCTTTTTTACTTAGCAATAACCTTAATTGTTACCTTCGGACGACCCGGGTCGTTTGTTATCATCAGCACACGTGGCTGCGAGCGAGCCGACTTAATCAGTCGTTGTTCGGCTGTAATCTTCATCTTTGCCGACTCACCCGGCTGCAATTTCTGCTTGTTCAGCGAAACCTGCAAGCCCACAGTGAACATCTGGAGGTTCTTGATATTGAGCACCGTCTTGCCGTCGTTGCGTATGATTATCTCACCCTTGAGCTTCTTCTTGCCGTTGAAAGCACCAAGGTTAAGCTCGGACGTAGACAGATACAGTCTCGGAGCGTTGGCAAGTTGTGATGCAGTCAGGTTGTCGAACTTAGGCAGAAGCACGGCTGAAACGCCCAACTCCTTCTCACGACTTACACGGTCGCCTGGGAATGCTCCCAGATAGACACTCGTCTGCGTAAGTCCCATATCCTTAAGACGCTTCGAATTGAGCGTAACGGTCAGCACTCCGCTGTGGCCAGGCAGAATCTTCGAAGGCGAGACCTCGGCTGTGAGATAGTCGGGCATGTGCATAACAACGGGTTCTACAGCCGAACTTGTAGTGTTGAGGATATGTATCTTCTTCTGCGGACGCTCACCACGGTTGACATCATCAAACTCTATGTCGTCGCAATCGGTGCGTATTCCGGCAAAGTCGTAGTCGTACTTGCCTGCAAAGTCCACAATCTCCCTAACCACGTTGCCACGCATACGCAACATGACAGGACGCTGCTGGTCGGATACATACACGTCGACAAACTTGTCGTAGCGGCCCATAGTCTGAGCATCGTACGTAACACGCACCATAAACTTGGCATCGGGAGCAATCTCGCCCTTGGGATAATCCACGTCGGTGCATCCGCAACTGGTGCGCACATCAACAATGCGCACAGCACGGTTCGACTTGTTCTTCACTTCAAACTCAGCCGTAGCAGGCGACTGATATGTAGTCTGACCGCAGTCGACAATCTTGTTTATCGCTTCTATCTTCTGCGCACTCACTCCCAACGACACAAACGCAAAGAGCGAAGCGCATATAAAAAACTTTTTCATATATCTTTATTTTTCTATTTTCCCTTATTTCACAGCAATCTTGACAGCCTTGGTTCGCGCCATAAACTCAGGTGCGTATGCACACTGAACGGCACATGTACCCGTGCGGTATTCGCCCTTACGGTCGACATAATAGGTTGTTTCGATGACGTGCTTGCCCTTCGACATGCGGTCGAAGAAGAAGTTTGTGACGTTGTCCTTAGGCTGACAGTAGTAGCCGAAGCCATAACCCGACAACTGCTGAGCCGGTTCGAGACACGCCGCACGACGGTCGCTGAGCTGAACGAAGTCGTAGTCGCGTGCAGCCGTTACCGTAAGGCGCACCGTAATGCGGTCGCCCACATTCAGCTGAACATTGTCGCCACAGAGTCGATTGCCGTCCTTCAATACCTCGCGAACCACTGTCATACCCATAGCGGCATCAGCCACCTCGTCCGACTGCTGCATAAACTGCGCATATACAGCACCCCAAGAAGTGCCCTCAGATGCTTTCTCGACAGTCAACTGCTTGAAGCGGTCGCCCGTTTTTGCTGTCTTGACATAGCCCAGAGCAGCTGTCGACTTAGGCATTGACTGCTTCTGACCGTCAATCTTTATCACAACCGGCTGCGCATTGCCGTCTACTAGAGCCTTGCCATTGCCCTCAAGGAAGGCATATATGGCGTTGACCGAATTAACGGGAGTGTCCCATGCCTGCGTACGCTTGGTCTGGAGCAACCATCGTTGCATCTCGCCAATGGTCTTGACATCATCGGGCTGCAGAGCCTTCAGAGCCTCAATGGCAGCCACCTGCGACGGAATGCGATAGTCGAACCATGAATACTGAGCCTTCGGCGAATCGAAGTAGCGACCCATTTCGTCGGTATATACAGTGTACTGGCGTATGCTCTCAAGCAGATTGGCAGCCTCCTTGCGATGATTGTTCTTGGCAAGCACAACGGCAGAAACGGCTTTTCCGTATATCGTGAACTCCGTATTCTGACGTGCCAGACGGCTTATGAGCCAGTCGAAGTTCTGCTTTGCCGAGGCATTCATCTGTCGCTTGGCAAGTGTCGAGGCGTACAGATACTGCACAGCCAGTTCGCTCGGGCGCAGATTCTTCTGCTTGCCCTCACTCTCAAGCTTCTTCATATCCTTCACCTCGCGTGCTATCTGCTTGTCCATATAGCTGAAAGCGGCAGCAATCATACCGTTTGTATTGGCCTGTTCGCCAATCATTGCATTCAAACGGACAAGCGTCTGCACTACAGCCATTGTCATAGATGGCGAACCCTCCATTCCCTTCCACCATGCAAACGAACCGTTGGGCAGCTGAAGACGAGACAGTTGCGAGAGATTGTTGGCAAGTCGATAGCCTATCTGCGACTCGTCGAAGAATGCGGCAAGCATACGCTTCTGCTCCGATTCACGGTTGGCTTCACCAAGCCAAGGCGTTTCGTCGAGTACAATCTGCTTCAGTTCGCTGTTCTTCTGCAATGCGCTCTGCAGCGAAGCACCGTCCTTAGCGTCACCCGTTTCCTTCTGCCAGAGTGCTACGTTCTGCTTTATGGCCGGGTTGGAGAGCATGATGTGTCGGCCCAACGCATTGGCATAATAAGCCGTGGCAAGCGACATGGCGTTGTCGCCGTAGGCATTCGACATGGTAGGCAGAGCCTGAACCATGAGCCAAGCGGGCGAATTGGTGTACTCAACGGTCAGTCGTGAAGTCTTGTCGCTTACTGCAAACATCTTAGCCACATCTATATCAAGAGTACCGGGGGCATTCTGTGTGAATGCGTATGTATTGGTGACGAGTTCCTTGTCAGGCAAAACGGGCAGATAATGCTGCTCGCCGTCGCTGTAGCCGTGGCCCTGTGCGGTGATGCGACATACAAGCAGTCCGTCGTTCTGAATCTTCGACATGTCGAAATCGAAGTCGACTGACGCTGTCTCACCTGCCTTTATTGTGTATTTACGCTCCTTGCGATAAACCTCCTTGCCCGTTTCGGGATTGAGCAACACAAGTCGGGCGGTGCCAGCAACCTGCTTGTCGGAAGTGTTCGACACACGTGCCGAGAGCACTCCGCTATCAGTAGAGCGCACAAAGCGCGGAACATTAGGCTGAACCATTATGGTCTTCTTAGCCACCGAAGTAGCCGAGACGACACCGTTGTTCATGTTCAAGTCGTGAGCCAAGCCATAGAACTGCCATGTAGTGACACTCTCGGGCAGCGTGAAGTTGATTGACACATTGCCCTTAGCGTCGCTCACGAGTGCCGGATAGAAGAAGGCAGTCTCGTTGAGATTCTCGCGTATCTGCTCTGTAGCAGCCGAACCGTTGTCCTCTGTCTCCTCATTCATGGCTTCAGAGCCTACTGTCTCGGCAGCCTTAGCGCTCTCTACGCTTCCTACAAGGACACGGCTTTCCGACTTAGCGTATGCCATCATCTTGCGACTGTCGAATTTTTTTAACTCTTCTTTTGCCATAAGCACCTCTCCATAACAATAAAGGCTGAAGTCGGTGAGGCGGCTCAGGTTGAGACTTCGCTCATTAAGAATGCGCATAGGCATCTCGCTGTAGGCAAAGAGTCCACGATTGTTCACACCATTCCATGTCAACCAAGGCACACTGACGAATGCCGGCAGCGAGAAACGCACGTTGTGACGGCGTATCTCATCAAGCGATTTATCGTACATTGTAGCCATAAGCTGAGCCTTGGCTGGCGTTCCGTCGGGGTTAGTTATGTTGAGAGTCCAAGTCTCGCGCTGTCCCGGTGTGAGTCGGTCGCGGAAGGTTGTCCACTTCAAATTGAGTCGGGTGTCGGGCAACGGACGCTCTATTCGTGCGGTATGCTTATAAGCCTGACCGTTCTTAACCCACGCTACCAACAGCGTTATGCCGTCGCCCCACTCCTCTTTGTACATCAATGCACGTGTGCGAAGCTCGTTGTTCAGGTCGGCACGTCCGTCTTCTATCACCTTGTCGCCCGAAATGAGCGTATATACAACGTGCTGGATTGAGTCGCTCGAACCCACCTGTATGAACACGGGTGTCATATTGTCCTTGAAGCGTTCAGCCGACTGATAGAACCAGTCGTGTGTCTCCACCGGAGCCTTGCTGTCACGCAGGGAGAATGTGGTGAATGCTGTGCGCAGAGTGTCGGTTCCGCATATCGCCATAAGGCTGTGGCGGGCTGATGTCAGAGCCTCGGCGTCTATCTTGCTTGGGGTGTTTGCCTTGCAAGTATAGCGATGGTTGTCGATATAATAGGTCACATTACCGTCAATTGGGTCGCCCGCATTGTTGCGATAGGCGAAGGTAACGGTGCGCAGACTGTCGCGCAACGACTTCTCAGGAACGTCGCATGTGAGTATAGTAGGATGATCGCTGTATGGCAACGAAGCCTCGGCATGGCGTGTCTCGCCTGCCACATCGGTGACGTCGGCAGCCACGTCAAACATATAATAGCGTCGCGGATGCTCGTCGTAAGTGTCGGGGATGACGATTGGCACTTTCACCTCGAATTCGCCAGCAGCCGTGGTCTGCACGGTATCGTTCAATACTGTCTCCTGACGCATTTCGCCTCCCATGCCTCGCCAGAACATTGCAGGACGGCGAACCACGCACAATGCCACACGGGCATTCTGTACGGGCACTCCGGCAAAGCTGCGAGCCATACCCTTAAGGCGCACGGTGTCGCCTGCGGCATACTTGTCTGTAGACTTCGCTATGTCTACACGGAAGGTCGGGCGCTTGTATTCCTCTACCCTAACCGATGTGTATGAGTTGTTGCCAAAGTCGGAACGCAGGGTGTAAGTGCCAGTCATTCCGCCTTGCGGCAATACGAAGTCGGCGCTTGCCATACCGTATTCGTCGGTCTGAACCTGCTGCGAAGCCACCTCCTTATGGTTGGCATCGCGCAGGGTTATGGTCATCGACTGACCAGCCTTAGGCTCTCCCTTATACACCTTATTATTATATGTATATGCCATGGCAGCCACATGCAGAGTCTGTCCGGGTCGGTAGATGCTGCGGTCGGTGAACAACGACGTGCGCACTACGTCAGCCTTGTTGCCGTAATAGTGGAAATGTCCCGACATAGGGGTGAAGGGGAAAGCACGTTCGGTGTCGGTGTAAATGCGATAAGAGCGCGGTTCGCTCTTGGTGTATGTTATGTAAGCCTCGCCGTTGCTGTCGCAGGTGTATGTGCGTATGATGTCCTTGCCGTGCTTGTCTACATCGGTCACGACGTCAATCTTGGCTCCCGGCACGGCTACGCCGCTTGTAGCGTTGAGCACAGCCATTCGGTATTTGTTGCCAGGCAGCGCCTCTACGACGGGATAGATGTCGCATACGCGCAGCAGCTGGCGGTCAACAGGCACGCTGACGTTATCGGTCGACATCTCAACGAGATACATTCCCGGTCGCAATCCCTTTATTTCGAGCGTATCGCTTACGGTCTTGTATGCCGGCAGACCTACGTATCGACGCACGTCGGTGATGGGTTGTTCGTTCTGAACAATGTGTCGGCGCAGGCGTGCATAGTCCTTGTCGCTCGACGGGTCGAGCGTTGTGGTGCCGTCAATGTCGAGTCGCGAGACGGTGATACGCAGTTCGCCGATGTTGTTGAGCGCCATCACCTTCACCTTGCGAGGCACTCCTGGCAGAGCCAGTTCACCACCTATACTTGCGTGAAACGATGGCAATGTGAGGCGACGCTGGGCATTTCGCAGAATATTCATGCGTGGCCAGGCTCCCCACTTCATCAAAGCGTAGTTGATGTAGTTCATCTTCTCCTCGGCGGTTACGTCCTCGGCGTTCGCCATATAGGCGTAGCGTTCAATGGCAACTTCGGCACAGGGCATCAGGTCGGAATATTCGCGAACGAGCGAATCGAGCGACATTATGTACTTTGACTTCTTGACATGGGCCACATCGCTTTGACGACGAGCACGCTTAACGAGTTCGATAGCTGTAAGGCAGGCTCCCTCGCGCTTGCCGTGCGAGGCATAATAGTCGTGCATGGTGCGATAGTCGTTGGCACGGATGCCCAGTACGTGCAGCATGTCGTGATAGAAATAGCGCGAGTCGGTGCCGTCGATTACAAACGGCTCATATCCCGTAGAGTAGGCTTCAGCCAACGCTTCGGGATTGCTCATCGACTTCTTGAAGTATTGTTTGCCGAGTTTTCCAGTCTCGTCAATGCCCATCCAGTTGTCAGTATAGATGGTTCCGAGCACCGACTGATATATTGCAGCAAGCACCTTGTCGCCACTCTGCACGGCATTCTGCTCATAACGGCGCAGACGGTCGATTGCGGGCTGCAACGAGTCGACGGATATGGCGCATTGCTGTTGGGCTGTAGCGAGCTGAGCCTTAAGCAAATGGCCGTAGGCTCGTTCGCGTGTTGCCTTGCCGACTATCTGCGAAAGCACCTCAAGCGCAGTCTTGGGATGGTCCTTCTGCAGCGCATTGTCGTATTGTTTCCACAACGAAGTATAGGTGTCGGCAGCTGCTGCCAACGGCATAAGCAGCATGATGAGTATCGAAAGAATTACAGGCTTCTTCATAGCGTTTACTTTTATATGAGTTAATGTTTGGCTGATGCCGTGTGGCACCTAATGCGTACTCACACGCATTATAATACAAAAATAGGGAAAAATCACCATATAAACAACATTACCCCACTTTAATATTTCAAAAAAAATAGAAATAATAGAGTCGGTATATCCACTTATGCACAAAGCCATAGGCACAGTTGTAATGAGAGCGAAATCCGAGGGCATTTCAAAAGGACTCCTTTTGGTGTGCAAAAGGACTCGTTTTGGAGGGCAAAAGGACTCCTTTTGGTGTGTAAAAGGACTCCTTTTGGAGGGCAAAAGGACTCCTTTTGAAAAGGCAATAAAAAAAAACTGCTAAAACTTGCGTTGCATTAATATATTATTGTATCTTTGCAATTGACAGACAACTATTCTCAATGAGAGATAATTCTATTATCAAAGAGACATAATTCTATTATCAACAAGACAGAAATCTATTATAAATATGAAAAGGATAAATTACTATATCAGCAGCATCATCAAGGCTTCACACGCCGCTCTGCTTATCGTTGCCATAGGCTTCGTGGGCTTTGCCATGCAGTCGTGCGACAACGACAACGACGAGTTTCCCGTATTTCCGCTCAACCGCCCCAACGCTCTCGTCACGCTGAAGCCTACAGCCGACGGCTCATCGTTCTACATGCAGCTCGACGACTCTACCAAGATTAACGCTACTAACATCAAGCAGGCTCCCTACGGAGACAAGGAGGTGCGTGCTTTCATCAACTTCCGACTGCTCACTGAGCCTGGCAACAAGCGCAACTACAACGTTTATGTCAACTGGGTGGACAGCATCCTGACCAAACCTATGGTCAACGCCGGCGAAATCGGAGCCGAACTCGTGAGCAAAGGACAGGACCCTGTGGAGATATTACGCGAATGGACGGTGTCGGAAGACGGCTATCTCACCATTCATTTCCGCACACAGTGGGCTCCTAACAACACTCCGCACATTGTGAATCTGGTGGCTGCCGACCCTGCCAAACCGTACGAACTGACTTTCTGCCACAACGCTCAAGGCGTGAAGGGTGGCTACTGGGGCGACGGCATCGTGGCTTTCCGACTCGACAAACTGCCCGACACCAATGGCAAGAAAGTAGACATGACGCTTGTATGGAATTCGTTCAGCGGAAAGAAAAGCGTAACGTTCAAATACTGTTCACGCAAGGGCACCGAGAAAATCGAGGGTCTGAGCTTTGCTGCAAGCGGTCAGTTTGAGCGCGCTATCAAGTAAAACAAATAGATTAAGACAAGAATTATATAAAATAAAAAAACAGAAACAACATTGTTAGCTTCATTATGAAGTACAACAACGTTGTTTCTGTTTTTTTGTTGTTATATTTTGTCTGTATTACTGTCTTGTAGCTCTCATACTACGAGCCCATTTGTTGTATAGATAAGTCTGCACCACTCCACGCATAGCCAGATACGTAAGGAAGGCTATCCATAGCGCATGGTTGTGCAGCATCGGGCGCAAAACCAGATAGACAACGAAGAATAACACCGACGCTATTGCCGATGACAAGAGCATTCCGCGCGTTGCGGTGATGCCGATGAACACTCCGTCCCAAATAAAGGCTGCCATACCGCACAGCGGAATGAACACCGCCCACGGCACATACGATGCCGACGCATCAATGACACTAGCATTGTCGGTGAGCAACATGAGGAACGGTCTGCCGCCAAGGGCGTACACAAGTGTGTAAACCACTGACAATCCCAATCCCCACATAAACAGTCGGCGCACCATACGTGCAAATCCTTCACTATTGCCGGCACCGTATAGTCTGCCACACAATGCCTCGCCGGCATAGGCAAATCCATCCATCACATACGAGAATAGCGTGAACAGCTGCATCAACAACGTGTTGACTGCCAGCACTACGGCTCCCTGCGAGGCTCCTGCCGAGAGGAAATAGAAGTTGACGGCTACCATGAAGAGCGTGCGCAGGAATATGTCGCGGTTGACGGTGAAGAATCGCGACAGCTCACTATGCTCAAAAACGTCTCGCCAACATATTCTGCCAAACAACCGATTGCCGTAGGTGTACGTCCACAACAATAGCGAGACGACCAGTCCGGCATATTGTGCCACGAGCGTTCCAAGCGCTACGCCCTCCACTTTCATGCCCATTACATACACGAATGTAAAGCTGGCAAATATATTCACTATGTTTTGCAATATCGATATGAACATAGGCAGACGCGTGTTCTGCATGCCTATGTACCAACCCGTTAGTCCGTACAGACACAACATGGCTGGTGCGCCCCATACGCATATACGGAAATAGACCCACGCCTCGCTGCTTATGTCGGCTGTAGCACCCGTCAGCATCAGCGCCACACGTCCTATGGGATACTGAAACACCACTATCGTCAAGCCTATCAACAATGCCACTCCCATCGAACGGGTCAGTAGCATTGCCACTCCGTCAAGGTCGCGACGGCCCAACGACTGCGACGTCATACCGCTCGTGCCCATACGCAAGAATCCGAACAGCCAGTATATAACGTTGAATATCATACTTCCTACGGCTACAGCACCTATATACACGGCATCACCCATATGTCCTGATATCGCCATGTCGACAAGTCCGAGCAACGGTACGGTGATATTTGAAACTATTGAAGGTATGGCTATGTTGAGTATTCTGCGATTCATTGTAAAATTAAAAGAGTAAAAAAGTAAAAGAGTAAAAGGTGTGAAAAAGTAAAAGAGTAAAAAAGTCGCCTAAGCATTTACTTTTTTACTCTTTTACTTTTTTACTTTTACTTAATCTTGTCAAATCCTTCACCGAACACTCCGTGGCAGAATGTCTGTGAAACAACGGCTTGCGGGTCAATCTGCTTTATAACGGCGAAGATGTCTTGCGACTCATACTTGCGCGACAATACAACAAGCATTTCCACATTTTCCTTACTATACCATCCCTTTCCTTCAATGACTGTTACGCCACGGTTGACGCGTCGGTTGATGGTATCGGCTATTTCCTTGTAATTCTTTGATATAATGAGGAATTGAACGGTCTGACGCGAGCCGTTGACAACGTAGTCGCACACGAAACTTGCTACAAGAGTGAAGACTACACCGTACACGATTGTCTCCATACTGTGGAAGAGCAAGTAAGAAGAACAGATGATTGTACAGTCAATAAACTGCATTGCACGACCGAAACTCAAGTTGAAGTGCTTGGTGAGCAACACGGTTATAATGTCCGTTCCGCCCGTCGAACCGTTGTGAGAGAACACTATGCCAAGACCGGCACCACCCAACATACCTCCGATAAGAACGTGCATGAACTTGTCTTCGCCTGCCGTGATGATCGGATAAGCCTGGAAGAACGGCTGCAATGCACCGATAAACATTGAAAGAAGAATTACACCGATTATCGTACGCACCACAAACTGCTTGGTCAAAGCGCTAAAGGCTATGATAAGCAAGGTAATGTTAAGCACGAAGATTGATATACCGGCGGGTATATTTGTGGCATAGTATATCAAGGCAGACAAACCCGATACACCTCCCATTACAACTCTTTCAGGAAGAATAAAAGCTGTATATCCAACTGCATACGAAAGGATTCCGAACACAATGAACATGAAATCCTTCATATTTCCTTTACTAAATAAACGTTTCGAAATAGCGAATTTTGTCTCACCCATGATTGTAATAGTAAGTTAGTCGTTAATTGAATGCAAATGTATATATTTTTTTTGAATCCGCCTAATTC
>ERZ1034687.1798-NODE-1798-length-10417-cov-11.232484_pt1 | contig 10417 bp, 8 predicted proteins | sample MGYA00520704_ERZ1034687 | MGnify/ENA primary metagenome ERZ1034687 (study PRJEB33766, sample SAMN09781762) | gut metagenome | biome: gut microbiome | host: Homo sapiens | place: Madagascar | study: EMG produced TPA metagenomics assembly of the PRJNA485056 data...
ATTTAAATTTACTCTAAATCGGGCGAGAAGGTGAGCGTTAAGAAAACAGTCCTGTGGACTGTTTTTAGTGAACTGGGATTGTGCGAGTGCTGTTTAAGAACCAAACATAGTATGCGAGGCAGTTACTTTCCTTCCTTACAAAGTAAATTGGGGAAGCCAGAAAACGACAGGTTTTTACCTGTCGTTTTTTTAGTGAAATAAATCCTTACGGATTTGTGAAATACGCTTTGCGTGTGAAATATTCCTTCTCAATGTGAAATGTCTACGGCGTAAGATGATTTATTTCATTTCACTTTCTGTGTTACCAGAAAATTTCACAATGCGTTATGTAGTATTTCACCGTTTGCACAGCAAACAATTTCACGGAGCAGTTGATGTGTGGAAACGAAATTTCAACCATGTCGAGCATCTTTTTGATTACGGCAGTGCCGTTCGTAAGGTTATGTGTACAACCAATGCGGTTGAAAGCATAAATTCAAGTTTCAGAAAAGTTACAAAAAAGTGTGCTTTTCCAAACGAAAACGCACTACTCAAATTGCTCTATTTACGCACAACCGAGCTTTACAAAAAGTGGAATGGCAGTAAGGTTCAAAATTGGGCTATGGTCAGATATCAACTGGCTGCGAATGAAAAAATCAGTGTCCGTATTAAAAAATACGAGCACATGATTTAAGGCATTACATAATTATTTATGATCTTTAAAAAACTTACACACATTTCTTGACAAAGCCTCATATCTATTATTATAATGATGATGACCAAGAACTTCCATTCCCAGGAGAGAAAATGTCCCCGGATGGTGGTAATAACCGGTATGTTTACACAATTTACGGTGTGAACAATCCGAGAGTTATTTTTAATAACAACACTACCGATCCTGACACAAGACAACAACATCCCGGTATCAATCAACCCGGAATTGAAATAATAGAAGATGAAATGTGGGTGGTAAATGAAACTGCATATAGCCAGAAACCACAGGGAATTACTGTTCATTTTTATCGTCCTTCTAATTGGGAATATTGGGACACAAGAATTTACTTCTATGAAGATAATGATATTCTGATGTCATGGCCTGGTACTCTCATGAATAGTCAAATGGATGATAATTGGTTATCCTATACGATCTATGGTGTGGAAAATCCGAAAGTAATGTTCAATGATTCGAAGAATAAACAGATACCTAGTGTATTGCAACCTGGGCATTTGGTTACACAAGATGTGTGGTTTAAGGATAATACTTGGACAACATATGAACCAGATTAACTGATTCATTATAAATTTCTAAAGATGAATGAGCAATTATGTTTGCTCATTCATCTTTGAAATTAGTGCTACAAACTTTTGAAAGGTTTTATATATGAAAACAACTAGATTAATACGAGTAAATATAGTATTTGCAATATCTTTTTGTACAGTTTTTATTTTAATGTTTTCAAGTTGTAAAGAGCTATACCCTATAACAAAAACTGCTGAAGGATATACATTTGAAATTGATGAAAATCAAAACGCTACATTGATAAAAACCGATATATTGGCTGAAACCATTGAAATTCCATCGGAAATTTCTTCATATAAAGTCAAAAAGCTAAGTTGTGTAGAAGAAGCTGCATTAGTTGGGGTGTCTCTTACAGGTGTATTTGAGGGAAATAATGTTGTAAAAGAAATTATAATACCTGAAGGAGTAGTGGAAACTTATGGCCCGGCTATAGCTAATTGCTATAATCTTGAAAAAATTACTATACCAGGCACAATGACGACATTTGACGTAGTGCGGTGTGATAATTTAAAGGAAGTGAACATTGTTGACGGAGATACTATTACCGAATCCTTTAGTTTCAGCGATTGTTCCGGGCTTGAAGAAATATACTTACCGAAGCAAATTAACAAAATCAGCACTAATGCTTTTGCTCGTTGCTATTCATTAAAAAATGTGAAGTTTTCAAAAAATGTTTATTGTATAGAGAGTGTGGCTTTCCAAGGATGTACTTCACTTACAAATATTGATTTACCTGACAAGCTATCAGAAATAGGTTCAAACGCTTTTCAATGTTGTACTTCTCTGCAAACTATTGATGTTCCGTCAAAGGTCAGGATTATTGAGAGCTGGACATTTGATGGTTGCAAATCTCTTGAAATAGTGAATTTGCCTGAGGACTTAATAAAAATAGGTGACGGAGCTTTTCGGGATTGCGTTTCTTTAGAGAGAATTAATGTCTATGATGAATGTGATTACATTGCGGACAACGCTTTTGATGGATGTGATAAACTTACAATCTGCGGAATAAAGGGTAGTTATGCAGAACAGTATGCAAAAAAACATAACATACCATTTGAAAAATTGGATACAACAATTCAGTCTGTAAATTAATAATTATCGGTTTGTTGATAATTAAAACTATATTTTTTACGAGAGAATTTTAATATGATGAAAAAAATAAAAAAATATAAACTACCTATCGGGATATTGTGCGTAGTGTTAGTGATATTTATATTGTTGCAAATCTTTTCAAGTGAACATTGGTGGTTTGGGTACACATATGAAACCGATGGATATACAAATAAATCGGCAACAATTGTAAAGATAAACTACCCGTCAGAGAAAGTTGTAATTCCTTCAACAATATTTTTCCATAAAGTAAATGCTTTAGGCGGATATGTTACAGGATACAATTTGTGGGGAGCAGAAAGGAAAGGAATGTTTGAGGATAACGATATAGTAAAAGAGATTGTTGTTTCTGAAGGGATAGAGTATATATTTAACAGATGTTTTTACCATTGTATTTCATTAGAAAGCATACAACTCCCAAGTACTATAAAACAATTCTCTTTTACGAATTGTGAAAGTCTGAAAAATGTTAATTTTAATGGTGATGTAAAAGAAATTGAAAGTTTATCATTTTCAGGCTGTTCTTCATTAGAAACGCTTGTAATTCCGGATAATATTGCTGATCGTGGTATAGCATACGGTGCTTTTTCCGGTTGCACATCACTAAAAAGTATAAATATTCCCGATAATATTACTGCAATACAACGATATACATTTAGTAATTGCATATCCTTAAAACAGTTAGTTTTGTCTAAAAATATTAAGAGCATTGAATGGGGTGCTTTTGAAAATTGCACCTTGTTGGAGAAAATTATCATTTACGATAAGGTAGAATATATTGCAGATAACGCTTTTGAAGGTTGCGATAAGCTCACAATTTATGGAATAAAAGGCTCATATGTAGAACAATATGCAAACGAACATGACATACCATTTGAAGAATTGAATAACATAGTTGACTGATTATATTTGCGGAGATTAAATAAAGTCAAATTTTAGAATTTAAATGCCGACAAGTTATAGCTGTTAATGCTATTAACTGTCGGTGTTATTTTTTTGCCCTTTTTGTGTTGAAAGCAGAAAGGACAATTATGATTTGTAGAAACAGAAGTCCCCCAATCGACCTGAATTAAAAAATTCAGATTGATTGGAGAAAAAATTAATGGACGCAAATTGCAATAGCAAATTGAAACAATTTTTTAAGAATATCATGTTCATTGAAGTAGATATTTGTAAGTCACCGCAGTAAGGAATGTTGTAAACAAACGGTACCCCATAAAATTCTGTGTAAATAATAATCCTTCAAGCAATAACAAAACAGCGGATTGGAGCTTGTAAAATAAAGTGTGTAAGTTAGAAAAATAACTTGCACACTTTTCTTGACAAAGCCTCAAGAAAATTTGCGTTTACACTTGCAAGCTGATTTGATACATCATCGTACTTGTCCTTTTCGACATACTGACCGCCTGCAAGGTTGCAGAGCTTAATCTGCCGCATTGTTTACCTTTTCTGCAAACTGTTCAAATGTCAAAGCTTCGCCGCCAAACAGGGCTTTTAAAATTTCCATTAAGTCCATTTGTTTGCTCCTTTCAATTTATTAGCAATTGTGTGTATGCTCAGATATTTGAGCAATATTAAAAGCCCCCGAAATTCGGGAGCTTATAACCATAATCTGTGGGTAAAAGTAAAAGGGATGTTTCAAACACCCCTTTAATACCCGTTTAAATTCGTTTAATTTTGTTTTTATTCAATCAACTATGTAGCTTTACCTTTTGTACAAAAAATCGTATATAGTGAAATTTAAGCTGATTTTTGTTTCCAGAGTGGCACATAAATACCTTTATAAAAATCTTCAAGATGTGCATTAAAATAATCTCTTTCGATTTCATACTCTTCTGGGGACATTCCTTCTCTCCAATATGGAGCTTCTTTCAATGTTCCTGTAGCCCAGTTATTACTCAATTTCAATCAGCCCTTTCGTAAACTTTTTAAGTAACCCATCTACAATAATTTTTTCACGCCATCTTGTTCGTTCGCCAGCTGTTATTATACCATTCCTATATTTTAAATTCAACTCTGAAATTTCATATAGAAATAGTTTGTCAAAGTAAGCATAATTGGAATCGGCTTGTGTTTTTTCTGCAATATATATGACTCCATCAATTCGAGCAGAACCCTAAGAGCTTTTCTTTAAAACATCTGTAGAGCATATTTTGTCCTCCGTTTCAGGTTTTTAAGCAATTCCATTTTAACGGATCTTGGCAAAATATGCTCTACTTTTTTACTTTTTATTTGCAGCTCTTTTTTTTGCTCTAACTTTTATTATAGAGCAATATTTGAAATAGAAGGGAGTTGATGAAGGTTAAGGTTACGCTCCGCAAGCAATTGGCGAGGCAGAAATCTTTTGATTTTAAAAATGTATAATACGACATACTGATAGTAGTATGTTATACTATGCAAAATATATAGAAAGTATACCGAAATTGTATAACTGAATAAAATGTACTAAAAATAATGATAAAATAACTTAAAGATATTGAGAATAACTACAGTATGTGCTAAAATTAGACAAAAGAAAAGGATTCGAAAAACCGAATCCTCAAATCACACACTGTGATGGTTGCCTAAGCAACGGATAGAATGAATTTTTATTTGAACTCATAGTGTAAATCTAATAAGGTAATTAGATTATCTTAATAATATTACAAAATAAATACTTTGTCAATAGAAAAGGGGGAAATTTATGAAGAATTTTAATAACGATTATTATGCAGGATTTGATATAGGAACGGATTCTGTCGGATATGCAGTAGCCGATACAGATTACAATCTCTGCAAATTTAAAGGCAATGCTATGTGGGGTGTTGATCTGTTTGAGGAGAGTAATTCAGCTGCCGAGAGAAGAACTCTTAGATCGGCACGAAGAAGAGGCTTGAGAAAAAGAAACCGTATTGAATGGCTGCAAATGCTTTTTGATGAAGAAATTTCAAAAGTTGACAATGCTTTTTATCAGAGATTAAAAGAAAGTTGTCTGTATCTTGATGACAAATCATCGAATGTTCCGTATGCGGTTTTTGCAGACGGTAATTACACCGATAAAGAATTCCATACAGACTACCCTACAATATATCATCTTAGAAAAGAATTGATTAAGAGCTCACAACCACACGATATAAGACTTATATACCTTGCGTTACATCATATTATAAAACACAGGGGACATTTCTTGTTTGATAATATGGGGTCTGATTTTGAAAGTGAATCCTCGTTTGAAGCTCTTTTTGACGATTTAAAACTTTACTTAAAAGAAGAATATGAAATTGAATTTGAGTGCAATGATTCGTTAAGATTTTCAGAAATATTAAAGGACAAAACATTGAAGAAAACTGCAAAATCGTCCGAATCGTACAAGCTTTTCGGTTACAGTAAGAGAAATAATCCATATGAAACCGCTTTGATAGATTTGATGTGTGGCAGAAAGGTTAAATTTTCCGATATGTTCGGTGATAAGTCGTTTGACAGTGAGGAAGTAAACGGTATTACCTTTGAAAGCGGTTATGACGATAATGAAAATACATACCGTGATTTGTTACAAGAAAAGTTTGAACTTATCGAAAAAGCAAAGGCGGTTTATGACTGGGCAATTCTTGCAGACATTTTGAATGGAGAAAAGTATAATGGTAAAAACTATATTTCATTTGCCAAAGTCAAAACATATGAAGAACATAATTCTGATTTGAAAATGCTCAAAGATTTCGTTAAAGAGAGATGTAAATCGTTATATGGCGAAATCTTTAGAATTACAAAGGACAAGCTTGATAACTATACGGCATATTGCGGAAAGTACAAAGAAAACGGCAGAAACGGTGTGATTCAGTATCGTACAAATCAGGCGGATTTCTGCAAATATCTGAAGAAAAAGTTTGAAAAGCTTGACAAAACAGGCTATGAAGAAATGTTTGATAAGATTGAAAACGGCACATTTATGCCGAAAATTGTCGTAAAAGACAACGGTGTTATTCCTATGCAGGTGAATAGGAGTGAGCTGAAAGCAATTCTGAAAAATGCTTCAACATATCTTGAATTTCTTAATAAAAAAGATGAAAACCAAATTTCTGTAAGTGACAAGATAGTCAAAATTTTTGAATTCAGAATACCGTATTATGTAGGTCCGCTGAATAATCACAGCCTAAAATCGTGGCTTGTCAGAAGTGATGAAAAAATATATCCGTGGAATTTTGACAGCGTTGTTGACATAGAGCAATCGGCAGAGAATTTTATAAATAATCTGACTTCAAAATGTACATATCTTCCAACGAAGGATGTAATACCTAAGAATTCGATTTTATACAGTGCTTTTACGGTTCTTAATGAACTGAATAATTTAAGACTTGACGGAAAAAAGCCTGATGTAAGTCTTAAACAGGCAATATTTAATGACTTGTTTATGACGCATAAAAAGGTCAGAAGAAAAGATTTGCTAAATTATCTAAAAAGCGAAAAAGGTATTACGCCCGATATCACAGGCATTGACGGTGATTTTAAGTCAAGTATGCGTTCCGCAATTGAAATGTCACAGTTTAATCTGACCGACAGCGAAAAAGAGGACGCTATAAAAGCCATAACTGTATTTGGCGATGATAAAAAACTTTTAAGAAAGCGTTTAAAAAGGCAGCTCGGTTCAAAATTATCAGATGAAGATATAATGAGAATTTCTAAACTCAAATACAAGGATTGGGGAAGATTTTCAAAGGAGTTTCTTACCGAAGTTTATAATGTCGATAAAAATACAGGCGAGTTGCAATTTAACATTATCCATGCACTATGGCAGACAAATGATAATCTTATGGAGCTGCTTGGCTCAAAATACGGCTTTGAACAGAGCAGACAAAACTACCTTGACGGTATTCAGACAGGGCAAAGCCTTGAGAAAATGGTGGAGAATCTCTATATTTCTCCTGCGGTAAAACGCCCTGTGTATCAGTCTTTGAAAATTATGCATGAAATCAGCAAAATTCAAGGTCATGCACCTAAAAAGATATTTGTTGAGATGACGAGAAAAGACGGTGTGAAAGGTGACAAAGGCCGTAAAGAGTCAAGAAAGACCAAGCTTGTAGATTTATATAAAAAATGCGGTGAGGATTCGGGCGAACTCTGGGAGTCTCTTGAAAAAATACCTGATGATGAATTTAAAAGAGACAGACTGTATTTTTACTATACTCAATTCGGCAAGTGTATGTACACGGGAGAACCGATAAATCTGTCGGAATTGTACAATCAAAACATTTACGATGTGGATCATATTTTCCCTCGTTCAAAAGTTAAAGATGACAGCCTTGATAACCGTGTCCTTGTAAAGAAACAGGTTAATGCTCACAAGGATAATACATATCCGCTTGACAGTTCAATTCGTGAAAAGATGAAAGGCTTCTGGCATTTGCTTATGGATAAAGGTCTTATTAGCAAGAAAAAGTACGAGAGGCTTACAAGGGCAACTGAGCTTACTGACAGCGAACTTTCAGATTTTATTGCAAGACAGATTGTTGAAACTTCTCAATCAACAAAAGCAGTTGCGTCACTTTTTAAAGAATTGTATCCCGATACTGAAATTGTGTATGTAAAAGCATCTTTGGTAAGTGAATTTAGAGATGAAAGCAGGGGCTTTGGATTTTTAAAATGCAGAGAAGTAAACGATTTTCACCATGCAAAAGATGCCTATCTAAATATTGTTGTCGGCAATGTGTATAACGAACGCTGTACACACAACAAATCCATATTTATAAAAGGCTTACAGACTAAAACATACAGTCTTAACAAAATGTTCAGTTTTAATACACCGAACGCATGGTCAATTGATGATAATAAGTCAATCAAAATTGTCAGAAAGACTATGAACAAGAATAATATCCGTTTTACAAGGTATGCTTTAACAAGGAACGGCGGACTTTTCAAGATGAATCCTCTGAAAAAAGGAAGCGGTCAGGTTTCGCTAAAACAGAACTCTCCGCTTTCGGATATCAGTAAGTATGGTGGATATGACAAGCCGACATCCTCATATTTTTCATTTGTGAAATATGAGGGCAAAAAGGGTAAAGAAATGCGTCGTCTTGTGGCAATTGATTCTTACATTAAGGCTCGGTATGAAGCGAACCCTGAAAAATATTTGAGTGAAAATCTTGGCTTGAAAAATCCTGTGGTTCTGATTCCCGTTGTAAAATATAATGCCTGCATTGAAATTGACGGTTTCAGAATGCACATAAGCAGTAAGTCCAGTGGCGGCAAACAGATTGTATATAAACCTGCTATGCAGTTAACGGTTAGTTATGATACAGAAAAATATATCAGAAATGTTGTTAAATTAAATTCCAAGCCTGAAAATTACAATATTAAAGAGCTTGACAAAGTGAGTGCCGATGAGAATTTGAAGTTGTTTGATATTTTAACCTCTAAAATGACAGATACAATTCTAAAGGTTAAATTCGGTGATATGGGTATTAAAATCGCATCTCACCGTGATGCTTTTGAAAAACTGGATGTAAGAAAACAATGTTTTGTTCTTGCAGAAATTCTAAAAATTATTCACTCAAATGTTGTTACAGGAGATTTATCATTTATTGGAGAGTCTAAAAAATCGGGCGTAGTTTCCACAAATTCCGTATTGTCGGAGGTTAAAGGTGTAAAGTCGATTTATCTTGTTCATCAGTCGGTAACAGGTTTGTTTGAGAAGAAGATTGATTTGTTACATATGTAAGTTATCAGAAAAGAGGATATTTAGATGAGTTGGAGAACGGTAGTAATTACGAAAACATCCAAGCTGGATTACAGCATGGGACACCTTGTTGTGCGTGATGTTGAAAGCACGGTAAAGGTGCATATAAGTGAAATATCCGTGCTTGTTATTGAAAGTATGGCTGTTTCGGTTACTGCCGCTCTCCTTTGTGAGCTTGTGCTACGAGCTTTCTAAGGAAAATGATTATGATTTTCAGTTCTGCGAAAGTATCGAAACAATGGCATTAGTAAAATTGTTTTCATTTGCACCTGCGGATGCCTCGGATGATAATGTCGGTCATCTTTTAAGATATTTCAAACTTATGAAAGAGTATCTGGAAATAAAGTGTTTTATTGTTCAAAATCTGCATATTTATCTTGATGACGGTGAATGTGAAAATCTTTTGGAATCTGCTGTTATGCACGGTATACATTTGCTTAACATTGAAAACTCAGTACCGAAAGAAGTTTCTGAATACGAAAAACTTGTTGTGATTGATAATGATTTGTGCGAATTTTATTGACAATCATTATACAAATGTTATAAAATAACCCTATAGATTTGCCGTGCACAGTATAGTGGGTGCATTTTATTCTCAATTTGAGGTTTGAGAATAGTGTAAATCTATAAGGTAGTAAAACCATCTTATCAATGATTGCAATTGGGCTAAAGTTTGAGAATAGTGTAAATCTATAAGGTAGTAAAACCTGTAGGTTACCCTACCCCTATACTATACGTTTGAGAATAGTGTAAATCTATAAGGTAGTAAAACGAAGTTGACGGTGGTAGTAAACCCAACAAGTTTGAGAATAGTGTAAATCTATAAGGTAGTAAAACAAAAGCAAGTAAAGCCCTTGACCTTTGTGTGTTTGAGAATAGTGTAAATCTATAAGGTAGTAAAACTTTCCATGCCGACGAGTGCTGTATGTTCGCGTTTGAGAATAGTGTAAATCTATAAGGTAGTAAAACATAATGACTTGTTAGGGTTGTAGGTTAATAGTTTGAGAATAGTGTAAATCTATAAGGTAGTAAAACTCGGTCTTACCTCCGCCGGCAGCACCGCCGGTTTGAGAATAGTGTAAATCTATAAGGTAGTAAAACAAACGCCTGCGGTTGCGTGTGGGCTACACCGTTTGAGAATAGTGTAAATCTATAAGGTAGTAAAACTTTTTAAGGTTGTGCGATTGAGCAGATAGTGTTTGAGAATAGTGTAAATCTATAAGGTAGTAAAACTGGTCCTTTAAAAATTGCTTTTAAACTTCTTGTTTGAGAATAGTGTAAATCTATAAGGTAGTAAAACAAACGCCTGCGGTTGCGTG
>ERZ1034687.1806-NODE-1806-length-10365-cov-7.925121_pt1 | contig 10365 bp, 10 predicted proteins | sample MGYA00520704_ERZ1034687 | MGnify/ENA primary metagenome ERZ1034687 (study PRJEB33766, sample SAMN09781762) | gut metagenome | biome: gut microbiome | host: Homo sapiens | place: Madagascar | study: EMG produced TPA metagenomics assembly of the PRJNA485056 data...
CTTTAAAGTAGCATGAATTAAGGAGGTAAGATATGGCAAAGAATGTAAATTTGTCTCAGGAAATGATGGCTAATATCCAGAACTATGGCAAGGAAATTAAGACCATCGAAGAATTTGTAGAAGTAGTAAGACAAAATCCAGGATATCATCTTGGGTCAAAAGGTAACAAAGGTTTGAAAAATATGTCTAGAGAAATCTGGCAGAATAGTTTTGATGAGTTGGATAAACATGATTCTCCGTGTGATTGGATTAGAATTACATTCGATGAAAGAACATATGGATTCTCATGTGAAGACAATGGAAGAGGTATTCCGTTCGGTAATATTCTGAGAATTTATACGAACCCAAATACATCTTCAAACTATGAAAAGAAGAAAGGAGAATATTCTTCTGGATTACATGGTGTAGGTGCCAAAGTAGTAAATGCAATGTCTCATAAGTTCATTATCGAATCTTATAGATTTGATGGTGAAGCTAGAAGAGTTGAACTTACCGAAGGCTATCCGTGGAATAAAGGAGATAAAGAAACTAGAGAAGTTAAGATTCCTAACAAAGAAAAGAAACAGGGTACTTATGTATATTTTGAACCTTCTGTTGATGCGTTAGGAGAGATATCTGTTACATGGAAAGATGTTTATGGATGGCTTGTAAATATTTTACCTTTAAGTAGAATTGGAGCTGTTGTAGACTTCATTGCATGGGATAGAAATGGAAAACAGTATAGTGAAAGATTAGTAAATCAGGATGGTATTCTGACTTATCTTATTAAAGAAACAGATAAACCATTAATTATGCCTATCATGATGAGCTATGATACTGGCTATATGAAGATGGATATCGCAGTTACTTGGGATGCAAGTGAGAATTCTACAGATCACATTATTGCATTTGCTAATAAATGCCCTACTATCTTCGGTACACATATTGAAGGTTTTGAGTGGGGGATTACTCAGTTCTTTACTTCATACATGAATAAGATTTTCCTTGCTAATAATAAGAGCAAATTGACTGTAATCAATAATGATATTAAATGTGGCATTAAAGCAGTAGTAACAGTATCACATTTAAAACCTATCTTTGATGGACAGTCAAAAGAAAAATTGGCAAATGAAGATATGAAACCATTCGTGCATGATACTGTTTTAAGATTACTTGATCAGTGGACAAAAACTAATTCCAAAGATCTTACGAAACTTTGCCAGTATTTTAAAGATGTGGCAGAGTTAAGATCTAAGTCTGATAAGGATAAAGTAAAACTCAGTAATAAGTATGCTAAGAACAAACTTGATAATCTTCCTTCTAAGTTTGTACAGCCTACTGGAACAAAGAATATAGAATTCTTTATCACCGAGGGAGATTCTGCAGCAACTTTGATTCGAAATAATAGAATCAATGCTAGGCAGGGATATTTTCCAATCAGAGGTAAAATTATCAATACCTTTGGCAATACAAAGGAAAAGATTTTCAACAATGAAGAAATCAATTCTATTATAGCTATCATTGGCGGTGGATGTGGAAGAGATTTCGACATTAGTAAAGTTAAATGGGATAAAGTAATCATGTGTACCGATGCCGATCCTGATGGAAATCATATTAGAAAACTTCTTTTAAGTTTCTTTATGCTTTATATGCCGCAGTTAATTGAAGCCGGTAAGCTATATGCAGCTATGCCTCCGTTATATGGTGTATGTGTAGGTAAAGATGCTAAAGGTAAGAAGAAGTATGATTACCTTAGAGATAGAATGGAATATGTAAAATATATTCAGAAAAAATTCTCTAAGTCAAACGTAGTAAAAACAGTTAAAGGTAATCCTATAAGTCCAAAAGAACTTTCAAGAATACTTTATATCAACATGTATTACAACAGAGAAGTTAATAAGATTGCAGATAACCATGCATTGAATCCATTGTTTTTGGAAGCTATTTTAACATTAGTATTTAATAACATTCCATATGCAAAATGGATATCGATGTTAAAGAAACAATTTAGATATATCTTCTCTGTGAACAAAAAGAAAGATACCATTGTAATTGAAGCATTAATCAATGACTATCAGACTGCATTTATTAATGATACCCTTATATCAGAATCTAAAGAGATCCTTAATATGATGAAACAGAATGATGCATTGGTTTATAATGTGAATGGGACTATGATGAGTATCTATGAGTTAATGAATCTTTTTGAGAAATCTGCTCCCACTATAATCCAGCGTTATAAGGGATTAGGTGAGATGGACGGAAGAAGATTGTTTGATTCTACTTTAAATCCAGATGACAGATGCTTGATTCAATATACTGTAGATGATATAAAAGACGAGTTAGAAAAGATGCGGTATTTTGAATCTAACAAAGCAGCTGTACTGGAAGACGTACGAATTAGCAGATTTGACATTATGGACTAATTAATATGAGAAGGATAGATTCTATCCTTCTCATTCTATTTTTAAGGAGGTAAAATTATGAGCAACGTAGAATTGTTAAAAGAAGTAGAATATGTAGAAGTTGAAAGTGAAGGCATATTTTCTCCGGAACATGCATTATTTAGCCTTGAAGGCATAGAAACTGTATCTAAAGTAACAGATGAAAATAAATTGCCAATTAATTCTAATGGTGATTTATATATTGCCAGTAATACAATAACTCAGAAATTTGAAATTTATGAATTTCTTGGAATCACATCCGTTGATGTAGATGCTCATTTCTTTACTTTTAGAAAGGTAGGTTATTTATGTCCAACACTATAATGCATTGGTATAAGATTCCTGGATTTCCGTCTTATGATATAAATTATTTTACTCATCAGATTAGATCATGTAAACATTTTAATACTGGCTTTCATATTATGAAAGAAAAGAACGGTAAAGTTAGATTAGTAGATGATTGTGGAGTATCAAAGACTCTTAGAGTAATAGATTTATATACTTTAACTTTTGCATCTGGACATCCTCTTGAACCTAGAGGAGAGTTTGAGATGTATACTGGAGGAATGAAGAAGATTAATCGAAGATCTGTGTATGAAGCACCATCATCTAATGATGAATCTTCAGATGGAAAACCTAAATATATCTGGACACCTGGAGGAATGAAACAGATATGAAAAGTTAAATCTCCAAAAACTTATAATTAATTGAATTAGGAGGAAAAGCAATGAGTGAAGAAATTTTACAAAAAAATTGTCTTGAACAATATAAATTCGATATGGCTAGATATGGTATCGAGGTAAACTTAAAAAGAACAGCACCTGATATAAGAGATGGACTTAAATTAGTACATCGAAGAATCTTATATGCGATGGGAATGGATTTGCCTTGTAAAACTAAGCAGGTAAAATCCGCACAGGTTACAGGTAAAGTTATCGGTGAGTATCATCCTCATGGTGATACTTCTGTATACGAAGCTGCAGTAAATATGTGTAACTGGTGGTCTACCTATATCCCTTTAATTGCATCTGAAACTTCAATGGGATCAATTCAGGGTGGTAGAGCATCAGCTCAACGATATACTGAGATGATGCTTAGTAAATTTGCATTAGATGTAATCTTCAAAGAATTAGTAGAAACCCCAAAGATCGTAGATTGGGTTCCTACTTATGCTGGAGATAAAATGGAACCTGAATATTTGCCCACTAAACTTCCACTATTACTTATTAATGGTACATTTGGAATTGCATTGGGTAAACAGATTAGTGTTCCACCTCATAATATTAATGAGGTGATAGATGCAACTTTAAATCTCATCAAGAATCCTAATGCAGAAGTTGTACTTATTCCAGATCAGTGTCAGTGTTGTGAAATTGTTGATACCGACTGGAAACAGATTTCTAATGCTGGAGCTGGTAATTTTAAAGTACGAGGAATCATTGATATTGAAACTGTAGATGCAGGAAAGAGCAGCGAACATTTTGCATTAGTAATCAAAAGTACCCCTGATATGGTTAATCTGGATGAATCAGATTCGTCTATCAGAGCAACTTTGGATAAGCTTATTAATGATGGTAAGTTACCACAGATTGCTAAAATACGAGAAGATTCTAGCGAAGAGAAAGGTATGAGATTTGTTATCCACTTAAAGAAAGGAGCAGATCCGCAATATGTAAAAGACTTTCTTTATAAAGCAACCAATTTACAGAAAACTCAAACAGTAAACTTTGAAGTAGTAAATGATTTATCTCCATTAAGAATGAGCTATAAATCATACTTACAGTCATTTATTCTTCAGAGAAAATTAGCTAAGTTTAGATTCTATTGTATCAAACTTCAGAAGATTAGAACAGATCTACATGAAAAAGAGGCTTGTATTGCAGTAATCAGATCTGGAAAGATCAATGAGATTATTAAGAAAATTCAGTCTTCTAAATCAAAGAATGACGAAGAGCTTGTAGCTTGGTTATCTAAATTACTAACGATTACGGATTTGCAGGCTAAGTTTATTCTTAATTATCCTATTAAGAAACTGGCTCCTTCTTATCTTAGAGGATATGAAGAAGCAGCGGCTAATTTAAGACAGCAAGAATCGTTCTGTATGAGTATGATTGTTGATGATAACAAAATTCTTGCAGAAATCGCTAATGATCTTATTGAATTAAAGAAGCAGTATGGGTTCCCTCCAAAGAGAAGATTAATCTCCGCTAATGAAATTGCCAATATTCCACAAGGAACTTTTAATATCGTTATTACAGAGAATAACTATATCAGAAAACTTCCTGTAAATGAGACTATTGGATCTGTTAGAGGAGATAATCCTCTCTCTGTAATTAGAATCGAAAATACTTCTGATGTAATCTTTATTACTGCACAGGGAAGGATGTTTAAGTTTCCTGTTCACAAGATTCCGATTACAGAAAGAGCATCTGCAGGAATTGATATTAGAATTCTTGTTAAAGGTATTAGTTCAGAAGTAATAGAAATGTTTGATGCAACAACAATAAAAGAACTTGCTAATTTAAGACGTAAGTTCTATGCCGTAATGGTAACAAAAGGTAACTATATTAAGAAGCTTGATCTTGAAGATATTCTTGTATCTACTCAAGGTGGAATTATAATGACAAAATTGAATCCTGGTGACCTTGTAAAAGATATCAAGATCATTCCTGATGATTTAGATATTATTATCTACTCTGATAGAAAAGCTTTAAGGTGTAAAATGAAAGATATACCCAATTACAAGAGAAACACATTAGGAGTATTTGCTATGAATACAAATAATGAAATTGATGGTATATCTGCTATTGATAAGACAGATACAGATGTAGTAGTTATTACAGATTCAGGTAAAGCTAATAAATTCTCTGTATCTGGATTAGCATTAGGTAAACGTTATATGGCAGGAAATTCCGTTATCAAATTAGGTAAAACAGAAAAGATCGCTGCTATGTTCGGAACCAAAGATTCTTATGTAATTAATCTTATCACGAAGAATAATTCTAAGTTGAATATCAAAGTTTCTGATATTACTAGATCTTCTAGTATATCTTCTGGGATGAAACTGTTGAATAAAACAGATATTATTCTTAAAGCAAGATTGATATTGCAGTAATCTATAATAGAGGGTTCGACCGAACCCTCTATTATTTTTAAAAAAACTTAAAATCATATACTATAAAAGTGTACAAGATCACAATATATTTTATATGAAAGGGGAATAGCATGATTTTTGATTATACCAATTATGCCACTTCGAGATTAACAGACTTTTTAAATTACTACAAAAATAGGTTCGGAAATAAAGAACCTATTTTTGTATGCATTGGTACCCCAAATGTTTCAGGGGATTCCATTGGTCCTTACATAGGATCATTATTACAACATGAAGGGTTTAAAGTATATGGTACAATACAAGAACCAGTGACGGCAAAAAAAGTGAATTCTATATCTAGAAAATTATGGGTAAAGAATTTCCTAAACAGACCTATTATTGCAATTGATGCATGCATAGGTAATTCACCATTTGGTACAATCAGCATAACTGATTGTGCAACTAGGCCTGGAGCAGGCTGTGGAAAACAATTGAACAATCTAGGGAATTGTTCAATTGCTATAACTACTGCATCAGATACAACCAAATTGTTTGATGTGGCCGAAACCGAAGTTATGTATGTAGCTTCTAATTTAGCACTTGCAATAAAAAGGAGTTTTAGACAAAATGAAACTCTTGAAAACGTTGGTTAAAAATAGGAGGATAAAACTATGTTATTTTGTATATTTGGAAATAGTGGAACTAATAAATGGGAATGCATAAAAAATATACATTACTATGATTATACTATAGTAGCAGCTCAAGTAACAGGAAATCTTCCGGAGCGAAAAATAAAAAATCCTTGGTGCACTATATTAATCGATAATCATTTATCAAAAGAAGAATTTGATAAATTAGAACCAGAAATGATTGGTATTCGAGATTATGGATACGGAAAAGTAGGTTATTTGAAAGAGGATATAAAGAATTGTTTAAAAGATAAGTCACGTTCTTATATTATCCCCCTTACACCAAATCAGTTTACCGATATTTATAATACGCTAACCAGAACAGAAAAGAAAAAATTGTTTCCGATGGTTTGTGTTGAAACTGATAAAAACAGATTTATAAACTTATTAAATAGAATCCCTGATCAAGATATTCATGATCTTAATGATTATGAAACAAGAGATAAGTTATTATCTACGGCACACCATTTTTGTGATGCCGATGAAAATTATATAAACTTATCAGAGGTAGATCCACGGTTTTTATATTACAACTTTACAGATGTGAGGATGAAAATACATGATGTTTGGGAAACTATGCAAGATCCAGAAACACGTTGGTTAGCACGTCATGGAGAAAATAACAAGATCACAGAAAAATACAATAAAGATAAAGAAGAATTAAAAGAACTTGCTAACTTTGTTTGTAACCATAAAAATCTTAAAGAACTTTATAGGAGGTAATCAATTATGATTATTTGTGTATTCGGAAACTCTGGTTCTGGTAAAGATTATGTGATTTCTAAAGCATTAGAGCTGGCTAAAGAAACAGGTACAGATTTAACCAGAATGAAAATGGTAACAGATAGGCCAAAAAGAAAAGATGAAGATTCAAGCTATTATGAATTCCTTACAAAAAAGGAATTCTCTGAACTCATCTATGATAAAGAGCTCATCGAGTTTAGATGCTATGACACGCAGTTTGGCGTATGGAGATATGGAACCACGGATAAAATATGGAAAGAAGTTTTAAATCCGGATAAGTCCTATATTACTACATGCACACCACGGCAATTTACTGAACTTTGGAACAATACTCCAAAAGTATTCAGATGTCAATTGCAGCCTATCGTATTAGAAGTATCAGATACAACAAGATTACTTCGAATGATTGAAAGAGTTGACGGTAACTTCGTACAGCTTCAAGAAGTTTGCCGAAGATTCGCAGATGATGAGGAATATTTGGATACTTCTAAAATTGATTCTAGTATCAAATATTCAAACAGTGGTAGTGACAATTTAAGGAAAATAGTATTAGATATTTTGAGACTTGCTAATTATCCACAGCAAGGTTATCCTAATTATGATGAAAGCATTGAGGATAAACTTGGTACATTATTACACTATGATTTTAAAGGAGAAGAATAATATGAAATGCTTTATTAGTTTATGCTCAAACAACAATATTAGACCAATTGAGACTGCTAAATGGGATGATATTAGTCAACTTTGGTATGTTGATGTAAATACAATGGATGATATCAAATATATAATGAGAAATCTAGAATATTATGATAAAAATTTCGTTGATAACAAATTTCCATCGTTAATCTTTACGGAGATTAATGGTGAGATGGTTATAGAAGTATATGACAATTATATTGAATAATAATAGGAGGACTTTAGTTATGCAGAAAAATGTTATTGTATTACATCACAATGATAGAGATGGTTATGTATCAGCAGCAGTTTGCTTAAATTATTTACAGAGAACAGGCTGCAGTGTTCAGTTTAAAGAAGTTACTTATTCCGAACCTTTAATCTCTTGCATGAAAGAGGGATGGGTAGATATGGTTGACGAGATTATTATCGTTGACTATTCGATCTCTACTAAAGAGAATATTGAGTTTATGGAGAAATATGCCGAAAAGATTATCTGGATTGATCACCATAAATCATCTATTGATGTTGAGAATACCCATGCAGTTATTAAAGCTATCCCAGGATATAGAATTGTTGGTATTTCAGGAGCAGCTCTTTGTTGGTTATATTTCGAAGATACTAATTCTATTAATCACAAGTATCTCTCATCTTTCATGAGCACTTCACCAGATAGAGTATTACCTTCAGTCGATGTTGCCACTCTTACTGTAAATAATCCGTTTATGCCTGTGTTGATTAAATATACACATAGATATGACACTTGGGATTTAGATAATGATGTTATCAACTTTAACTTTGGGTACAATAAAGAAAATATTAATAATATTGCATATGATATTTGTAATATCTCTGATGCGTTAATGATGAGCTATTTAATGGCAGGAGATTCAATCAAAAGCTATGTTGTTAGTGAATCTGAAAGCATTATCAGGCAGACTGCCAAAGAATTTGAAATGTACATTCCTCTTGAGTATAAAGACATTTCTGGGCCGTATAGTGTACTTGCAGTAAATATGCAGAAACCTAGCAGCCTCAAGTTTGGTATATATGATTCTCAGTATGGTATACTGATGCCGTTTTATTACAATGGAAAATCTTATACCTATTCTTTATATACAACAAAACCTAATGTAGATTGTGCTAAGATTGCTGAACTGTTTGGTGGTGGAGGTCATAAATCTGCAGCCGGGTTCTGCTTAGATAAAAATATCATAGAAGACGTAGAGGATAACGGAAAGGTGCAGCTTTCACCGGATGGTAAATGCTTTTTAGAGATGGAAAACATTAAGGACAATGATGAAGATATCAATGCAGATTTTCAGTTTAATAATGACAATGATGAAGATACTAATTTAGATTTTCAGTTTAATAATGGTAATGCTACTAATGTAAATTATCCGTTTTTTAAGGATAATCATGAGGGTATTAATGTAATTCCCCATCCGTTTTTGTAAAGAAACATCCCTGGAGCTATTAAAGCTCCAGGGTTTCTTTTTTGTAAAGATTGACATTAAAGTAAATTGATTAAGGAGGGATATATGCATGAAAGTAACAACAGTTGCTGTTAAAGATATATATCCAATAGTTTCAGAAGCTATGGATAAGAGAAAAGCTCAATATAAAAAGAATATAGAAATGTTTATCAAAGCTAGATCAGAAAAATTGTATGATACTGTGCCTATAAGTAGATTGCCGTTTGGAGCAGAGGATGTAAATGACTTCTTTAGAGCATTGAATATTACTTCTCAGCAAATAAATCATTGCTTACAGAAGACTTATTACTGGAATATGAATTTTAATCCCAGAGCAGCTAAGGATGAATTTACAATGGCCCAGATGATGGTAATCAGATACTTCATTATGAAAGATAATCAAGCTGATGCAGAAATATCAGCTATTTATTTAGCTTTCTCTGGAAAATTTTATCCTTCTATTCATTCCCAAAAGTTTAAAATTCCTCCAGAAAAGTATAGGTATGTAATGGAATATATACTTAATAATATTCTTACAAACAAATATGATTTAAAAAGAGAAGGATCTGTATTTGGAGCAGTAAGATCTATTTGTAAAACGTGGTTGACCACTTATTGGGATAAGTTTAAAGACCCTGATGATGAGGATGTTGCAGATATGATTCAGCAGCTTCATGGAAGAATTAAATCCTTCTTAGGAAATATCGCTACAGTATTTTATGATACTTATAATAAGAAAGACCTATACTTTACATATGGATCAGATTCTGCAGAAGAAGATTCATATAGAGTGGCAGATAATGATTCATTAATTGCTGAAAGGGCAGTAGAGAAAGCTATTAACTGGGTAACTACTAAAGGAGTAGATTACAGATTATGCAGGATGGCTTGTGATAAAAATATTAAAGTGGACGAATTATCATCTATTATTGAATCCATTCAAGAAGACCAAGCAAACCTCCCTATTATAAGGGAATTTATGCAACTTCTTGTAGTAGAATACTTTGCTCAAAGTAAAGAAAAAGATGTTACTGCATATGCTTTTCTGTCTAATTGTGTAATAGCTAAACCCAATACAAAAAATAAAAATGTTATCAGGCAGAAAGAGATAGTGGAAACATGGCTAAACGAGAATTCCCCTGCTTATAGAAAGAAGAAAAGTAGGGCTACAAGATCTTCTTATTGTAAAGCAGTATTGATTTACTATACTCTTGTAATAATGCAATCTAATAAATAATAAGGTGGTGAATATATGAGGGTAACAG
>ERZ1034687.1815-NODE-1815-length-10334-cov-10.850958_pt1 | contig 10334 bp, 8 predicted proteins | sample MGYA00520704_ERZ1034687 | MGnify/ENA primary metagenome ERZ1034687 (study PRJEB33766, sample SAMN09781762) | gut metagenome | biome: gut microbiome | host: Homo sapiens | place: Madagascar | study: EMG produced TPA metagenomics assembly of the PRJNA485056 data...
CTCATAATGTAAATTATCATCACCTTTGAAGATAACTGTATCATTTTTAATATCTTTAGGTTTCAACTTTCCGTCCTTGACCATTTGCTGCTTTTCAGCATGGATACGCTCAAGGAGAACAGACGCCGGCTCATCATTCGGGTCTTGCGGCACAAGTTTGCCACGGATAGCCAAATCCAAGATTTTTTGTCGTAATGCTTTTGTATCCATTATTCTACATCCTTTTTTCAACAATCGCTCTTGCCTTTTCAAAACTTAAAGCTTTTAATTTTTTTCCTATAATAGACAAAATACTGCCAGCAACTATGAAAAGAGCAATATATGCTATTGTATGCCATGTCAAATCATTTGAGTTAGATACATTAATATAAATCAGCTTACAAATCTCAATAACAATGCTCATCACGAAGCATGGTATGACTGCAAAGATGATTGTCAATATCCATCCCAAAACTTTTATTCTATTTTCAATTTTGGTTTTTTGTGATTTGGTCTTTTCATTTTCTAAACTTTCAACTCTATTTTGCAAACTTTGAATTATTTCTTCATTTCGCTGCTTTTCTCGTGCCGATTCTTCTTTTATTCTTTGCAACTCGTTTTTTGTTGTCTCATGAGCCTTGCTTTCATCTCGATATTGTTTTAAAGAACGTGCTTCTATATCTTCGTAGACTTCTTTATAAGTATTTGAATTAAAACGAGCATAATCTCCTCGAGTGATATTCATTAGTGATTCTCTAACGACAGGATGCGATCTTAAAAACAAAAATTTCTTCTCATCAATATTTTCTGATTTTCTTGCTTCATCCAAAGATTTAATATATAGTTCTAACAGCTCTTGGCTTGGGTTTAAAAAATCATAGCAATCAGCCAATAATTTGTTTTTTTGGTATTTAACCATTTCCATCGGCTTATTAAGCCACAAAACGGCACCAAAAATATCCATAGAAATACACGCCGGTATATGACCTGAATTTGTGCTTTGATTACTTTCATATCGCTTACTTACATTTGCGATTGTTGAGTTAGATGTAAGCATGATATGTCCAGATCCCCCAATTGTTGTAGAAACTGTCCCCTTACGCTTGCGATATATCATAATGATCGAGCGTATGTCTGTGCGAACGGTTTGCTCTTTCTCTGGCAGCAAATCATAACCATTTTCATGATACTTTTCTTTTATCATTTCATAGATTTTTTCTTCATCTTCTTGAAATTGTTGCTCAATTGTGTCGTACTCTGACTCTACAACATTAATTCCATATCCATTAAGTTTTTCTTCAATTTCTCCACAAAATTCAGTTATTTCTTGAACTGTAAATTCTGAATCATGAAAAAAACGTGCCACTTTATTTGCTTTTGCCATATCGTACTGTGTACTTATTGCCCACATAGATGCACGCTCGATGATTCCTTGTATCTCTCTAAAATTGTGTTCAAAAACACATACAGAACATTTAACTGATTTAATTTCTTCAATCAAAGTTTTATATGACTCAACTCTGGATTTTTCATCCATACCAAGTAGAGCAAAAACAATTGGAGAATCCAAATATACATTAAGCCCTGTATAATCAGCCGTTTGTTCACCAACATAGAACAACGATTGATTTGTAATATTACATAATGATAAAGAAGCAATAAAAGTATACATATCTGTACGTTCAAGTGCTTCTTTTTTTACAAATGAATACCATGCATATTCAAGCGGATCTAATCCCTGCGAATTATCTGTTGTTGCATTTTCATCAAATATATAGTCAGTATTTTCAATTGCAGATAAAATGAAATCTTGCAAATTTATATTATCAATAGAAATATCAAGTTCGGAGCAATATTGTCCAAATGAATCTAATAATTCATTTAAGCGATTTGTAAAATCAGTTTCGTTAAAACGATATTTCATCATTTCATCTTTTACTGAAACATATTTTCCGTGGTCACTTATTATCGAGTGATTTTCCAAACCTACTCCCAACACCTGCCTAACAAATGGCAATGGTAACTTAATGCCATATTTTTCATTAAACTTCTTAGCAACCTCTTCGTCCTCTACTATGGTAGAATCATTACTTAAAATTATATTTGCAAAAAACGAGAAGTATGTATCAAGAATATTATTTCCTAAATATCCAGCTTTAAACGCAGCATAAAGTTTAGTTACATCTGACATTGTAATCATCCTCTTTTCTCACAAAATTTGACATCTTTATTTCTCCACCTCTCCTATAAGTTTTTCAAGTTCAGCAACTGCTTTTGCAATATTTGTTGATTCTTCTTTTATTTGTGAAATCATTTCGGCTAATGTGCGGTCATCATCTTCTTCACTGACAATCCATTTAAAGTCTAATTTCAACTGGTCACGAGAATAGACCTCATCTTTTGTAAATTTTCTCCATCTTCCGTTTGGTTTTTCTTCAGAATATGTAGGCACACGGTCTTGCATATGACCGGAACAATAGCAAGAGACAAATTCGTCAAGATGTTTCCTTGTAAGAGGCTTTTGAACTAAAGTGTGCTTAATTCCAATACGATAGTCATAAACCCATATATCCTCGGTCGGACTTCCTTTTTCAAAGAAAAGTACATTCGTCTTAACTCCATTTGCATAGAAAATTCCTGTAGGAAGTCGCAATATTGTGTGAAGATTAAAATCTTTAAGTAATTTTTCTCTAACTTTTGCAGTTGCATTTCCGTCGGTAAGGACATTATCAGGAAGAACAACAGCAACTCTGCCACCGGTTTTGACAATAGACATAATATGCTGTAAAAAATTAACCTGATTGTCCGATGTTTTTATGAAATCACTACGAACAGCGGAGACTTCACCGCTTCCTTGTGGTCTTGTGCCAAAAGGCGGATTTGCAAGAATAACATCATACATTTTATCCGATGTATCGAGCAACGAATCTTGGCACACAATAGGACTGGTATGAGTACCTATATCGTGTAAATACAAGTTCATAGACGCAAGCGTTACAACAAGCGGAGTATTATCAACTCCAAATAATGCATTGTTTTTCAAATTTGTAAATTGATTGGAATTTTTAGCCTGCTTCTTCATATGTTCATAAGCTGCAAGTAAAAATCCGGCTGTACCGCAAGCAGGGTCTGCAACAGTTTCTGTAATTTTTGGGTCTGTTACATCAACCATTGCTTGAATAAGAGCACGTGGAGTAAAATACTGACCGGCACCACTTTTCTTATCTTGTCCATTCTTTTCAAGAATAGATTCATAGATAGCACCTTTTAAATCGCCTTCCATCATATACCAGTTTTCACTCTTTACCATTTCAATGATTTTTGCAAGTTTCACAGGGCTATCAATTTTGTTTGCAGCCTTTGTAAAGATAGTGCCTATTAATCCCTCTTCTTTTGCCAGTTCCCTTAAAATTTCTTCGTATTTTTCAATCAAATCTGTGCCGTTTAGATGAACAAGGTCTTTCCACTTGTATCCATCCGGAATGGTGCTTTCAAGTCCCATTTCCTCTTTTTCTTCATCCATTTTTAGAAAAAGTATATATGTAAGCTGAGTAATATAATCTGTAAAACCGACACCGGCAGCAGCCATAACATTTGCTATGTCTCCAACCTTTTTGATTAGAGCCGATTCAGTTTTAATTTGATTTTCTGTCATAATTTAAGCCGCCTTTAATAAAAATTTAGATAAAGTAACAAGTTCCGTTTTAAGTGACAGAGCTCCAAAAGTTTTTATTGCTTTTCTCCATAAATCAGTATCAATTTCATTTAATTCATTGATACTGATATAACCATCATTTATTATATAATCCGCAATATGCTTCATAATATCTTTCTGGTCTTCTGTAAGAGTACGCTGAACTTGCCCGCAATAAAGAGTAAATCTTTGTGAATATCCTTTAAGCAAGCTGATGAGTTTAGGATTCTTTTTATATGCATAGCGAACAATCTGAATTAAGTTCGTCAATGCGTTTGCATTTTGGCTAATATCCAATTCATCGACATTATTGTCTGTATCCAAGAGCTTATAGTTCCCCCATATTTTTGCTGGGGTAAATGAACGGTTTTCAGACAGTAATCTTTCTTGAAGTTTCGAAAGCATTGAATGAGTAATAACAGTATCTTCGGAATTATAAATTATACGAAGTGCTTCTATGCTGTCGGCGTTTTCAGTAATATATTTTTCAAAATTTTCAATAAACGAAAGTGCTTGTTCTTTTGAAAAGCCTTTTTCAATTAACTTATCCTCATCCGGTGAAATCGCATAATATCCTCTATGTAATTCAAGCAAATTTTTTCTTGCATCAAGATTGGTAATCAAACAAGAAATGAGATTATTTCTTGCACCGTTTTTGCTTGATACACTTTCAAATGGCGGCAATATATTTTTTGATAATGCCTCATTTATATTGAATGCAAGTTCCTTTGGCGAAAAATTGCAATTTGAAATAAATGTCTTTAGATGATGTCCAAATAAAGCATTTTCTTCGTATCTATGATTTATAGTTGCACAATAATCACGCAATAATGCCAAATTATCATCACTAACATAGCCATGAGAAAGATATTCCAGAAGTTGTTCTAATTTGGGAATTTTATTTTTCTGTCCACTTTTTCCGTTTCCTGCTTTTGGAATTTGTTTATCGTGTTCGGTTACACCAATGGCATCAACAATATAAAAACAATCTTTTGTTGTAGCATTTGGAGTAACTTCTCTCAACTTATCATCACTTATCACACGGCAACCTCTGCCTTTCATCTGAGTATAAAGAACATCGGAATTGACATCTCTCATAAAGAAAACAACTTCCAAAGGTTTAACATCTGTACCGGTTGCTACTAAAGTTACAGTAACGGCAATTCTAAACTCTTTATTTGTTCGGAACTCTCTAATAAGTACATCAGTGTCTCCGGCAGAATATGTTATTTTCTGCACAAATTTTTCAGGAACGATATTATCTTCAAAATTCTCGGCAAATACTTCTTTTACAATATTCACTATTTCAGTAGCGTGATGGTCATCTTTTGCAAAGATAAGAGTTTTAGGTATATAATCCCAAGACACTTTACGCTCAGGAAATAAATCTGTATAAATAGATTTTTTAAATTCTTCTAAATTTAACCGAATTTGTTCCGGACTTACAATTGAACGGTCAAGTTGTGCTTCAGTGTAATCGATACGTTTATTTGAAATATAAAAGTCCACTTTTTGGCCGTTACGAGCGGTTTCAATAACAGTGGCTCCTTTTTCAATAGCACCGCCGTGTTCCGTCTGTTCAGTCTTTATTCTATAAACACGATTTGGAACATTAACGCCATCAACAATAGAATCTTCATAAGTGTATTCTTCAATGATATTGTCATTAAAAAACGCATATGCTTCCGGTGTTGGTGTTGCTGTCAATCCAAGTATTTTTGCCCCTTTAAAATATTTAAGGACAGATTGCCACTTCCCATAAATTGAGCGATGGCATTCGTCAACAATAATAAATTGAAAATGGTCTGGAGACAATTCGAGATTATTACCTAATTTAACTTCAGATTCATTTTTTTCATCAGAAATAAAAGATTTGTCATCCTCTTCATCTTCATCAATATCATCTATCTTTTGACCTGTTAAAACCGCAAACAACTTTTGAATAGTCGATATAACTATATCGCTGTTAATTTTATCCGGTTTAGTCAGTCTGTTTATTGTATATAAATCATTTAATGGTTGTTGATTCTCTGTTCTGTCAAATAATTTAAATTCTGTTTCTGCTTGACGAGCAAGGTTGTTTCTGTCAGCTAAAAACAAAACTCTTCCAGTTTGTGTATAATTCAACTGTCTATATGCCGCAAGGCAAGCAAGATATGTTTTGCCCGAACCGGTAGCAAGTACAGCAAGTGCTTTTTTTCGACCTTTTCTAATTGAATTTTCAAAATTAACTTCTGCTTCATATTGACAATTGCGAAGTCCCTTTTCTTCAATTCGAGGCAAAGCACCATATTCAGATTTCATTTCTATAAGCTGCAACATTTTTTTAGGCGAATGCATCTCTGTAAGTTCAATATAATCTCCATCGGGATCAGTTAACATATTTTTAAATAGAATTTTTTTGCCATTTGCAAGATAAACAAGAGGAATCAAATTATCAAACCAAGTACCGTACCAATTCTCTGGAGTTATAGCATAATTTTCTGCTTGTTTAGCTACATCTATTCCAAGAGAATTTTCTGCTTTCTTTGCTTCTATAACTGCAATTGCTTTATTATCAATAAAAAGAAGATAATCACTTTCTTTGCCACCCTGCATAAGTGCTTCTTTGACTGCCAAAGAAAGATTAGGAATATATTCATCTCGTGAGACAATATTCCAACCGGAAGCCGTAAGTTGTTTATCTATTTTTACTCTTGCTTTTTCTTCAGGTAACATATCATTAACCCCTTTGAAATTTTTACTTCCTGATAGTTAAAATTATCGGAAGTTAAATTAGACAGTACAATTTGCCACATCGCATAAGAATCCAATATTATTATAGCATATTCAAGAGCAAAATTAAATAAATAAAATTTTCGCAGATTGTAAAATGAAGATGAAACAATAAAAAAGAATATCCATAGAAACGATTTCGTAGTAGAATTAAGTTACCACAACAAAAAATCCGAAAGGAAACCGTCACTATGGATACACTTAATTTTGCACCAACACACAAGAAAGGTCCACACTTAACAAGAGAAGAACGATATTATATATCAGTCAGGCTTAATATAGACTATTGGTCGATTTACAAAATTGCTAAAGAACCTCATCGTCCGTACAACACAATCAATAGAGGTACAGTGTGGAACTGTGTATTTGTATAACGGCAAAGTCAAAAGGTATAAGCCTGATATAGCTGAACAGAAATACAAAGACAAGAGAGTAAACAGTAAAAAGAATTACCGTTGCCTTGAATGTGTTGAATTTTTCAATTATGTAGTCGAAATGTTTACCAAAAAAGGTTGGTCGTTAGATGCCAGTGTCGGATATGCCAAAGAAAACAATCTGTTTTCTTCTGATGAAATGGTATGTACCAAAACTCTTTACAACTACGTGGATTTAGGATTACTGCCAATCAAAAACATAGATTTACCGGAAAAGCTTAAGCGAAACACAGAATTTTATGGGGTGCCAGAAAATCCGTGCGGTCATTTTGTATTTTGACTATACTTTTTGCTATTTAGCTATCTGAGATATGAAATATAATTCCCATTAAATATTTTTTAGTATCTGCGTCCACGCATATATCACCAATATGTTTTTCATATAAATACGCATTATAATTAGTATTGAATAGAGCGTCATACAATTCATTAAGCTTGCTTTTTCTTATTTCTTCGATTTTATCGTCAGCTTTAACATCGGACAATAGTTTTTCAAAAAGGAATTTACCTATTTCACCATCACCTAACAAATCAATCAAAGATGTACTGTTTTTTCCATTAATAAAATCATTGTACAATGTAATATCATATATAAACAATCCTACGATTATTGGAGCAAGAAAATTCAGACAAAAGTAAGTACCGACCTCATAATCAGTGTAACACCTTGAGTCGTTATGTGCAGAATTGTATACAGTCATTTTCAAATATCTTGCATACTTTGCTATATCCCTTAACTGGAAATTATACCTTTCTATAAATCTATGACAAACAGCGTCAAAGAAATTATTCTCCTTTTTAAAATCAATCAATCTGAAATAATTAGTCATATCCGCCCCAGGCAACGGTATTTTTAAATCAAAAAATCGGTCTAAATACCTGTATGCATTGAAGTTTTCCCCATAAACACATTTTACCGATGATTGAAGTTCCTCTAAATTAGTTGAAAAGACAAATATAATTTTATCATTACTAAAGTAATGCTTTATTCTTTCAAGCAACTTCACTGCATATGTAGGCCTGCATCTATCAAGTTCATCAATAAATATTACTACCCTATCTGCTCTTTCATATGTAAGCTGATTTAGAAACTCATCAATCTTACTTTTTAAATCTCTTGATTTTATGATATCATCTAAACTTGCATCTTTCTTAATTGAATCCAAAATATGGCCTAATCCTGACAATTTAAATATTTCAGCCACACCATTAAACAATTCTTTAAAATTTATTTTAGTCTCATCAAAATCCCACTTGTTATCAAGGGTTAAAATGATTTCAAAAACAATTGAAAGCACAGGATCATCATCGTTGTCATACTTCCAAGCATCATAATATATCGGCAAATAATTTTTCTTTATCTCGCAAATTTCAAGCTCATCGCATACTTGCCTATATTTATCTTGAACTTTTTCTTTTTCGTAATCACTATTAACGAAAGGATTATATGCCTCCAATATCATTTTAACTTGTTTAACAAAAAATGTTTTTCCGCTGCCCCAATCGCTATTTATAGCAAATGATTCTCCACCATCAGACATTTCCAACAAAGATATAAAATCACATATATCCTTATCTCTGCCTATACTGTCGTCAATATAAGTTTGATAGATATTCTCCTTTGTAGGAAGTAGTTCAATCCTTTTCATATTACACATCCTTTCTTATTCTTAATTTGTTTTAAATTTCGATTTCGCTACCATCTTCAAAACGAATTGAATACTTGTCTGCTGTCCATTTCGGATTTTCCTTCTCAAACTCATGTTTTAAATCATTCGCAATAGATGAGAGTGTATAATTATCATTAATTAACTTTTCCTTACCATAACGAATTCCATCCACAGCTTTAAGACCATAATCATCCATTATTTTATGCTCAACTCCTGTATAAACATTTTGACGAGCAATAAGACAAATTTTTTTCATAATAAAATCTCCAATCTATAATTATTATTCCGCAAGTTCTCGGCGGATTTCGCTTTCTAAGAAGCCGTAGTCGGGGGCGCATCCATCTGTATATGATTGTCGGCAATCTTCACCTTCATAGCCTTGTGCGTCAATATCAGACACATTAATTACGAAGCCGTTTTCATCAAATGTGATCCACAGACTGTAGTTAATTATTTCATCATCGTAATCCTGAAATTCAAAATAATGACTTCCGGAATTTTCGCCTGAATATCTCTTGCACTGAACATCGCTCAGACATTTTGCGAATCTCGTTGCCTCGCCGGGATCATCAAATGTGAAATCCTCGTATAAATCATCCTCTATATGCCATTTGCATGCCTCTCTGAATTCCTGAAGATATTCTTCGTATTCTTCTTCGGTGGCATCAGGATCATCCTCAAAAAAGTACTTGCGATCCTCTTCAAGTGCCTTTTCATATGCCTCATCGCTGTCATAATCGCCACGCCACGGCATATCATAGTCATCACAAGCAAATTGTGTCACATAGTTCTCATAATGCTTTTGTGCAAGCTTTTCAAGCTCCTCACCGACTTCACCGCTATGGACAGGAATACCGTTTTCTATGTTTTCCTGAATTTTCTCGTAAAGTTCATCGGTAATCTCCAAATCAGCTAAAACATAATCGACTAATTCATACCTCTGAACCTGATAATACACACACCATTTTTTCATAAATTTTCCTCATGACATTTTGATATTTTGATAAAATTTTATTTTTGCCCGATGTTCCCATCTGTCAACTATATTATACCGAAAACCACTGTCCCATTATCTACCCTGTGGTTGATGAATTTTGTTTTTTGTAGCTAAATTAAAATAACAGGACGGTTTCATTGAACATTTCCGCCTTTTTGGGCTATAATTTTCAATGAAAGTATTGATGACAAACAGCATTAGATAAATTATTCTGTATTTCAAAATCGTTTGTTTTTGCATCTAAAACCGTGATTTCCGTTTTTATCCTTGAATAATTGCATTTATAGTGGTATAATACACATATATTGCGTAATTAGCAGGAGTGATTCACATGAAGATTTTAAAAATAGCAGCCAAAGATCTTCCTTTATTTAATGGAATATGCGAAATCGATTTTTTACCTCAACAAAGAGTTAATAGTGAAAATGCAGAAAACATGAGCGAACTATTTTCTACACCATCTAACACTTTTTATAAAAATAATGTTATTTCATTTACCGGAATCAACGCTTCCGGTAAAACTTCTGTGCTAAAATTAATAACTTTTGTTTTTGGTATGTTAAACAATACCCCGATAAACAGTATTACATGTTCAGAAGTTTTAGATGGTATAGCCGATAATAATACAGTTTCTTTCGATACTTTCTTTTTCTCTGAAACTCAAAACAACAAATCGGTATACCTTCTAAATACTATTATTGCAAAAGAAAATAATAAATTGAAAATTGTATCCGAAACATTAAAATCAAAGGATATATCTAAAATTAAAGCAAAAAAGGCCTTAT
>ERZ1034687.1822-NODE-1822-length-10299-cov-4.403163_pt1 | contig 10299 bp, 7 predicted proteins | sample MGYA00520704_ERZ1034687 | MGnify/ENA primary metagenome ERZ1034687 (study PRJEB33766, sample SAMN09781762) | gut metagenome | biome: gut microbiome | host: Homo sapiens | place: Madagascar | study: EMG produced TPA metagenomics assembly of the PRJNA485056 data...
ATCGACAGGATGCAAAGAGTTCCTGCATCGGAAGTGTATTGTAACTACATTTACAATAAATACTATAGTGATTATCCGGAAAAACCTTTCATATCAAAAGACAGAGAAATATATTCTAACTGGTTGATACAAACGGAGCAGTTTCCAGAACCTAGACTCTTGCCAATTGAAATGATGACTCGATATGATGATGGTTTATTGCCGGGACATGTGTATATGCTGTTTTGGATAGACTCCATCCAAGGAAAGGGAAGAAAAATTCCGGTATATTTTGAATATGCATATGGGATTGAGTTTATTAAGGAAAGAGAATTTTTACTTCAAGAAGGTTATCTTGAAGACGAAAATCACCTTTCTGAAAAAGGGAGAAATGCAATAGAGCGGCATAAAGACGTTATCGACGAACGGCATCCGGCTCCGGTGGTTATCAACCATGAAGTAGGAAGTGATGTTTCCGAGGTTCTTTCAGGACGCGTCCTGCCGGATAAAATGGAGGATGGAGTATTCAAAATTCCAGAAGAAGAACATGTATGGTTGGATGCTGAAATAGCAATGTTAAACCAATTCACTAAAGAGGCGTTGAGGTTGGCAAAGGTGAATACAAAGCTGGAAATACGACATTTGTTGTTTGATCCTGAATTTGAGGATACAATATTGCACTTACCGCAGTACACCTATTATGAGGTTAAGAATACTACTCCAACCGGCAGGCTCAAAAAAGTACCGCTTACAATCCATTACGCTGCAGAGGATCATGAAAAAATGATGCATAGCTATGAAGTGTTCAAAAATGGAAGAGACTATCGTGGTGAAATTCAAATTAATCGTGAAGGCAGAATTGATTCTGCAGATTTAATCTTTTGGGTGAGAAAAAACGGAGAAGGAACAGGCTATCGAATAAAAATCGGTAGAGTGGATTCCATGTTAGTGGTAAAAAAGGTCGATATTAGCTATTATCAAAGCAAAAATTGGATCTGCCAGTATAAACTGGATTTGACAGATAAGAAATAAAAAGAGATGAAGTTTGAGAAGATGGGGGAAACATGGAAAAAAAGAAATCGTCCTGCCTAGGAAGAGTGTTGGTATTGTTTTTAATTATAGGCGGAATAGGAGCATGTTTTGATGACTCAGATGTATCCCAAAAAGAAGAGCAAATGAAAGATGAAATAATTCAAGGAACAGATATTACAGTTCTATTGGATGAAATCGAAGAAATGTATGGGATTGCTTCTGTAGAAGGGCAGAAATCACCAAAGTGTGACTGCTATTTCTATGAGAACAACAATGAGAATTATGAATACGAAATCACTACCACAAGCGATGGTGAAGTGATGGAGGCAACAATGTATGCAAAGAAAAAAGCTGATTTATTATCTTTCCCGAAGATGATGGACGGAAAGTACTATTCATCGTCTAAAATGTATGACTGGTGTAAAGAACACCGTGATAAATTTAAAGAAGATGATGAATATCAGAAAACATTTGGTGATGCAATTTGTTCGTTGCGTGGTCCAGATGAAATAAGTGGAGATAAATTCCCCTCAATTAGAATTGAGAGCACAGGATATAGTGAATGGCTGAATGGTTTTTAATTTGAGGGAAAACACTTAATCGTATAGGGGGTGTTGCTATGACTATAGAGGAAATCCTTGCAGGAGAATCGAAGAATGTGGAGTTCAAGGAGAACCTGCCGGAGAAAAGTATCAAATATATGAAATCTGTGGTTGCCTTTGCAAATGGTACAGGAGGGAAAATCATTTTCGGAATTGCGGATAAAAACAGAGAAGTTATTGGCTTTGACAAGGAAGAGGTATTCAAGAAGATGGATGCCATTGCCAATGCCGTATCAGACAGCTGCGAACCGGCAATTATTCCCGATATTACATTCCAGACGGTTGATGGGAAAACGGTTATTGTGGCAGAAATTTCCGAGGGGAGACAGCGTCCGTATTATATTAAAACTCTTGGCAGGGAGGGTGGTGTATATGTTCGCGTTGCCGGAACTACCCGTCTTGCCGATGAATATATGATAAAAGAATTATTGTTTGAGGGCAGCAATCGTCACTACGATCAGGCTTTACGTACTGGGTTGAGTGTGACAGATGAAGATATTGAGACCCTTTGCAAAGCGATGAAGGAGCAGGCTGTCAAAAATGCTCGTACAGAGGAACAGAAAGCATCGATTAAAGATGTAGGCCGACAACAGCTTCGTTCCTGGGGTATTTTAATTGAGCGTGATGGAAAAGATTATCCGTCGAATGCTTTTGCTATTTTGACTGGTAATGGGGGACTTCATGTTGCAACGCAATGTGGGGTATTCAAAGGGACAACGAAAGCCGTTTTTGTTGATCGCAGAGAATATACCGGTCCGCTTTGGGAGCAGATAGACGAAGCATTTCAGTTTGTCCTTAGAAATATTCATTTGGGTGCTACCATTGTGGGAATTTATCGCCAGGATGTTTATGAGATTCCACCGGAAGCCATTCGCGAGCTGATTATTAACGCGATGGTACATCGCAGTTATCTGGATCATGGGATGATACAAGTTGCGGTATATGACAACCGTTTAGAAATTACTTCTCCCGGAAAACTACCGATGGGACAAACGATAAATCGTATGAAAGAAGGTTATTCGAAAATACGAAATGAAGCTCTTGCACATGCGTTTGCATATATGAATCTGATTGAGCATTGGGGAAGCGGCATTCCGAGAATTATAGACAAAGTAAAAGCAGCCGGACTGCGAGAACCGGAGTTTATTGGTGGCGAAGTTGATTTGCGTATCAATATTTATCGAGGTCAGGTTGATGCAAATAACGCCACGATTAACGCCAATGGCGTTAAAAATGGCGTTAATGGCGTTAAAGTTCCACTTAATAGGGAACAGGAACAAATAGAAAAACTACTGCAGATTATTGAACAAAATCCGTCTGCAACGCAGTCTTATTATGCGGAAGAAATGGGTACATCAAAAAGGACCGTTTCTCGAATGTTTGCTTCTTTACAGAAACAAGGAATATTGGTACAGAATGGAACAAAACGAAAAGCAAATTGGACAGTTATAAGGTAGGAGGAGAATGGCCAACTTAGAAATGAACAATCAAGAAAAATTTCAACTGGTAATTTCCGCAGATGGCGTGACATCCACGGATAAACGTTTTACGATGGATAATTTAAGCCTGGGGGATAATTACAAACCTTTAGGTGTGATCTTTCGAAATGCGAATGGAGAAGAAATTAAACGCAAGTTGAATAAGGGTGAAAAAAGAGTTTCCTGTCAGACACTTCCTCGTATTGCATGTCAGATTTTTGAAAAAGAACTGGCTTCTTTGTCCGTGGAAGAAAAAGAAGCCTTCCCAATCTGCCGGTACGCTCCCAACAGGGAGTTGATTTGCGGTATTTATTCCGGGGTAGACGAATTCCGGCGGCACCGGAAGACCATTGAGTACGTGGTTTACAAATACGATGCAGGGAGACAGTTTGTATTCTATTGCTGGAATCTTTTCTCCACGGTGATATTTGTACAGGAATGCCTGAAACGGTTTGGGCGTCCGGGGGAACAGTTTGTTCTCACATATCGTGAAAAGAATGAGAAGGAAATGAACGAAAAGAAGGAGAGCGTTCCGGAGGCAGAACCGGTGCAGAATACTTCCGGATACAATAATCCCTATTCTTCGATGCTGCTGGAATCCAAGAATCTGATTTTTCGCGGTGCACCGGGAACCGGAAAATCATATCTCGCAAAGGAAATTGCAGCAGATATTGTGAGTGACGGATATTATGATGATTGCAAATCCTTGACGGATGAGCAGCGGCAGCAAGTGGAATTCGTCCAATTTCATCCGAGCTACGATTACTCGGATTTTGTGGAAGGTCTCCGTCCCTGCATCAATGATGATGGGTCGATGGGCTTCGAACTGCAGGACGGCATTTTCAAGCAATTTGTAAATCGCGCTCGAAAGAATTATGAGAATTCCTTGAAATCCAAAGAAATTATCGAAAAAGAGGTGTCGGTTCAGGATGCGATGATGGACTTCTTTTCAGAAATTGAGTTTGGGAAAGATACCTTTAAAACAGTCAGCGGAAATGAATTCACAATTACATCGGTGGATGAACGGTATATCAATCTATCTATTCCGGGTAATGCGATGGTGAATACGCTTTCTTTGAATGTAAGCGAGATTCAGCAGATGCTGGAAGCGGATACAAAGTTCTCGAAGGTGAAGGATATTACAGCATTCTTCGGAAAAAAGTTTGCGACGCAGCAGTATTCTTACAATTTTGCGCTTTACAATGAAATTCTGAAGAAGAAAGGGAAGAGAAAGAAGGGTATCCACCAGGAAGAGCTGAAGAAATACGTTTTTATCATCGATGAAATTAATCGAGGAGAAATATCGAAAATCTTTGGGGAGTTGTTCTTTGCCATTGATCCGGGGTACCGGGGCAGAGACGGAGAAGTCGCCACGCAGTATTCCAACCTGCATGCGAATCCAACCGAGAAATTCTACATTCCGGAGAACGTCTACATTATCGGTACGATGAACGATATCGACCGTTCGGTGGACAGCTTCGATTTTGCAATGCGACGGAGATTCCGATTCGTTGAAATCAAAGCGGATGAACGGTTGGAAATGCTGGAAAGCCTGGAAGACGAAGCATTGAAGAACGAGGCGATACAGCGCATGACCGCATTGAATCAAGCTATAATCAGTGTAGAAGATTTGAATCGGAACTATCAAATCGGCGCGTCCTATTTCCTGAAATTAAAAACATTGTCCTTCGACGAACTGTGGACGGATTATCTGGAACCGCTTCTCCAGGAATACGTTCGAGGAATGTATGATGAAGAAGAACGGATGATTCAATTTGCAGAGGCGTACGGATATTCAAAGCAGAACCGCGGTGAAGCCGATGAAATGTCTTAGAATTAAAGATAATCGGCAAGTAAAGAAGACGGAATTCCGAGAGATTGAGAATCTGACAGAACGGATTGTGGATAAAACGCTGGACCGGTTGGAACAAGAGGGCATATTCGTTTTTCCCCGGCACGTTGCAGATTCCGACGACCTTTCCGGAACCCAAACGATTCTGCAGAGTTTGAACGATAGCTTTCGTTCCGGAAATGTGATGGGATTCATCGGCTATGGAGACGAACGACTGATTATTGAATCTCGGTTCAGTAATGACAGAGAAGATTATTTTTTTCAGTATCTGCTGGAGAAAGTGATGGATTTTCCAAGCATTGTGAATCTGGAATCCGATGCGGATTATGACAGTCGGCTGTTTAATTTCCTGCTGTTTCTGTTTCCCTATCATCTTCAAAATGCGATGAGAAAAGGGCTGTTCAAGAAATACATTCGGCGCAGATACAACGATGCCCATGTTAAGGGAACCATCGATGTGGCGCGGCATATTGAAAAGAATACTCCATTTGTGGGAAATGTGGCATACAGTCAGCGAGAATTCGCCTACGACAACGAGTTGATGGAATTGGTTCGCCATACCATCGAATTCATCAAAAGCAAACCCTATGGCAGCAGCTTGCTATTTCCGGTAAAAGAAGAGGTCAAGCTCGTAATCGATGCGACCGCAGAGTATGAATTCTACAATCGTCAGAAGATTATGGAAGCCAATAAAAGAAATTCGGTTCGTCACGCGTATTTTAGAGAATACTCGGACTTGCAGCGCTTGTGCCTTTTGATTTTACAGCATCAAAAACATCGCATCGGATTGGGTGTCCGGCGGGTGTATGGGATTCTCTTTGATGGGGCGTGGCTCTGGGAGGAATACATCGGTTCTCTGATTTCCGGAAACGATAAGGATGAAGACCGCTTCTATCATCCGAAGAACACCAAGGGGACCGGCGCACAGAGACTGTTTCATGGCGGCGCTGGACTGATTTTTCCGGATTTTATTAGCAAGGAGAAGCAGCCAAGAATTATTGCAGATGCAAAGTACAAGCCCCTCGAAAATATTGGTAATAAAGATTATCTGCAGGTATTGGCCTACATGTTCCGCTTCGATGCGAAGACGGGATACTTTCTTTATCCGGAAGCATCCGGCGCAGGTGATACAGAATTTCGAATGAATCGCGGCCTCACATACGAAAACAATGTTGCGCCGCGAGAAGATATTCGTGTTATAAAACATGGCCTTCAAGTTCCAACGGGGACGAGCAGTTATGCGTCCTTTACAGCGGAAATGAAAAAGAGCGAGAAGGCATTTCAGAAAGTGTTGATTAAGAACAGTTAGGAGGTACACATGGCGAAGGAATGTTCTATATGCGGAAAGAAACTGGGTTTTCTTGCGGGGAAAGTGACGGTATCGGACGGAATCGTTTGCGATTCCTGCTGGTTTGCCGCGGGTCTGGATTTGAGCATTAATTCCATGATGACCTCGAACACGCGCACCGTGAACCAGCTCCGGGACATGATTGAAATCGAGGTGCTCAAGCGGGCGGCGGAGCTGACGGGACGGACAGATCTGGCGGCAGCGGCCCCGCAGGCAGAGGTTCCGGCAGAGAAGACCCCGGCGGTAAAAACAAAACCGGCGCGGAAGGCGGGAGCGACCGATGCCAAACCGGTGGACATCATTCTGGAAGTGGGTAAGGACCGGAAGGTGAATTTCCAATGCGCGGGACAGCCGGTTATAAATCTGGAAGATCTGATTCAGGGCAATGAGATGATCATCGGAGATGGTTTTATCCATAACCGGAGCAAAGAAACCTTACCGGATGTTCGAATCGCCTGCGAATTTCAGCCGGCCATTGTGGACCCGGGACTCCTGTACTACGAAGAGGGTACTTTTACCGCAGGCGTGGAAGGAAAATTCGAAATCGACGACCCGCCGGTGAACCTGGAGGAATACGCGAAGATTAAACGCACCCGGAACGGCAAAATCCGTTTCACTCTGTTCATGGGGGAGCAGGAGGTGGGCACTGCGGAGTGCAGCATGCGGGTGAAGCCGGCGCCGGAAGAAGAAATGCAGAAATACATGAAGTCGGTGATGTACGAAACGGAAAAGAACGCCTCCGGTCCGGTGAACGTGTTTTTATATGCCCGGGCGGACGGAACCTTCGACGAGGATTTGATGCGGCGGCCGGACCTGCTGTACGCCATGTACGCCAACGGTCAGGAGCAGCTGATTGGGGACGTGTACGTGGCCAACGAAACCGGAAAAAAGCTCAAGAACATCCAGTTCCGGGCGGATTTTACGTCGGATATTCTGGAACCGGTGGATGTTTTTCTGGGAGACGTGCCGGCGGGGGAGAACATCGTCTTTGAGGTGGACGACCCGGCCATCAATCTCCGTAAATTAGAGCAGATTACGGAAATCGAGACCTGCACCGCTACCTACACCCTCACCGTGAACGGCAAAAAAGTCTCGGAGGCTTGCGGCCGTGTGACAATCTGTCCGTACGACCAGTGGAACGGCGCACTGGTTCTGCTGCCGGCCTACATGACGCCGAACCATCCGGACATCATCGGGCTCCTGCAGCAGGCGGCGCGTTGGATGCAGAAGGAGGGCATGAACCCGTCTCTGGAAGGTTATCAGGGCGATGCCAAAAGGGTGGAAGAGATGACCATGGGCGTGTACAACGCCATAAAAGAAGCCGGCATCATCTACTCGAATCCGCCGGCCAGCTTCTTCGGACCGCAGCGGGTGCGTCTGGGGGAGACGGTGATGCAGCAGAAATTTGCTACCTGCATGGATATCACTGTGCTCTTCGCTTCCTGCCTGGAATCCTTCGGGCTCCACCCGGTCCTGATTACGGCACCGGCTCATATTTTTGCCGGCGTGTGGCTGACTTCCAAAGGCAGATGCAGCGAGCCGGTTATTTCCGATACGGCGCAGCTGCGGAAGCTCATCAAAGAGGGAAAACTGGTAGCTTTGGAATGCACTGCCATGACCCTGGGGAAGAACCTTTCCTATAAAGAGGCGAGGAAGGAAGCGGAAGAAATCCTGAAGGCACTGGATGAAAATAAAATCCCGGATAATGATTGCATCGACGTGCAGCTGGTGCGGAACATCGGCATCCGGCCGATTCCGATGCGCCGAAATCCGGCAGCTGCGAAAAAAATGCCGGCGGCCCCGGAAAACGCCGCAGCTGCCGAAGCCATTGAAGCTGCCACCGTCACAGCGGCAGCCGCCGCAGCCTCCGCGGAACCCATCCGCTATATTCGGGAAGAGTACCGCGTGTTCGAGAAAGACCTCTCGCAGATCACCATCGATAATTTCTACGACCGCCGGACCAAAAAGCTGATTAAGGAGGCCATTTCGGAAATCGTGCAGGTGGAGGGCCCGATCAGCCAACCTGCCCTGATTCGCACGCTGATTAATTCCACCGGCTTGGGCAGGGCCGGCAAAAACATTTCGGAACACCTGGATAAGCTGGTGGCCACGGCAGACGTAAAAATCACCCGCCAGTCCGGGGTGCGCTTCCTGTGGAATCACGGTTCGAATCCGGCAGACTATTACACCTTCCGCTTCCGGGAGCAGCGGAACACGGAGGACATCTGCAAATACGAACTGAAGAATGCCGTGTGCTGTCTGCTTCAGGAGAACGGCCCTATGACCAAGGAGGAAATCACCAAAGCCATGGTAAACCTGCTGGGATACAGCCGCTCCAGCCACCGCATCGAGGAATGCGCGGCGGACGCCATCAAGGCGGCACGGGAGTTGAAAGCCATCGAGCAGAATGAGCGGAAGCAGTTTGTAGTGCGTTGAGGAGGAAGAGATGAAGGAATATACCCCACCTTTCCAAATGACGGAAGAAATCACCAATTTGATTATTGAAATCGGAGAATACGTTGGATCCATTTCAACATATGAATCGCTGCATGCGAATCCTGTTTTGCGGCGGGAGAATCGAATCCGATCGATTCACTCGTCGTTGGCCATTGAACAGAACACATTAACATTAGAGCAAGTAACAGATATTGTGAATGGGAAACGGGTTCTGGGACCTCCGGAGGATGTACGGGAAGCAAAAAACGCGTATGAAGCATATGAGCTTGCATCACAACTAAATCCATATGATGTTAGAGATTTGCTGAAGGCACATAAGATTATGATGGGAGGACTTGTTCGTGAAGCGGGCATCTTTCGGTCAAATAATGTAGGAGTCTATTCCGGAACCGAACTGATTCATGCAGGGACTCCCGCAAATTACGTGCCGGAAGTAATGGAGCAGTTATTCTCCTGGTTGAAAAAATCAAAGTACCATCCGCTGGTGAAGAGTTGTATTTTTCACTATGAGTTTGAATTTATCCATCCGTTTGCGGATGGAAACGGTCGAACCGGCAGGTTATGGCAATCGCTGATTTTACAGAAATGGAAGCCCTTTTTTGCATGGCTGCCTATAGAGACTTTGGTTCATGAGAATCAGGAAGTATATTACAATGCGTTGCAGACGGCAAATAATATGGGGGAGTCAACTGTTTTTGTAGAATTTATGCTTGAAATAATTCGGGATGCTTTGCGAGAAATTGAAACTCAGAATACGAACGAAGAGAATGCTACAGCAGAACAATTAATGGATGAAAGCAATGTTAAAGGCAGTTTTGTTGTAAATGAAGAAAGAATTTTAAAACTGCTAGAGCAAGATGGGCATCTTACCGCAAATGTATTGGCAAGCACACTTGGAATTACATCCAGACAAGCACAAAGAATTTTGGCGAAGCTAAAAAAAGCGGGAAAAATTGTTCGCCATGGAGCTAGTAAGAACGGATGGTGGGAGGTCCGCTAGGTGTAGATTGCTTTTCGGAGGCAGGTTTTAATTGCATGGTGCCGACATGCTCATGTCGTAGTAAATATCGTAAGAAATGTCGTAGTAAATGTCGTAAGAAAACAGTTCGCAACTTTTTCCCGCCGCATAGTGTGCGGGTTTGGCCCGGTCGACAAGGCGGAAAGGGACCGGGCAAGAAGGGGCCGGCCCGGGAGGAGATGATAAGAATTGACGACGAACGGGGAACGATGGGGGCGTTCGTCGTCAATTCTTTTCTTTTGATATGATGAGAAGTAATGCGCGGGGGCCTCCGCGCATTACTTTTCCTTTTGGAATGATGATGTGAAGAGCTGAGCGGAGGCCGGGCCTCTGCTCAGCTCTTTTCGCTTTGGAATTAAGATGAAGAAAAGCGATGCGGGAAGGCCGGTGGGCCTTCCGCATCGCTTTTTATCTTTCATCAGACGGCGGCCCGGGACTAATTTGGGCCGCCGGCCGAAAACTCACCGGGACTTGGTGCACCGGAAACGGAGGAACAAGGGTTTGCGGGTAATTGTGCACCAAGTCCGGATCGC
>ERZ1034687.1833-NODE-1833-length-10276-cov-6.668330_pt1 | contig 10276 bp, 9 predicted proteins | sample MGYA00520704_ERZ1034687 | MGnify/ENA primary metagenome ERZ1034687 (study PRJEB33766, sample SAMN09781762) | gut metagenome | biome: gut microbiome | host: Homo sapiens | place: Madagascar | study: EMG produced TPA metagenomics assembly of the PRJNA485056 data...
CTACTAATGGATATTGAACTGATAACTTTGCTTTACAATACCGACATTTTCCTCTTAAAAAAAGGTAGCTGAATAATGGAAATAAATCATACCATTTTAATTTATGTCCGCATGTCATACAGTGACTGTTTTCTGTTACTATGTTCTCATGTAAGGGCAGTCTGTATATCAATACGTTCACGAAGCTGCCAATTATTATTCCGAAAATAAAGCATATTACATATATTGTAATTCTCATGCTTAAAGTCCATATCATAATGTATACCTGCTCAATTTTTCTTTATTATATAACTGAGACAATACCTGCTTATGCAGATATCATCCCAGTTAAAATAAATATTACCCGTAATATTTAATCAATTAATTCAATTTTATGGTGCTACTGTAGTTGTTGCACCTGCGCCACCGGCACCTGGTGCTGATTCATCTTCTGCTTCTCTGTATGTAGTTACCATCTGATCCTTGATTACAAATGTTACCTTGTCTTTTGCTTTATAAGCTTTAGATGTGAATTTCCAATCCTTGACATCACCACTTACTGCAGTTAAGAAAGATGAAACGTCAGTAACTTTAGTTGCACCAGATACTTGAACCTGTCCTTTAGTAATTTCAAGTGTCTGACCATCGTAAACAATTGTTGCTTCAAGATCTGAATATGTAGGATCTGCTAAATTTGTTACCATTGTTGTTCTGATTTCTTCGATAGCTGAAGCATCTTTCTGCTTCTTAGACTTCTCAACGTTCTTTACAAGTGTTGGTACTAAAATACCCATAAGTACAGCCATGATAGCTACTACTACGATAAGTTCTACAAGAGAGAAACCTTTGTTATTTTTCTGTGACATTTTCTTCATGAATATCATTCTCCTTTTCCTCTTAATCAGTGTTATCTCTGATCATATTATTTTGATAATAGATATATATACAAAAGCTGATGACGGGTATGCAAAAGCTTTTAGTATCAAATTTACATCTGGCCCAATGAGTTATACATTGTAATCATCGGTCCGTAAATTGCAGCTAAGATAAGACATACAATTCCGGCAAGTACAACAATAATCATAGGCTCCATAAGTGCCATAACCTGCTGTGTGGCAGCTTCTACTTCTTCATCAAAGTAGTTGGCACAGTTATTAAGCATCTCTTCAAGATTACCTGATTCCTCACCGATGCCTGTCATATGAATGATAAGCGGTGGGAACAGTTCCGATTTCTTAAGGGGCATCGTAAGAGGCACGCCTCGCTGCACCTGTACGGCACAGTCACTTACAACGTCCTTGAATAACTGGTTATCCATGGTTCCTGCCGTAATATTAAGGGCTTCAACCATTGACATGCCGGAAGAAAGCATTGTGCTGAAAGTTCTTGCGAATCTTGCTGCAGCCGTCTTCCTTGTAAGATTACCGAATGCCGGCATCCTGACCTTAAGTCTTGCAAAGAAATATATACCGGTCTCGGTCTTTGAAAAATACTTAAGTCCTATTACTACTGCGGCTATAACCGCTATAATTATGTACCAGTAACCTCTTATGAAATCGCTGAGGGAAAGAAGTCCCCTCGTAATTCCCGGAAGCTTCGCATCCATATCTGCGAACATGCTGGAGAAGCTTGGAATAACGGCAACTACCATTATGACAAGAACTGCTATGGCAACAATACCCAGGATGATAGGATACATCATAGCCTTCTTAAGTGCTGCCTTGGCTCTTCCGTCCTTCTCGAAGTGCTCAGCCATTCTCTCAAGGGAAATTTCAATATTACCTGACTGTTCACCGGCTTCCATCATACTTACAAGAAGTGATGGGAAGCAATCTTCCTTCTTCATTGAGTTAGCAAGGGTATCACCCTTCTGCACTCCGTCCCTGACATTATATATAGACTGCTTAAGTGTCCTGTTCTCTGTCTGGTCGCCAAGCATGTCAAGTGCGGTTATAACGCCTACGCCCGCTTTCAGTAAGCTGTTAAATTGTCGACAAAAAGCGCTGAGGTCCCTGACCTTGACTTTCTTGCCACTGCCAAACTTAATCTCGGTATTAAGCTTGCTGCCTGCCTTAACTGAAATAACTGTGTTGCCTTCCGATTTCAGTTGTGCTACAGCGGTTATCTGATCTTCTGCATCGAGAGAGCCGCTCTTTTCTTTGCCTTCTTTTGTTATTATTCGATAATTAAAATTTGCCATTCTTTACTCCATCAAACCCAATCCTAAGTATGTATGTATTATACTACATCGACAATTTTCATACAAGATTTTTATTTATCAAATTTTTATGATTTGTTTAGTATATTTTAATTTTTTTCTCCAATGCAACAGGATCCTGTGCAAAACTCAGTGCGGATTCGGACGTAATATGTCCCATCATACAAAGTTCATATAATGCATCATCCATTGTTATCATGCCTTTTTCCCTGCTGGTCTGGATCATTGAATCAATCTGGAATGTCTTGCTTTCACGGATAAGGTTCTTAATTGCTACCGTCATAAGCATTACTTCAAATGCCGCTACACGGTGACGCTTATCCGTTGTAGGAATAAGCTGCTGTGAAATAACCGCTTCAAGTACCATTGAGAGCTGTATTCTTATCTGCTGCTGCTGATGAGGAGGGAATACGTCAATAATACGGTCAATTGTACTTGCCGCACCTATTGTATGCAATGTTGAAAGAACAAGATGTCCTGTCTCGGCTGCAGTAATTGCTATCGATATTGTCTCAAGGTCTCGCATCTCACCTACAAGGATGACATCCGGATCTTCACGGAGTGCAGCCCTTAATGCATTGGCATAACTCATTGTATCAAGTCCGACTTCTCTCTGGTTAATCATCGCCTGTTTATGTGTATGCAGGTACTCGATTGGGTCTTCAAGTGTAATAATATGTGCTTTACGATTCTCATTAATCTTATTAATTAATGAAGCAAGTGTAGTAGACTTACCACTTCCGGTAGGTCCCGTAACGAGGATAAGTCCTCTCTTCTTATTATGTAATTCTATGACTGATTTAGGAAGTCCCAGATCTTCAGGTCTTGGAATCTGTGTTCCTACCAGACGGATTGCTGCCGCAAGACTTCCACGCTGTTTAAATGCATTAACCCTGTATCGTCCAAGGCTTGGTATTGAAAATGAAAAATCTGCTTCTCCATATTCTTTAATGATGTTTTTCTGCTTCTCATTAAGAAGCTGGCCTACTATTTCTTCTGTGTCTGTTGGCGTAAGCCTTGGGTAATCCATTCCCATAAGTTCGCCATTGACTCTCATCTCAGGTGGGAGTCCTACCGTAATATGTACGTCGGATGCTCCGTTTTCTTTACCGATTTTTAAAAGTTCTTCAATTGTAACCATTTTGTCCAAAACCCCCGTTTTTCTAGTTGGTATCGTCTGTTTCGTAGGTAATCTTCATCATCTCGCTAAATGATGTCAATCCCTGTTTTACATAGTTTGAGGCTGACATTCTAAGTGTATTCATGCCCTCCGTTACTGCCTGTGCGGTTATCTCGTCCGCATTGGCTCCCGATGCAATAAGATTCTTGATCTTTCTTGAGATAGGCATTATCTCATATACACCGATTCGTCCATAATATCCTGTATTACCACATGCCTCACATCCGCAAGCCTTATAAAGCTTAAGAGGTTCATTCTGTGGTACCTTAAGAACTCTCTTTTCTTCCTCGTCTGCTTCGTAGGGCTCCTTGCATTCAGGGCAAAGCCTTCTGACAAGTCGCTGGGCGATAATTCCTACGAGGGAATCACCTAAAAGGTATGGTTCAATACCCATATCAATAAGACGGGAGATAGATGCCGCAGTACTGTTAGTATGAAGTGTACTTACAACAAGATGTCCTGTGATGGAAGCCTTAACTGCTATCTCTGCTGTCTCTCCGTCTCGGATCTCACCTATCATGATGATGTCCGGATCCTGTCGGAGAATTGAACGAAGGGCACTGGCAAATGTAAGGTTAGCCTTAACATTAACCTGAACCTGATTTACATTATCTACATTCGCTTCTACCGGGTCTTCAACAGTGATGATATTAACTTCATCACTTGCGAGTTCGCTTAAAGCAGTATAAAGTGTTGTAGATTTACCACTACCTGTAGGTCCCGTAACAAGGATAATTCCATGTGGGTTTCTAAGGATATTATCAAATTTAACAAGGTCTGTAGGTGAAAGACCAAGGTCTTTCTTATCCCTCTTAAAACCTTCTTTGGAAGCAAGTCGCATAACGACTTTCTCTCCAAATACCGTAGGGAGGTTGCTGACACGGATATCGTATTCCCTTCTGTCCACGGTTATCGTAATTCGGCCGTCCTGCGGCTTTCTCTTTTCAGAAATATCCATTCCTGAAATAACCTTAAGTCTGGCAATAATCGCCGCATAAAGTGCTCTGTCATAAGATATAATCTCACGGAGAACACCATCTATCCTGTATCTGACTCTTACATTGTATTCAAACGGTTCAATATGTATATCGGAAGCTCTCTGGCGCACGCCGCCTTCAATAATATTATTAACAAGCTTAACAACCGGTGAATTATCAACATCTTCCTGTCTCTTATTCTCTTCGGCATTATCTGCGTCATCACCCGAACCCTGTTCTTTCATGAACTGTTCCGCAATGGCATTGGCCTGTGATTTACCATACAGCTTATCTATTGCCGTAGATATATATGCATGTGTGGAAAGATATGGCTGGACCGTCATTCCGGTGATGATACCGATATCATCAATAGCCATAATGTTCATAGGATCTTCCATGGCTACTTTAATTACGTTAGCCTGTCTGTCATCAAGTGCAAAAGGAAGAAGCATATACTTACGGACTACCTTCTCTCCTACCATTCTGGCTATGGAATCATCTATCTCAATCTTTCTCAGATCGACAAAATCAATATTAAGCTGCTGGCACAGTAAATCATTAATGGCATCCTGTGTAACATAGCCAAGTCCTATAATCGCTTCACCAAGCTTAATGCCCTTAGCTTTCTGTTCTTCCAGTGCTATATTAAGCTGTTCTTCAGTAATGAGATTGTTCTCAAGTAATAATTCTCCGAGACGGAGACGCTTTCTGTTATAAGCCATTGCTAAACCTTCCTCTTATAGTTCTATTAATTAAGCGGTACATCCGTATACTCATATCCGGCTCCGATAAAAGTCCTTGCGTCATCTCTTACGGCATCAAAGCTGCTGTTGCAGATATACCTCTGTTCTATATCATTAACTGCCATTGTAAATTCTCCGGTACGTGTTATCACTGCATCGCAGAATACAAAACAGAAATATGCATCTATATATTCATACGGATCTTCTCCTCCCGAATAATCAGGAGTCCTAATCTGTCCTTTGACATAAATAAGGACATAATTGCCGTGGCTGCCCATAGTATCCGTTGTGTTATCCGCAAGTTCAACCTTATATATATCAAAATTAACAGCCTCTTCATTACCATCCCTGTAAAGATAATCCTTCTTACCGGTTACGGTATATGCCATATGAAATGTTGTGTCAGCGGTAAGATTGGTAACCACATCCGCCGATTCTTTTGCAAGTGTGCGTATAACATCCATATCCAGATCTTCTGCCTTACCGGCATAACGGTCCGCTGTTGTTATAGTATATGTCATACTCGTCGTTTCAAAATAATATCCAAGTGCGGCAGCCTCGTCTTCATCTGCCAGGCATCTTATCGTTACAGTGTCGCCTATGGCATTACCTTCAGGCTTATCGACTTCATAAGAAAGAGTGCTAATATACTCATCCTTAGAAAGGTTATCAACAGTAACCGTTACAAACGGACTTATACCATCCGTAACTATCTGTAAATCCTTAAAGGCATCAACTGCCGTTCCCTTGTTAAGTCCTGTCACCTTGTACTCCCTGATATTATCATCAATGGTAACCCCTGCCTCTCTGGCAGCCTTGCTGTCATACGAGACGGTAATTGTAATTACATCTCCATTGGAAAGTCCATCAGTTCTGTCGGCTTCATACGTTATGCTGTCGGCAAATTTCTCATACAGTGCCTTAGTTCTTTCATCGGCATCGCTGCCGCATAATGCCTCTACAAGGCTCACTTTGTCGTAAGACAACAAAATCTTACCTCTGCCATCTATTCCCTGAGTATCAATAAGGACATATCTGGCAGGATTAAATCCGTTATCAGATACTTTTCTGAATCTGATAACCAAAACTACTAACAGAATCACCACAGGCAGAATAATTTTCAATATTGTGCTTAATGTTCTCTTATTATTCATAGTACCTGCTTTCTGTCATCGTAATATTTATGTGCATATATTATCACTTATTATTGGTAAAATCAACTGCGGCGCAGATAATTTTCCATATTTTTTATAGCAGATTTCTCAAGTCTGCTGACCTGTGCCTGTGAAATCCGCACCATTTTTGACACCTCCATCTGGGTTTTGCCATCAAAATATCTAAGTTTTATTATTTCTTTTTCCCTGTCCGGAAGTCTTTTTATGGCATCCTTAAGTGCCATCTCATTCACCCAGTTTTCTTCGGTATTTTTTTTATCACCAATCTGGTCCATTACATACAGCATATCTCCTCCATCCGTATATATGGGTTCATATAACGATACAGGAGTCTGGATTGCATCAAGTGCCATTACAAGTTCTTCTTTGCTTACACCTATTTCCGTGGCAAGTTCATTAACCGTGGGTTCATCCTTTCCTGTTTTCATAATTCTTTCTTTGGCATATATTGCCCTGAATGCCACATCTTTGAGCGACCTCGACACCCGTATCTGGCTGTTATCCCTCAAAAAACGTCTTATCTCCCCAATTATCATGGGCACAGCGTAAGTCGAAAACTTTACGTTCAGGCTCATATCAAAATTGTCGATTGCTTTTATAAGTCCTATGCATCCTATCTGGAACAGATCATCCATATTTTCGCCGTTGCCGGAAAATCTTTTTACAACGCTTAAAACAAGTCTTAAGTTGCATTTTATATATCTTTCCCTCGCTGCTTTATCTCCGTTTTTTACTTTAATAATGAGTTCTTCTTTTTCCTTGGTAGATAAGAGTGGTAATTTTGATGTGTTCACTCCACATATTTCAACTTTGTACATTGTCATATTCTCACCTGCCTAGCTAAATATAAGAATATGATTAACAGTTTTAACAGTGGTTATTCATTCTTTATCATTTCTTTTTTCAGACGTTTTATTATCTTTTTTTCAAGTCTTGATATGTAGGACTGGGATATTCCAAGCATATCCGCCACTTCTTTTTGTGTAAGTTCTTTCCCGTCAGGGGAGTTAAGACCAAATCTCAGGTCTATAATGGTTCTTTCCCTTTCGCTCAACTTATTCACTGCCTTTAAAAGCAGTTTTTTCTCGGCTTCGTCTTCAAGATTTTTATAAATTATGTCTTCGTCCGTTCCCAGAATATCCGACAAAAGAAGTTCGTTGCCATCCCAGTCCACATTCAGCGGTTCGTCAATGGATACTTCCATTCTTGTCTTATGATTTCGTCTCAGGTACATGAGAATCTCATTTTCTATACATCTTGACGCATAGGTCGCCAGTTTAATTTTTTTATTAATATCAAAGGAATTGATGGCTTTTATAAGTCCTATCGTTCCTATGGAAATCAAATCTTCCACTCCAACACCTGTGTTGTCGAATTTTTTTGCTATGTAGACCACAAGGCGCAAATTATGTTCAATCAGCATCGTTTTTGCTTTAGTATCATACTCCGTCCCCAGATCTGCTATTACTTCTGCTTCTTCGGCCGGTTCTAACGGTGCCGGCAGAACATCTGCCCCGCCTATGTAATGAATATCTCCTTTTCTGTCCAACAGAAAATTTTTGAAACTCGGAACCATCCGAAACTGAAACCTTTTAGGCATCATTACTTTTAAATACATTGTTATCCTCCTTATTTGACTTGTGTAACATTTCCGGATGAAGAATAATGTTATATTCTTCTTTTCCGGAAAGTCTGCCTGAATACAGGGCAAACCATGGCTTATCTATATGGAACTCCCCTCCCGATGTGTGTATGGTTAGTCCTGTAAACTGCACAACAGGTATAAGTCCCGATTCATTTCCCACTGAGGCAAACGGTATCAGATGATATCCCATACCTATACCGTCTTCCATTATTTTCCGTGCGGCTTCTGATTCTATCAGATTAACCGGAACATTGAATATCGGATCATACAGAGAGTTTCCCGTATCAAGGAGTGCCATGAGCTTTATCTTTTTGTCTTTGTTTTCAAGAATTGCTACTGTTCTGGTCTCCTCAAGATATACTCTTTTGGATATACTTTTTATCATGCTTTGCAATAACGGCGCAAACATTACTCCGCCTACCCCTACTAACACCCATGATACTCCTTGTCCCCGCAGAGCAAATCCTGCGAAGGTATAATAATAAATAACATGCAGAATTCCTCCAAGTGTTATGGCAAACAGATATATTAGTCCTGCCCCTCCCATTATCTGCCTTATCTTCTTTTTCCCTGTCAGTATGAAACTCATAAGCAGAACAATTACCGCGTAAGTCATTATCTTCCATACGGCACCGTTTAGTCGAAAGGCTATTATCAAAGTGGCATATAATGCACCAACAGCTGCAGCTCCTATTCTTCTAATATATACATGTTGCGTAATTTTTAGAATTTTGGTTACTGCCCACATGATTATGTAATCCATATAGAAATTTACCAGAAAAAACATATCCAGGTATATTTCATACTCCATAATCTTCCTCCTGTTGTAACACGAGTTAATTATAGGTAATTTCTTCTACGAATTATGTCGAAATGACTACAGAGGAAAATTTTTTTGTGCGACAGGATGTTACAGGATTCTTTACGATGTTACAGGGTCCCCGGGCGCGGGGTGGGGATTTTTTGGGGTAAGATGGGAAATTTTCTACCTTTTTGCCGTCTTTTCGCCGTTTGGGTAGAGATTTGCATTTGCTCTCGTCTTTGTATGATGTCTCTATTTTCAAAAACTTATCGTCCTTTATAGTAATGATTAAATAGAATCTTCTCTGTTCTGATTCTCAATATCACACCCACACAGCAAATTCGCATCCCCGTCAAAATAATTCATATAGTCATATAGAATTTCCATTGTTGGAAATTTCCCAATAGCCCAAACAATAGTTTGAGCCAGCGAGATTTTCCCACTGGCTCAAATTATGTTCATAAATCCTTATTCCAACATACGCAAGTTTACGACTATAATCAAACAAGTATGATTCTCCGATTTTACCTACACCATAATATGGAAGAATTCTATTTAAATCTGATGCTCTTTGCCTATCAGTTTCAAGTCTTTCCGCTTCTTCCTTCGTTTTACAGTTTTTCAGTTTTTTCCTGCATTGTAAATGGTCCTGTAATCATTGTCTGCCTCCTATCCCTTGAAATCAATCGTTCTTCCAAGATACTTTTCAGCATCCGTCTTTACAGTATCCGCCATCTGTAAATAGTTATAGTCATCTATCTTTTTTTTCAATTCCTCAATAGAATTTGCTGTAATTACTACTTCCTGTGAATCCTTATTCTTAAGCCTTTTCTCTTCGAGCTGTTCTTCCCGTTCCTTTTTCTCAGCTTTTTTCTGAGCCGCTTTCTTTTCTTCTTTTTTCTCGGCTCTTTGTTTTTCCAATCTATCCGTTTGAGCTTTAAAAGCCTTGTCCATAACTGCAAAGAATGAAGATGCACCGTTATCGTTTACCTGCATACCAAATCCTTTGATATTTGTAGAATTACCCAATGACTGCTTTAACTCCGGCAATTTATTCTGTGCAGAAGCAATCACGCTTTCGTACTGTTTACGATATTGCTCATCCGTTGCCATACGCTCAATCTTTTCTTCGTCAATCAAAACAACCATTTTGTGAGGGTTAGCAAAACTTCCGGCATTTGCTTTTGCCATTTCCTTCATGTCATTGCTTACCAGAATAAAATCCATATTTTGATATTTAGACTTTAATTCCTCATAATACTTCTTTGCATTTTCACTAAGCTTCGGCTGACCAATTGTCTTTCCGGTCACCCCATACTTTCTGACTTCATCAGCCTGTTTCGTTTCCTTTGCGGCATAAGTGTTACCTACTGCATTTGTACTGTTAGTAATTGTTCCTAAATCCATACTAATACCTCCTTGTATTCTGTGTGGTAAATCCGTTTACCTATACTCTATCATTTTATATATCGACAAAATATTCAAAAAAGTTTAAAAAAAAATGTAACAGGATACAGCATTAGCCATATCCTGTCATAAAACTCGCTATATTAAACA
>ERZ1034687.1835-NODE-1835-length-10259-cov-5.400039_pt1 | contig 10259 bp, 8 predicted proteins | sample MGYA00520704_ERZ1034687 | MGnify/ENA primary metagenome ERZ1034687 (study PRJEB33766, sample SAMN09781762) | gut metagenome | biome: gut microbiome | host: Homo sapiens | place: Madagascar | study: EMG produced TPA metagenomics assembly of the PRJNA485056 data...
GGATAAGGATTTCTGCCGCTTTTTTGTTTCCTTTGCATCAAATTTTAATATTTATATAATCATGAAAAACTCTTTTATAAAAGCGGTAGTTTGTCTATTTTGTTTTTCCCCTTGGGTGCAAGCTCAAAAGGCGTTAAACATTGAAGATGTAGTGAATGCTACTTTGATTCAAACAGAAGGTCGGAGCAGCGTCGATTGGTTGGAGGATGGCGACAGCTATTCCCAAATTGAAAAGAATAGTAACGGACAATGGCAAGTGATTGCTTGTAAAGCGAAAGGCGGAGACAGGCAAGTGCTGATTCCTGCTGAAGCATTGGTAAATCCTCAGACAGGGAAAACGATTTCAGTTCGCGATTTCTTTTTTAACAAAGATCATTCTTATGCATTGATTTATACTAATACCAAAAGAGTGTGGCGTTATGATACTCGGGGAGACTATTGGTTGGTTTCATTATCAGATAAAAAACCTCACAAATTGGGAAAGAATCTTCCTGAGTCAAGCCTGATGTTTGCCAAGTTCTCCCCGGATGGTTCACATGTCGCTTATGTTTCTGGCAATAATATATATGTAGAGGATTTGACTGGTAATTCTGTTGTCCAGTTGACTCATGACGGAACAGACGAAATCGTGAATGGAACATTTGATTGGGTTTATGAAGAGGAATTTGCTTGCCGCGATGGTTTCCGTTGGAGCCCGGACAGCCGATATATTGCTTATTGGCAAAGTGATACAAAAGGAACAGGATGGTTTGACATGATTGACAATGTGGATTCACTTTATCCTAAAATCATCCGTTTCCCATATCCGAAAGCAGGAACACTGAACTCTGCCGTGAAAGTTGGTTATGTCCCAGCTGCTGGAGGAACAACTACTTGGATTGAGCTGCCGGGCGATGCTCGTGAGAATTATATTCCTCGCATGAATTTTATTCCTGAAAGCAACGAATTGTTTATCCAGCAAATGAACCGTGCACAGAACACGAATCATGTTTGGATTGCTAAAATAGGAGAGAGCAAGCCTGTCAATATCTTCACAGATAAGGATGACGCTTGGTTGAACACAAACAACAATGTCCGTTGGTTGAAGAACAACACCTATTTTACTTGGGAAAGCGAACGTGACGGCTGGAGACATCTTTATTGCATCAGTCGTGATGGCAAAGATATTCGTTTAGTGACAAAAGGAGACTTTGATTATATTGAAGAAGTCGGTGCAGACGTGGCTAAAGGTGTTGTTTACTTCATGGCTTCTCCGGATAATTACAACCAGCGCTATCTTTATGAGGCTAAGTTCTTTGGTAATGGTGAAGTGAAACGAATCAGCCCGGCTGACCAGTCTGGACAGCATCGTTACTCTATCTCCCCGTCTGGCAAGTGGGCAGTGCATTCATTTAGCAATTCAGAGAACCCTCCTGTTATCGAGATGATATCATTGCCTTCCCACAAGCGTGTTTCTTTGATTGCTGACAATGCAAAGGCAAAAGCACAATATGATGCATTGGGATTGCAGCCGAAAGAATTTGTGAAAACAGAGTCTGACGGATGGATTTTGGACGCTTGGATGATTAAACCGTCTAACTTTGATGCTAACAAGAAGTATCCGGTGATTATTGATGTTTATGGAGAACCGGCAAGTTCTACTGTACAGGATGTTTGGCAAGGTGGAAGTTTGTGGCACCACTATTTGGCTGAACAAGGATATATTGTAATGAGTATCGAAAATCGTGGCGCAAATACTCCGAGAGGACGCGAATGGCGTAAATGTATTTATGGAGAAGTTGGAACGTTGGCAAGCCGCGACCAAGCTCAAGGTATTCAGGCATTGGTGAAAAAATATCCGTTCCTTGATGGAACACGAATTGGAATCACCGGATGGAGCGGCGGTGGTAGCCAGACATTGAACTGTATGTTCCGCTATCCGGACGTGTTCAGCACAGGTATTGCAGTTGCTTTCGTATCCGACCAACGTTTGTATGATACTATTTACCAGGAACGATATATGAACACTCCACAGAACAATCCGGAAGGCTATCGCAAGGGTTCTCCTATAACTTATGCGGCAGGATTGAAAGGAAACTTGTTGTTGATACATGGAACAGGCGACGACAATGTACATTATCAGAGCTGTGAAATGTTGGTAAATGAACTGATCCGCCACGGTAAGATATTCTATCAGTTGTCTTATCCGATGCGCTCTCACGGAATTTATGAAGGCGAAGGCACCACATTGCATCTTCGTAAGTCCATGACTGACTATTGGTTGAAGAATCTTCCGGCAGGAGGACGTTAAAAGAAAACATTTTATCCTGTTTTACCAATATTCGCCATCTTATTTTTTCATTCATTGGGGCGTGATATTTATTAATTCTGACACACCTTAAAGGGGCTGTATTCAAGAAATTGTCTTGATGCAGCCCCTTTATTATTAAGTTGGAATAAGAATCCAACCCCATTGAGCACAGCCAGGTTAAACTGAATTTATTTTGCGGGATTCTATTTTTGAAATACAAATAAAAACATTAATTTTGTAACTTGAGTAAGCCGGGAAAGGACCGGCTTTATAGTAGAAATGAAATAAACAAAAATAGAATAAAACATGAGATTTGATGTATCTTGTTCAGCGTTGTCTTCGCGCTTGCAATCCATTAGCAAAGTGATTGCATCTAAGAATTCGTTACCTATCCTGGATAATTTTTTATTCAATTTGGAAGGAGACACATTGACCATAACAGCCGCAGATTCTGAAACTCGTTTGACGGCGACCGTCCCGGTTATGAATGCCCAAGGATCAGGCGTGTTCGCATTATCTGCCAAGAACATCCTGGATCCATTGAAGGAACTTCCAGAGCAGCCATTGACTTTTGACATAAACGACAGCAATTTGGATATTTATATCTATTTCCAGAATGGAAAATATAATTTCATCGGAACAAGAGGTGACACATATCCACAGCAACGTCCTTTGTCTTCCAATACTGTCACACTCAATTTGAATGCAAAGATTCTATTGGGCGGCATCAACCGTTCTCTTTTTGCAACTGCCGATGACGAATTGCGTCCGGTGATGAACGGTGTTTTCTTTGATATCCAACCGGATAGTTTAACTTTTGTGGCTACGGACGGCAGAAAGCTAATCCGTTTGCGCAATGATTCTGTCAAATCATCAGAGCGCGCATCTTTCATCTTGCCTCAAAAGCCTGCCAACCTGTTGAAAACGCTTTTGGCAAAAGAAGAGGGTAATGTGCAGATCCGATTCGATGAAAACAGTGCGCATGTGTTATGCGAAAGTTTTGAAATGGTTTGTCGTTTGATTGAAGGACGCTATCCGAACTACAACGGCGTCATTCCTAAAGAGAATCCTTATAAAGTGACAGTTGACAGGATTTCGTTCCTGACCGCCTTGAAACGTGTGTCAGTTTTCTCACAAGCCACCAGTTTGGTTAAATTGCAATTGAACTCGGATGAGATAATTATTTTCGGACAAGATATCGACTTTTCCATAGCAGCAGAAGAACATATTCCGTGTAGTCTGGACGGACCTGAAACAGCCATAGGATTCAATGCTGTATATTTGATAGAAATATTAAGCAACATCGGTTCGGATGATGTTATATTGGAATTGGCAGACAGGACACGCGCTGGTGTGATTGTGCCGGCTGAAAATGAAGAGAATGAAGATTTATTGACATTGTTGATGCCAATGATGCTGAATGATTAACTCTGTAAAACATTAAACTGATGCGGTTGAATTTAAAGAATCCTTTGGTCTTTTTTGATTTGGAAACGACCGGAATAGACATTACCAAAGATAGGATTGTCGAGATATCTTATGTGAAGGTTTTCCCTAACGGCAAAGAGGAGTCGAAAACCATGCGCATTAACCCGGAGAGACCTATTCCTCCTGAATCAACAGCTATTCATGGCATTACAGATGATGACGTGAAGGATTGCCCGACATTCAAGGCTGTTGCCAAAACATTAGCGGCTCAAATAGAAGGCTGTGACTTGGCTGGATATAATTCAAACCGTTTTGACATCCCGTTATTGGCAGAGGAGTTTTTGCGTGCCGACGTGAACATTGACTTAAACCGCCGGAAGTTCGTGGATGTGCAAACCATCTTCCACAAAATGGAGCAACGGACTTTGTCGGCTGCCTATAAGTTCTATTGCAACAAGACATTGGAAAATGCCCATACTGCTGCGGCGGACACGATGGCAACCTACGAAGTGTTACAGGCTCAGTTGGATAGATATCCGGAATTGCAGAACGACATTGCTTTCTTATCCGACTTCTCAAGCTATAATAACAATGTGGATTTTGCCGGAAGGATGATTTATAACGACAAGAAAGAGGAGGTTTTTAATTTCGGCAAATTCAAAGGGCGTTTGGTGGAAGATGTTTTGAAAAACGAGCCAGGTTATTATGCTTGGATGATGAACAGTGATTTTCCGCTCAACACAAAACAGAAACTGACAGAAATCAAACTGCGTAATTTCAATAAGAAATAAATAATCAGAAGAGATGTTGAAAGGCAAACATATCATTTTAGGAATAACGGGAAGCATTGCTGCCTATAAAGCGGCGTATATCATAAGGGCTTTGGTGAAAAAGGGGGCTGAAGTGCAGGTGGTTATTACGCCTGCCGGGAAAGAGTTCATCACACCATTGACTCTTTCGACGCTTAGTTCTCATCCGGTTATCAGCGAGTTCTTTTCTAATCGGGACGGCACATGGAACAGCCATGTGGACTTGGGATTGTGGGCGGATGCCATGTTGATTGCTCCGGCTACGGCTTCTACAATCGGGAAGATGGCAAATGGAATAGCCGATAATATGCTAATTACCACTTATCTTTCGTGCAAAGCTCCTGTTTTTGTCGCACCGGCAATGGATTTGGATATGTTTGCCCATCCGACTACCCAACAGAACTTGGAAAAGTTGCGTTCTTTTGGCAATCATGTTATTGAACCAGCCGAAGGTGAATTGGCAAGCCATTTGGTCGGGAAAGGGAGAATGGAAGAGCCGGACAAAATTGTGGAAGTCCTCGAAGGTTTCTTTTCTCAAAAACTTGAACTTAAAGGGAAGAAATTATTAATTACAGCCGGTCCAACATACGAAAAAATAGACCCGGTGCGTTTTATTGGTAATTATTCTTCTGGAAAGATGGGCTTTGCCTTGGCGGAAGTTTGTGCTCAACGAGGAGCTGACGTGGTGTTGGTGAGCGGTCCGGTCTCGTTGCAAACGAAACATCAAGCCATCCGTCGCATCTCTGTCGAATCGGCAGAAGAGATGTACCAAGCGACAGTTTCCCAATTCCCGGAAATGGATGCTGCCATCCTTTGCGCGGCAGTTGCCGACTATCGTCCAGAAGTCCGTGCGACAGAGAAAATCAAGCGAGAAAGTACGGGGGAAATGACCTTGCATTTAGTACCAAATAAAGATATTGCAGCCGCATTAGGAAAGATGAAAGGTGAAAGACAGCGGTTGGTCGGTTTTGCTTTGGAAACGCATGACGGTTTACAGCATGCATTGGGTAAGTTGAACCGTAAGAACTTGGATTTCATCGTGCTCAACTCTTTGGAGGATAAAGGGGCAGGCTTCCAATGTGATACAAATAAAGTGACAATATTGGACAAGCAGGGAGAATCCCGGACATTTCCATTGAAACGCAAAGAAGAGGTGGCATCAGACATAATTGATAAATTATCGACTTTGCTTAAATAATCAAAAGGGAAACGTATGATGAAGAGGATAATAATGGTTCTTATTGCATTCTGTTTAGGAGCTTTAGGCAGTTATGCGCAAACAACAACGGGGGAATTGAACGCTCGAATCACGATAAACAGTGATAAGATTCAAGGATCGGACAAGCAAATTTTCACGACTTTGCAGGAGGCTTTGAATGAGTTCGTGAACAACCGACGTTGGACAGATGCGACTTTTGCGATTAATGAACGTATTGATTGCACCATGACGATTATTGTGCGAGAATATGCAGACAACAGTTTCAAATCGGAAATCCAAGTCCAAGCACGCCGCCCGGTCTATAACTCTTCATACACAACCACTTTGTTGAATTATAGAGATACGGAATTGAACTTTGATTATGTCCAGTTTGAACAATTGGAATATGCGGAGAATTCATTGACGAGCAATTTGACAGCTACGATTGTATATTATATATATGTAATATTGGGGTTGGATTTTGATAGCTTTTCCCCTTTGGGAGGAAAGGCCTATTTTGACCGTGCGCAACAAATCGTTTCCATGGCGCAATCGCAATCTACATGGAATGGCTGGAAAGCTTTCGACAAAGATGATAACCGTCACGGCTTGATTACTGCGTTGACGGACAATACTTCTGAGATTTTCCGTAATTTTTGGTACACTTATCACCGGAAAGGATTGGATGAAATGGCTGGTAATCCGGACAGGGGACGCACAACCATCATCCAAGCGTTGCCGAGTTTGAAAGAAATCAAAAGTATGCGTCCTACATCTGTTGTCCTGCGTCTTTTGTCCGATGCCAAATTGGATGAAATCGTTTCCATATATTCCAAGGCGACGACACAAGAGAAACAGGCTGGATACAAACTGTTGTACGAATTGTATCCGACAGAGACAAGACGCCTCGAACCATTACAAAAATAGCATTGCGATGTTGAAGTCTTTATATATCCAGAATTTTGTCCTAATCGACAGCTTAGATATTCAGTTTGAAAACGGCTTTTCTGTCATTACAGGTGAAACCGGAGCTGGAAAGTCTATTATATTAGGTGCGTTGGGATTGGTACTTGGTCAACGGGCTGACGGGAAAAGCATCCAGAAAGGATGTGATAAATGTGTGATAGAAGCGGCCTTTGATGTGTCGAAATACCAACTGGAGCCTTTCTTTATCGAGAATGATTTGGAATACGATTCCGATGCTTGTATCTTAAGGAGAGAATTGTTTGCTTCCGGGAAATCCCGTGCATTTGTGAATGATTCCCCGGTGGGATTGGCTATCTTGAAAGAATTGGGCACTCGCCTCATTGATATCCATTCCCAACATCAAAATCTCTTGTTAGGAAACATGCATTTCCAACTGAAGGTGGTTGACGTGATGGCGGAGAATGAAATCCTTTTAATAATGTATAAGAAGGAGTATTCCCGATATGTGGAACTGAAACGGGAACTGAAAGAAATCGAAGCGAAAGCGGCTAAAACCAAGCAAGAGGAGGATTACATCCGTTTCCAGTTGGATCAATTGGAAGAAGCAGGTTTGGATGCCGGGGAACAAGAGGAACTGGAGCAGGAGCAGGAGACTTTGGCGCATGCCGAAGAGATAAAAGGGGCATTGTATAAGATATCACAACTATTGGATGGGGAAGAAACGGGATGCGTACAATTATTGAAGGAGTCCCTTTCGTTGGCGGAGAACTTAGACCGTTACTATCCCAAAGCGAAGGAAATAGCGGAGCGCATCCGCTCAGCATATTTGGATATGAACGATTTGGCTTCCGAAACTGATTCTCAAAAAGAGGATGTCGAATTTAATCCTGAAAGACTCAATTGGGTAAACGAACGCCTGAATTTACTCTATACTTTGGAGCAGAAGCATCATGTGTCAACCATCGAAGATCTGATTGCAATTCGGGATGCGTATCAGAAGCAGTTGGAAGAGATTAACTCGTTTGACGAACAGATTGCGGAATTAAACCAACTTATATCCGCTTCCTATCAAGAGTTATTGCAACAAGCTGCGGTTTTGAGCACACAACGTCAGATAGCTTCCCAACGTATATCAGAAGAGTTGGTTCAAATGGTGGCACCTTTGGGCATGCCCAATGTCCGTTTCAAAGTGGATGTTTTACCTAAAGAAGAGCCGGACGCAGACGGATTGGATTGGATCCGTTTCATGTTCTCTGCCAATAAGAATGGGGATTTGCAACCGGTTGAACAAACGGCATCCGGAGGTGAAATATCACGATTGATGTTGTGCATCAAAGCAATGATTGCCGGCTTTACTGCTCTTCCTGCCATAATCTTTGATGAAGTAGATACTGGTGTTTCAGGAGATATCGCTGATAAAATGGGCGGTATCATGCAGCGGTTGGGGGATAAAATGCAAGTATTTGCCATTACCCATTTGCCTCAAATTGCCTCCAAAGGAGTTGCCCATTATTATGTATATAAGCAAGATTTGGAGGATAAGACAGTTACACGCATTAAACGTCTGACGGAAGACGAGCGGGTAAAAGAGATTGCTCGCATGCTGAGTGGATCTTCCTTGACAGATGCTTCTTTGGCAAATGCGCGCGACTTACTCAATGATAAATAAAAATCACTATAAAATGGAAAGTATGGATGGAAAAACTAAAGTCCAAATATTGGACTTGATTCATAGGGAAGTAATTCCTGCAATTGGTTGTACGGAACCGGTTGCTGTTGCTTTGGCTTCCGCTAAGGCTGCTGAGATTCTAAACAAGAAAGCAGATCGAATAGATGTCTTTCTAAGTGCTAATATCTTGAAAAACGCAATGGGCGTTGGTATTCCAGGAACAGGCATGGTGGGTTTGCCAATTGCGATAGCTTTAGGTTCGTTAATTGGGAAGTCCGAATATGGATTGGAAGTGTTGCGTGATTTGACACCGTCTGCATTAGAAGAGGGCAAGCGGATGATAGAGGAACAGCGGATTCGCATTGGCTTGAAAGAACAGGTAGACAAACTTTATATCGAAGTGGTTTGCTATGCGGGAGAGGAGAGTGCAACTGCGGTTATTGCGCATGAACATACCGGTTTCGTTTATTTGGCACACAACGGCGAAGTCATTATGGATGAGCAAAAAGAAGTGCAGAAAGAGCAGAAAGAAAAGGAAGACTTACAGCTTTCGTTTGACATGGTTTATGACTTCGCTATGAATATGCCGTTAGAAGAAATCCGTTTTATTTTAGAAACAGCGCGATTGAATAAAAAGGCAGCTGAAGAATCAATCAAAGGACAGTTTGGCCACGCTGTCGGGAAGACAATCTCCGGAGCTTTTGGAAAGAAATATTTAGGTGATTCATTCTATACTCACATGTTGCGTTTGACTGCATCGGCTTGTGACGCTCGTATGGACGGAGCCATGATTCCTGTGATGAGTAATTCGGGAAGTGGAAACCAAGGAATTGCAGCAACATTGCCGGTCGTATCATTTGCTGAAGATATGAAAGCGACAGAAGGGCAATTAATTCGTGCTTTGATGCTGAGCCATTTGATGGTGATTTATATTAAACAAAGCTTAGGTCGTTTATCGGCTTTGTGTGGTTGTGTAGTGGCTGCGACGGGAGCAAGTTGTGGTATTACTTGGTTGATGGGAGGAACTAAACAGCAGATTACGTTTGCAATCAAGAATATGATTGGAAATATTACCGGAATGATATGCGACGGAGCAAAACCGAGTTGCGCCATGAAGGTAGCAAGTGGCGTTTCTACCGCAATGTTGTCCGCATTGATGGCAATGGAAGACAAAGTGGTTACACAGGTTGAAGGGATTATTGATGACGATGTAGACCGCTCTATTCGTAATTTGACTTCAATCGGTTCTAAAGGCATGGAAGCAACGGATAAGTTAGTATTGGAAATAATGACACATAAATCTTAAAAATAGAACATTCCGTATCGTATAAAAAGGCAAAAATAGCCGCATTTATAGTTAAATGTATAAAGAAATGGATATTTTGAAGATAAAAGTATTACTTTTACGAAATAACTAACTTTAAAATTAGAGCGTATGAGAAAATTCTTTACTTCTTTAGTAGCTTGTGCTCTTTTGGTAGTATCAGGCGGATTCGCTTCTGCTCAGCAATCACTCAGCAAAGCAGAACAAGATGCGATAAAAAATGAGGTTTTGCCAGCTGTTTTTGAACAGATAAAAGAACAAGCAGGCATTGATATTTTGGGTTGGGCTAATCCGCAGTTGTCGGATGCTTCAATTTCTGGTTTCCCTGTCTTTGACTCGGGAAATGTGTTGCGTTCTGGCGGTTCGAAAACCATCACGCTTCAGCCGGATAGTATAATTGTCACTTTGCCATCTTCTATGCCTCAATTTGTAGCAACCATGTTAGGAGGTGGATATGTGAAGGTTACTTTTGCGGGTTATGATAAAAAAGAAATTCCTGTAGGTGATTATATGATGGAGCTTAATCTGCCAGCACAGATTAAAGTAGCATCTCCTAAGATAATACTTCGGTAAATTTTTACCGAAAAATTAAAAGTTAAACAATAGAACTAGCA
>ERZ1034687.1839-NODE-1839-length-10253-cov-19.956364_pt1 | contig 10253 bp, 9 predicted proteins | sample MGYA00520704_ERZ1034687 | MGnify/ENA primary metagenome ERZ1034687 (study PRJEB33766, sample SAMN09781762) | gut metagenome | biome: gut microbiome | host: Homo sapiens | place: Madagascar | study: EMG produced TPA metagenomics assembly of the PRJNA485056 data...
ATGAAATTTATTTAATTGATGATTTAAAAGAAATAAAAAATAATTATAACAAAGATGAAAATAATTATTTGCATTTTATTTTATTAGCTAAAGATAAAATAGGTTATCATCAGTTAAAAAGAATTAGTTCAACAGCTTGGAATCAGTCATTTTATCAAAGAAAACTTGAAAGAGTACCGATTGAAAAAAAACAAGTTGAAACTATTATAGGAAATAATAAAGGTCATTTAATTGCGTCTTCTGCCTGTTTGGGTAGTGAACTGGATAAGTTAATTATAAACAGAACGAGAGCATTGTCAGAAGAGAATATGGAATTAGTAAAATATTATTCTATGAAGATAGATAAATTTATTAATTTTTGTATAAATCTTTTTGGAAAAGATGATTTTTATTTAGAAATGCAACCATCCAATACAATCGAACAAATTATAGTTAATAAGGAATTAATTTCATTATCAAAATTTTATAATTTAAAATTAATCGTGACAACTGATAGTCATTATTTAACAAAAACTGATAGATATGTGCATAAAGCTTATCTAAATTCTAAAAATGGTGAAAGAGAAGTTGATGCGTTTTATGCAACAACTTATATGATGCCAGCAGAGGAAATTTTTGATTATTTAAGTTCGTATGTAACAGAGGAAGAATTTATTCAGATATTAAATAACACAAATGAAATAGCTTCAAAGTGCGAATATTATGATTTATTTCATAAACAAGTTATTCCAACTTATGATGTTTTATTTGAATTACTTGAAATAAAAAATAAATATAATGATATAATTGATATATCAGAATATCCAAGAATAAAAGAAATGAAAGAATCAAAAGATATTCAAAATGAATTTTGTTTTTGGAAATGTTATGATGGATTAGTTAATAAGGTATTATCAGTCAAGAGTAAAAAAGAGAACTTAAAAGCATATTTAGAAAAATGGAATGAAGAATGTGGAACATTATTAGATATATCTCCAATAGTAGAAGATACAATGTCAAAATATTATAATACGATTAAACATCTTATGGATATTATTTGGACTGATGGAGATTCAATAATTGGCCCCGGTCGAGGTTCAGCTAATGGTTTTTTAATTTGCTATTTAATGGATATTACACAAGATGATCCAGTTGTATTTGATTTACCAAGTTTTCGTCATATTTCTGTGACGAGACCTGAGCTGCCTAAAGTAATTTACATTGGGCAGGGTAAAGAACGTGAACTGTTTTACTTAACAGGTGTGAATATTATATATATATTTGCTAACGGTATCAGCGAAATAAGGAATTTTATATTCTCGAATCAACTGACTAAGAGACTCCATGTCCAGAAATGGATAGATTGAGAATACCGTGCCAAGCTTAGTTTATCTTTTTTTCCAGAAAACTTGACTTTTCTTTAAAAATATGTTATACTTATATAAAGAAAGGTGATTTAAGATGGAAAAACGAATTAAAGATTTTGAAGATTATGCAATAACAACAGAAGGAAAAGTAATAAGTTATAAATATAAGCAACCAAGAATAATGAAAACTTGATTACAAAAATCTGGATATGAAAATATAAAACTTTGTAAAAATAATCAAACGTATCATTTTTTGATACACAGATTAGTTGCAGAAGCTTTTTTATCAAATCCTAATAATTTACCAGAAGTAGATCATATTAATGGAATAAAAAATGATAATCGAGTAGAAAATTTACAATGAATTTCTTCAAAAGATAATATCAATAAAAGTTATTTAACTTCTGGGATAAATCAAATTAGGAATTTTTGTGAATGTTTATTAATTAAAAGCGACACGCAAGAAATTGTTGATAAATTTCATTCTATAACAGAAGCAAGTGTGTTTGCAAGTGAGAATTTTGGTTGTAGTAAAAGTGGATTAATGCGTAATTTCAAATCTAAAGGATATGAAATTAAGAAGGTGTAGAGACTAACTGGCGTTAAGCCGAGAGGGTGGAGATAAGTACCACTCGTAGTGCGTTCCTATTAACTTAGTTAATAGAAGAGATAGTCCAAAAGGATGTAGATTATGATGGAGAAAGTTTAAAGCGTGATAAAATTATAAATTCTTTTAGAAAACATTTTGGTTATTATTGTGTTCTTAATATTGCTACATTTGGAACGGAGAAACCTAAATCAAGTGTAATTACTGCCGCCAGAGGTTATAGAAGTGAAGATTTTCCTAATGGAATTGATGTTGATGAAGCTCAATATATGAGTTCAATGATAAAAGTTGAACGAGGTATTCAATGGTCATTAGAAGATTGCTTTTATGGTAACAAAGAAAAGAAAAGAGAACCAATAAAAGAACTTGTTGAAGAAGTAAATAAATATCCCGGTTTAAAAGATATTATCTTTTCTATTAATGGTTTAATTAGTAGACGAGGACAACACGCATCAGGAGTTTATTTGTTTAATAAAGAAGGATTTATGAATTATAATGCTTTAATGCGTTCTCCAAATGGAAGTTTAACAACTCAATTTGATATGGAAGATTCTGATTATCAGGGTTGTTTAAAATATGATAATCTTTCAACAGAAGCAACAGATAAAATTCGTAAAACATTAGATTTATTATTAGAGTATGGATATATAGAAGATAAAGGTTCTTTAAAAGAAACTTACAACTTTTATCTTCATCCAGATAAACTTGATTATGAAACTAAAGCAATGTGGGCAGAATTAAGTAATAATGAAATAATTGATGCTTTTCAAATGAATACTGCGGTTGGTCAAGACGCATTAAAAAAGATTAAGCCAACAAATTTAGTTGAATTAGCTCATGTTAGTTCATTAATGCGATTAATGGGAGAAAAAGGTAAAATAAGTCCAATAGATAAATATGTATCATATAAAAATGATATAAGCTTATGGTATTCAGAAATGAATAAATATAATCTTTCTGAACAAGAGCAAAGATGCTTTGAGAAATATTTATTAAAGTATTTCGGAGTAGCTGCAACACAGGAAGATGTAATGAGAATATGTATGGATGAAGATTTATGCGGTCTTTCATTAAAAGAAGCAAATAAAGTTAGAAAAGCAATAGCAAAAAAGAAAGCATCAATGATTGATGAAATTAAAGAATTAGTTAAATCAAAATGTCATAATTCAAATATATTTAATTATATATGGTCAGAAATTATTTCACCTCAGTTAGGATATTCATTTTCAATTAATCATACTACGCCTTATGCAATAATTTGTATACAGGAAATGAATTTATATCACAATTTTCCTCATGTTTTTTGGAATTGTGCTTGTTTAACAACAAGTGCAGCGAAAGCAGTAGAAGAAGATGCTGAGGAAATTCGTGAAATGATAAGAGAAGGTTATGATGAAATAGAATTTTCTGAGGAAGATGATGATGACGAAGGCAAAAAGAAAAAAGCTTCTTCATCAAATTATGATAAAATAGCAATCGCTATTGGTGAAATCAAAAGCAAAGGAATTACAGTAGATTTGCCCGACATAAATAAATCAATGTTAGAATTTACACCAGATGTTGAAAGAAATACTATTTTATATGGAATGAAAGGTATAACTAATGTATCTGATGAATTGATTAATGTAATAATTGAAAATCGTCCTTATAATTCTTTTAAAGATTTTAAAAGCAAAGTAAAAACAACTAAAACAGTACTTATAAATCTTATAAAAGCTGGATGCTTTGATGCTATTGATGAAGACAGAGTTTCTTTAATGAAAAAATATATTATTGAAGTTTCAAAACCAAAAACAACATTAAATCTTAGAAATTTTCAAGCTTTAAATAAGTATAATCTATTGCCTGACGAGTTAAATGATTGTAAGTATGCTTTTATTATGAATAAATTATTAAAAGAACATAAAAAAGATGATTATTATTTCATTATTACAGAAGATTTATTTCCGTATTTTGAAAATCAATATGGAAGTGACTATATCGAAATAGTTGACAATGAAAGTTGTATTCATCAAAAGATATGGGATAAAAATATTTATCAAGTAGTAATGTCAAAAGCAAGAGATTATATAAAGATGAATATGCCCGACCTTCTTGATAAATATAATAAAATTTTATTTGATGAAGAATGGAACAAGTATTGTTTAGGTAGTTTAAGTAAATGGGAAATGGATAGTGTTTCATTTTATTTTAGTCAACATGAATTAGGCAATGTAAATCTTAGTAATTATGGAATTAGTCATTTTAAACAATTAGAAGTTGAACCAACTCCAATAAGATTTTTTAAGTATTATCCAATTTATGAAATACATCAGATTGCCGGAACAGTTTTGGGAAAAAATAAAATCAAATCAACAATAACTGTTTTAGATGCTGACGGTTCTGTCATAACAGTAAAGTTTAGAAAAGAATATTTTAATATTTATGATAAACAGTTATCAGAAAAAAGAGAAGATGGTACTAAAAAAGTTATTGAAAAATCTTGGTTTAAACGTGGTAATAAATTGGTTATTGCGGGTTATAGAAAAGATAAAGATTTTATTCCTAAAACTTATAGTTCAACACCATTTAAAACTTTATATAATATAGTTGAGATAGATAATAATAATAGACTTTCATTAAGGGAATGCCGTATAGGAGATGATGAATAATATATGAAATGTGAAGTATGTGGGCATGAAACTGATGACATTAAAATAAGGGAGAATCCATTCTCTCCTTATTTTGTGGGAGGTTATATGTGCTGTGATAGCTGTTGGGAAACAAAAGAAGTTCCTTATTATGAAATGATAAAAGCTATTTCCCAATATGAAGATTTTACAAAAATACCTCATACATTAAAAGAAAAAACTGTTAAAACTGTCCTTAATAGATTAGTAACTGAAGAAGAAATTGATAACTTTTTTGTTTTTATACAAGATTTATTTATACAAAGGAGTATTGTTGATGCAGATAATTAAAAGAAATGAAAAAATAGTAGAATTTGATGTAGAAAAAATTAAGGATGCAATATCCAAGGCGTATGATGAAGTAAATGCAAACTATGATGAAAATACTCTTAATTATTTAGGAAAAGAAATAACAAAACAATGTTATGATGGCATTACAGTTGAAGAAATTCAGAATATTGTTGAAATAACTTTAATGAAAGAAAATCCTTCTGTTGCTCAAGCTTATATTCGTTATAGATACAAACGAGAGATTATAAGAAATAGTGAAGCTGATTTCTTTAATGCTGTGGGTAGGAAACTTAAAGGTGAAACTATTGATAACCAAAATGCAAATGTTGATGAACATAGTTTTGGTGGACGTATGGGCGAAGCAAATGACTTATTAATGAAGAAATATGCCCTTGATAATATTGTTTCTAAGAAGGCTCGAAACAATCACGAAAAAAATCGTATATATATTCACGACTTAAGTGCATATGCTGTGGGAAATCATAATTGTTTGACTTGCCCCATAGATGATTTATTAGAAAAAGGGTTTAATACAAGACAAACTGATATTAGACCAGCAAATAGTATAAGCACAGCATTTCAGTTGCTTGCGGTTATATTTCAGATACAATCACTTCAGCAATTTGGTAAATTTATCACTGCCTGTTAAGCCTTTTCTACTTATCAGTAGGGTTAATCTTTAGATTAGCTAACGGGGAAACCTAAGTCTTATAGATATGGCAATCCCGTGGAAAGTTATCTTTTTTAAGATAAAATCTGTATCGACTATCCTCATTATCGGAGGAGTAGGGTTGCTATTGATACGCAACTCGAAAAGGGCTTTGTAAAGATAATAAATCTTTATTAAGAGATAGTCAGCTCTTATAGAAATATAAGATTAAGTGGGTGTATCATGTTCTCACCTTGACTGGTCAATGACTCCTTATGTAAGAAAATCTTTCTTTAAGCATTATAAAGATGGAATAAAATACATTGAAGGATTCAATGAGAAACGATTAGAAAAAATATCCAACTTTATGGAAGGTATTGGCATAGAAAAAATATCAATAGATGATACCACTGTTTATAAATATGAGGGTGCATATATCTATGCTTTTGATATGCTCAAGAGAGAACTCAAACAAAGTGTAGAAGCTATGTATCATAACCTTAAGAAATTGGGGCGACTTAATAGTAATATTAAGAACTTAGCTGCTTAAACAGGGAAACTCTTCAAATTAAGACAATCCTGTGCTAAAATAAATGCCGAACGACTATTCCTATAAAACGGGAAGTAGATTCAAGCGAATCGAAACAGCAGCCCCCTTTATTTTAAATAAAGGGTGAAGATATAGTCTAATCTTTATAGAAATATAAAGAAGTTCATAAGAGAACTGCGTAAAATTAGCGAATTTACGTGAATATATGAAAATGCAATTCATTACAAAGTAGATCTGGCAATCAGCTGCCATTTTCCTCGATAAATCTTGGTAGTTGTACTTTAACAGAAGGCAGAATGGTTACAAAAGCAATATTAGAAGGCTGCATTAATGGGGTTGGTAAACTTCATAAAACATCTGTCTTTCCTTGCGTGATCTACCAAGTTAAGCATGGTATCAATTTAGATAAAGAAGATCCAAATTATGATTTATTTAGATTAGCATTGAAATCAACAGCAAAAAGATTATATCCAAACTATGTAAACATAGATTGGAGTGGTAATGCAGGATATGATCCTAATGATCCAAAACAAATAATGGCAACGATGGGTAAGCGTATACTTAGCTCATGTAAAATCTTTTGAACCGTGCCAACGGGTGTCTATATAATACAGTTATATTAAGTTTGGCGACTTAGTGGTATATTTTTATATAGGCTAACGGTTAGGTCTTAATATATTAAGATGAGACCGTGGGAAGCTTTATCTTTAATGATAAAGATTAAGAACCTGTATCGACTATCCTTGATGAATGTAAAGGAGTAGGGTAAGAGATAGGCACTTACTCGAAGCGGAAGACAATTTTAAATAGAATTGAAGATATAGTCAGTGCCGATGGCGACATCGGATTAACACGTGTAGAACGATGAACGGATGGGATATTAATGGTTTCGGGCAGTTGAAAGATGGACGAGGCAATATCTGTCCTGTAACAATTATACTTCCAACATTAGCAATGGAAGCATTAAAGCAGCAAAAGCAAGGAGATCATAGGGGCATTAGAGAAATATTCTTAGAAATTTTATCTACTGCTATTGATGATGCTAAAGATATGTTAATTGAACGATTTGATTACATTTGTAGTCAATCTGCCGAATCTGCAAAATTCATGTATGAAAATAATATAATGGCAGGTTATATACCAGAAAAAGGTATAAAAAGTGCATTAATTCATGGTACACTTGCAGTAGGTCAATTAGGATTAGCAGAAACTTTGCAAATTTTATTAAAAGTAAATCAAGTACATCCAAAAGGAATGGAATTTGCAAAACAAATAGAACAATTATTTAGTGATAAATGTAAACAGTTTACAGAAAAATATAAATTAAATTTTGGTGTATATATGACTCCTAAACTCATATTGGGAGCTATATAAGTAATTATATAGAAAAACCTTATTAAACGGGCAAACGTAATAAGTTGGTAAGAAAGGCTAAACCAAAAGGCAAGCTAATCCCGTAGGATAAAACCTTTTACACATAAAAAGAGGAGATTTTAATATAGCTAAAAGAAAATTAAACAATCAATTAATTAATCTTAAAGACATTGATGAAGAATTAAGATTAATTAAAGGCAGTAAAACTGATTATATTACTCCATCTGGAAAAGTTTATAAAGATTATGGCAATGAATGTTTTTATTTAAAAAGTAATTTTATAAATAAACATAATGGATATTTATACACTTCTATCACATATGAAAAAGAACAAAAGCAACGTAGAACTCATATTTTAGTGGCAGAAACGTATATTCCTAATCCTCAACATTTACCTATTGTGTTACACAAAGACAATAATAAAACAAATATAAATGTAAACAATTTAAAATGAGGGACTGTTTCTGAAAATACAAAACAAGCTTATAAAGATGGATTAATAAAAAATGCAAAAAGTTGAGACGATAATCAATCAATAGCAGTATGTGTATTTGATTTGGATAAAAATTTATTATATAAATTTGGTTCAATGAAAGAATGCTCACGAACATTAAAAATTAGTGTTACTGCTATAAGTAATCAATGTAAGCATAATGTAAAAACAAAACCACGCTGTGGTTATTGATTTAGATATTTAACAGAATATGAAAAAGAAGGTTTTATTCTCTAACGACTATCGAAAAGATATTTGTATAAGAAATTATATGAAGAATAACTGAGTAGAGTAGCTTCAATAGCGAAAAATAAGGCTCTTAATATTTGGTAATAGAATATTAAGATGAAGATATAGTCTAATCCCCTAATAAATATCGGGAAACCGAGGGTATAAATGGCAGAAAATTTATGTTACACCGCAATGAATAAGTTTAAAGAAAAATATGGGATTATACCAAAAGTATCAGATAGAGATTATTTTACTAATTCTATACATTGTCCCGTTTGGGAAGAATTAACTCCTTTTGAAAAGATAGATATTGAAAGTCAGTTGACAGGATATAGTTCAGCAGGTTGTATAACTTATGTTGAACTTGATGGAACTATGGAAAATAATCTTGATGGAATGGAAACTCTGGTAAAATATGCAATGGATAAGGATATTCCTTATTTTGCAATAAATGTACCAAATGATACTTGTCTTGAATGTGGATATACTGGAGAATTTAATGATTCATGTCCGATGTGTGGCAGCAAGCATATTCAACAGCTAAGGCGAGTTACAGGTTATCTTTCAGGTGATTATAAAACATCATTCAATAATGGAAAAATATCAGAAGTAGAAGAAAGAGTTCAACATTCAACAATAGTAAGACATTAAGGAGTAATAAAATGAAATACTTAGGTTATATGCCAAATGATTTTGTTAATGGCGAAGGTATTAGTGTTTCAGTATGGACAAGTGGTTGCCCTTTTCATTGTAAGGGCTGCCACAATCCTGAATCATGGGATTATAATAGTGGATACAAAGTGCCCGCAGCATTAAATTTAATGATAAAAAGAGCAATTTTAGCGAATGGATTACATAGAAACTTATCAATTTTAGGTGGAGAACCTTTATGTGAACAAAATCGAGATTATATTTTAAATTTAATTAGATTTATAAGAAAAGAAATTCCATCTACTAAAATTTTTTTATGGACAGGTTATACACATCAAGAATTGTGTAACATTTATATTGAAGATAAAAAACAATTACCTTTATATAATGAATTGGCTAAACTTGTAGACGTGTTAATTACAGGTCGATTTGAAATTGATAAAAGAACAGTTAATTTGCCCTTAAGAGGTAGTTCAAATCAGAAAATAACTTATTTTGAAAATGCCCATTAAGGGCATTTTTTTATTGACAAATTTATTTTTTTTTGTTATAATATATATAGAAAATAAATGAGAAAAGAGGAAAAATAATGAATGAAACAACTTATAAAGTAAATGGAACTACATTTTATTCTTCAGAATTTATTAATAATTTAAAGAAAGATAAAAAAAGTTATATTTATGATAGTTTAGTATTAAGGTATAAAGAGGCAAGATATAAGCAGAGCCTTTTAGATGAACAATATTTAGTTAAAAAATATTTTGAAAGAGGTTGTCCTATTAAAGAGGCTGAAGTAAAAGCACAATTAACAAGTCAAGATAGATATGAAAGAGACTTTATGCGTTTTATAAATATATTAAATGAAGTGATTGGAGAACATGAATAATGGATACAAAATTTATTATTATTGTTGGAAAGACTTGTACAGGCAAAGATACTTTTGTAAAAGAGCTTTGTCGTTTAAATGAAGATATAATAGAATTAAAGAATTGTACAACTCGTCCTAAAAGAAATGAAAATGAAAATACTTACAATTTTATTTCTCCAAGAGAAATGTTTAAAAAACTTATGAATGATGAATTAATTGAATGTCAAGAATATAATGAATGGTTTTATGGGACAGAAAAAAAGGCAATCAACGAAGGTAAGATAAATGTAGTATCTTTAGCTATTGAGCGAGCAAATCTTTATTATGATTATTTAAAAGAAAAAAATTTATTAAATAATACGTTAGTAATTTTTATGTTTGCTTCTGAACAAGAGCGAGTTAATAGATATATAAAACGATTAATGAAAGATGATAAAATGAATTTAGAAAATTTATCTGAGTTAGTTAGACGTTTTAAAACAGAAGAAAAAGATTATAAAATGAATGTTCTTGAAGATTTCCCA
>ERZ1034687.1841-NODE-1841-length-10252-cov-12.923801_pt1 | contig 10252 bp, 9 predicted proteins | sample MGYA00520704_ERZ1034687 | MGnify/ENA primary metagenome ERZ1034687 (study PRJEB33766, sample SAMN09781762) | gut metagenome | biome: gut microbiome | host: Homo sapiens | place: Madagascar | study: EMG produced TPA metagenomics assembly of the PRJNA485056 data...
CAAATAGCATGTTCCAAACCTCATTTTTCAAGGGGTTTTTCAGCGGCCTCTCCTCAGGAAGGGGGTAGCCCGAAGGGCAGGATGTTGGCTGAGAAAAATGAGATTTGCGGTTTGAATACCGAAAGCAGGCATCGCCCCGTTTCATCATCCTGAGCGGCGAGAAACGTCGTATGTGAGATAACGAATGCCAGAACAGCTGCGACCTGAGCCATCGATCTCGGCGAAGCCGCCACCACCATTCCTCATTCCTCATTCAAGCAAAGCGTTCATCCCTGATCCAGAGGCCGCATGCCCCACGGGCTAACCTCAAACCCCTTTCCTTTATATGCTAAAATAGAGAAGACATATTCTCGTGTCTTCTCTTTTTTTGCGCCGAAAGGAGGGTGTCATGCTGATTCCCATCGCCGAGGTCTTGATCAATCGGCCGTCGAAGCACTTGAACCGCACCTTTTCTTACCGGATCCCGGAAGCGCTTCTCGGGCAAGCGGACGTAGGCTATCGCTGCGTCGTACCTTTTGCGCGTCGCACGGAGGAGGGGATCATCCTGTCGGTGCGCCGCGAGGAGGAAGAGAAGATCTCCTATCGGCTGCTTCCCATCCGCTCTCTGGTCGATCCTTTCCCGTGGTTCACGGAGGAAATGCTCGCACTTGCGAGAAAGCTGTCTTCCTATTATATGTGTATGCTGATCGAGGCGCTGCGCCTCTTCTTTATCGACAAAAAGGGGATCCTGACTGAGGCCGAGTATACGATCGACTGGGCGCGTGTGCCGATGGAGGCAGAGCTTCGCGGGCTCATCGATCCTTCGGTCGACAGTCTCTCGGAAAAAGATGCGAAAACCCTTCTTGGAAGTGATCTTGTGAAATGCGTCAAGGCGGCCTGGCTTGTCCGAAAGGAGCGGCTTTCCGCCGTCCATAAGGAGCCGCTGGAGAAATGGCTCGCGCCGAATGAGGCGCCCGATGAGGCACAGAAGCGGCGCAGTCCGAAGCAGGCACTCCTGTGGCAGGCGCTCACGGAGAAAGGATCGATGTCCCTTCGGGAGGCGGCGGAGAAGGGCTTTTCTTCGAGCGTTGTGAAGGCCTTCTGCCTTTCCGGCTATGGAAAGGTCTTTTATAAAAGAAAGAAGACCTTTTCTCTGATCGATGAGCAGGAAAAACGGATGGATCGCGCGCTGACGGAAGAGCAGCAGCAGGCGCTTTCCGTGATCTCCAAAGCCGTCGATGCGGAAGCATTCAAAGGCATCCTCCTGAAGGGGGTGACAGGGAGCGGGAAGACAGAGGTGTACCTGCGCGCTGCGGAGAGGGCGCTGGAACAGGGCGGATCTGCGCTCATTCTGGTGCCGGAGATCGCTCTGACGAGCCAGATGACATCCTACTTCGCCTCACTCTTAGGGGATAAGGTCGTCTTCATTCACAGCGGTCTTAGCAAGGGCGAGCGCTATAACAACCGCCAGCGCATCGCCAATGGCGAGAGTACGATCATCATCGGCTCGCGTTCGGCGATCTTCATGCCCTTCCGTCATCTGAAGCTCATCGTCGTCGATGAAGAGTATGATTCCTCGTACAAGCAGGGGGAGACGCCCCGCTACAATGGGCGTGATGCGGCCAAGATGATGGGGGAGATCTACCACTGCCCGATCGTCCTCGGCGCCGCGACGCCTTCGATCGCGACGTACCATGCGGCGAAGACGGGAAAGATCGAGCTTGTGGAAATGAAGCACCGCGTCTTTCAGACGAAGCTTCCCGCCATTCATATCTATGACCTCAAGGGCGATCCCACCGGGGAGGCGCTGTCGCATCCGATGGTGGAGATGCTCAGGGCGACCATCGAAAGGAAAGAGAAGTCCATCCTTCTTCTGAACCGCCGCGGCTTCTCGACGACGCTCATGTGTGCTGACTGCGGCTATGTTTTCAAATGTCCGAATTGCGATGTTTCTCTGGTCTATCACAAAGACACTGCGCAGCTGAAATGCCATTACTGCGAGACAGTGCATCCGCTGCCCCATGAATGTCCGAAGTGCCACAGCCGGAAGATCCTCTACCTCGGGCGTGGTACGCAGCATGTCGAGGAGGACTTGCACGAGGCACTTCCAGAAGCACGTATCCAGCGCTTCGATGTAGACAGTACGCAGAAGAAGAACAGCGCGCGGACAATTCTGGAAAAATTCCGCCGCGGAGATATCGATATTCTTTTTGGCACGCAAATGGTGGCCAAGGGCCATGATATCCCCGGAGTGCAGACGGTCGGTATCCTTTCGGCGGATGGGCCGCTCAATATGCCAAGCTACCTTGCCTCCGAGCAGACCTTCAACCTTATCACCCAGTGTGCGGGCCGTGCGGGCCGCGGCCGCGAGCAGGGGGAAGTCCTGCTCCAGACGTATAATCCGGATCACTATGTCATTCAGGCGGCGGCCAGGCAGGACTATGAAGGATTCTACCGGCAGGAGATCGAGTACCGACGCCTGCTGAATTACCCGCCCTTTTCCCGCATGATGAAGATCACCTGCTTCCACAAAGAAGAAAAGACGGCGGCGGAAAAAGCAAACCGCATCTATCACTGGCTTTTGCAGGTGAATACCCAGCTCGCAGTGCCTACCACCTTCACGCCGCCCTTCGATGAGCCGATCAAGAGGGTGCGGAATATGTACTACATTTCCATCCTCATCAAAGGGCGGACACTTTCTTCTTTGAAATCTGCCATGAGACAGTCTCCGATCTTTGAAGAAAATGATATAATTATCGATGTAGACCCGATGTAAAATGAGGAACCTTGAGTGACTAGGGATTAGTAGCTAGGGATTAGGTTTGCGATACGAGAAAACCGCTAGCTTCAAACCTCCTCGGCGCTTCCATAATTTTATACGCCGCACCACCATTTCTCATTTCTCATTGCTAATTCAAGCGAGGCTTTCAAACGAAATCAAAGGGCGACCCGTCCCAGGGACTAACCCTGAAGTTTGAAAGCAGGGATGAGTAGCTAGGGATTGGGGATTAGGAGTGGCTAGTGACTGGTGACTGAAATTCCATCTTCGGGCACCACCACTCCTCACTCATATAACTTAGAGAGCAAAGCTTTCAAACGCAATCAAGGGACGGCACGCCCCACGGCTAACCCTGAACCCGACAGCCTAATCCCTAATCCCTAGCTACCAGTCACTAGCCACCAGCCACTATTTTATAAACGAAAGGAATGATCCCGTTTTGAGTGAAATTATTACTGCCGGAAACCCGATCCTGAAAGCTGTCGCAGCGCCTGTGACTTCTTTCGATAAGAAACTGAAATTTTTGATCCTTGATATGAAGAAAACGCTGTATGAAGCAAACGGAGTGGGACTTGCGGCGCCGCAGATCGCAGTCTCCAAGCGCATCTTTGTCGCAGATGACGGAGAAAGCGGCTTCGAAGCCTACATCAATCCCGAATGGCAGCCGGACGGCGATGAGATGGCGACGGACTCGGAGGGTTGTCTCTCCGTGCCGGGCCTTTTCGGGGAAGTGACACGCTATGCACGTGTCATCGTCCGCTATCAGGACATCCACGGTAAGAAGAAGGTGAAGAAAGCCTCCGGTCTTCTGGCACGCTGCATCCAGCATGAGACAGATCATCTGAACGGGATTCTTTTTATTGAAAAAGCCATTTCTTTGCACAAAGGACCAAAAGATGAAGAATAACTATCGCATCGTATTCATGGGCACGCCCGATTTCTGTCTGCCTGCTCTTTCTGCTATGGTGGAGCATGGCTATACGCCCGTCGCAGCCTACACACAGCCGGATAAGATCAATGGCCGCGGGAAGAAAATCAATTATTCTCCGGTGAAGACATTTGCGATGTCTCACGACATCCCGATCCACCAGCCGCTCTCCTTCAAAGACCCTTCGGAGGTGGAGACACTGAAAGCGCTGAAGCCGGACCTCCTCGTCGTCATCGCGTATGGCCGCATCCTGCCGAAGGCGGTGCTGGATATCCCGACCTATGGCGCGATCAATGTCCATGCCTCGCTCCTTCCGAAGTATCGCGGCGCTGCTCCGATCCAGCGCGTCATCATCGACGGAGAGAAGAAGACCGGCGTCACGATCATGCAGCTCGATCAGGGCATGGATACCGGCAATATCGTGGAGACCGTCCAGATGGAGATCCCTCTTCATATGACGGCAGGGGAGCTCTTCGAGGCGCTTGGAGAGATGGGAGCAAAGGCTCTGATCTCTGTCCTGAAGGATCTTCCGGAAAAGCTCGCACGCTCCACGCCGCAGGATCATGAAAAAGCCACCTATGCGGAAAAAGTCACGAAAGAGATGGGCCGCATCGACTGGACGAAGGATGCCAAAACACTTGATGCACTCATTCGCGGCATGTATCCGAATCCCGGGACGTATACCTTCTTCCGCGGCAAGCGTGTGAAGATCCATCGCGCCGAGGTCAGCGATGGGGAAAGTAAAGAAGCACCGGGCACCATCATTTCTACGAAGGACAGCCTCACCATTGCCTGCGGAAGGGGAGCACTTACGATCTACTCCCTGCAGCCGGAAAACCACAAGAGAATGGCTGCCGGTGACTTTGTGAATGGATATCAGGTGAAAGTCAATGACACATTCGACTGCTAAGCCCGTACCGTCCGCGCGCCGCCTTGCCTATCAGGCGCTCTACGACGTGCTTGAAAAAGACGCCTATAGCAATATCGTGCTTCAGCGCATCCTCGCAGAGTACCCGCTCAAGGCCGAGGAGGCGCACCTTCTGACAGAGCTCGTCTACGGCGTCCTTCGGAAATACAATCACCTATTCTGGATCATCGGGAAGCTTTCGACGCAGAAGGTAAAAAAGCTGCATCCTTCCGTGCGGATCCTTCTTTGTCTTTCCCTCTATCAGCTGCTCTTTTTGACGCGCATCCCCGAGTCGGCTGCGGTGAATGAGTCTGTCAAGATCGCCAAGAAGGTGACGCATCCGGGCAATGTCCGCTTCGTGAACGGCGTCCTTCGGAATTTCCTCCGTAAAAAAGACAGCTTCCGGATCCCTTCGAGAAAAGAGGATGCGCTCCTCCATGATGCGCTCACCTATAACCAGCCGCGCTGGCTCATCGAAGACTGGCAGAACGCCTGGGGCGTAGAAAAAGCGGATGCCGTATTCTCTGCGTTCAATGAGATCCCATCGATGACCATCCGTGTGAATCTTTTGAAGCAGCCGGTGGCTGACTTCGAGAGACTCCTCTTAGAAAAAGGGATCGAAGCTGCGCCCATCCCCTATCTGCCGGAAGGCTTCACGATCAAGAGTGGGGCGAATCATTTCTTTGGCACATTCCTGAAAGAAGGGCTAGCCTATGTGCAGTCGGCTTCTTCTATGGTGCCGGCGAAAGTCCTCTCTCCGAAAGCGGGGGAGACGGTCCTCGACATGTGCGCGGCCCCTGGCAGCAAGACCACACAGATGGCAGAAATGATGGGGAATGAGGGCTCGATCGATGCATGGGATCTCTATCCGCACAAGATCGCCCTCATCAAAAAGAATGCGAAGAAGGAAGGCATCACCATCATCCACGCAGGGCCGCGCGATGCGACGAAGACCATGCCCGCCGTTTATGAGAAATATGATAAGGTCCTTCTCGACGCGCCCTGCTCAGGGCTTGGTGTCCTGTCGCACAAGGTGGAGATCCGCTGGCGCAGGACAAGAGAGGATCTGCAGGAATTTCCGCTCCTGCAGAAGGCCCTCCTCGAAGAGGCGGCCCGGTATGTGAAGAAGGGCGGTACTCTTGTCTACAGCACCTGCACCCTGAATGAGGCGGAAAATGAAAACATCGTGAGCGAGTTTTTAAGAAATCATCCCGAATTTACGCCGATCGACTTCCAGCTGGAAGGGCTTGGTGCATCCGAAAAGGGTATGCTCACCATCTGGCCAGATCAAGCACAGAGCGATGGATTCTTCGTGGCGAAATTGGGGAAAAGGGACTAGGGACTGGTGACAGGTGACTAGGGACTAGAATTTCGTGCGGGGCGGGTCGTCCCTAGTTTGCGGGGGAAAGTTTTGCGCAAATGAGAAATTAGAAATGAGAAATGCGAAATGGTGGAGCGGCGCAAAAAATATGGAAGCGACGCAGAATTTTGATAGCGTTTCGTGTCATCGTCATCTCGAGCGTAGTCGAGAGATCTTCCCTGCAGAATGGTCAGCGTGCCAATTGCGCTATTTCGATCACCGCTTGCTTCTAATCCCTAATCCCTAATCCCTAATCCCTAGTCACTTTTTCTGCTTATAGCACGGCAACGCCCCACCTGTATTTCTTCATGTAACGAAAGGAGTCTCTATGGCCTGGAATATCTGGGGACACAGTCTCCCCGAAATGGAAACATGGATCACAAGCCATGGCTTCCCGAAATTTAGAGCCAAGCAGCTGCAGGACTACCTGTATCGCCGCTATATTTTTTCTTTTGACGATATGACCCAGCTGCCAGGGCTGATGCGGGAATGGCTGAAAGAGAATGCCATCCTCGAGAAGCCTGTGATCATGAGCCATATCACATCGAATGACGGTGATACGACCAAGCTCCTCGTGAAGCTCTCCGATGGTTCCCTCGTTGAGACAGTCTGCATGCACCATGTCTACGGGAATTCCATCTGCGTCTCCACGCAGGTGGGCTGTGCGATGGGCTGCATTTTCTGTGCCTCTACCAGAAACGGTCTGGAGCGGAATCTCACCGCGGGCGAGATCCTTGCTCAGGTTTACGCATTCCGCGAGCTTTTCGATGCGCCGATCCACTCGATCGTCCTGATGGGGGCGGGCGAGCCGCTCACGAACTATGATGAAGTGCTCCGCTTCATCCGCCTTGTGAGCGATCCGGGGCTGCTGAATATCAGCCTCAGAAATATCACGCTCTCCACCTGCGGCATCGTGCCTATGATCGATCGACTCGCCGCAGAAGGCCTCCCGATCACGCTTGCGATCTCCCTCCATGCGCCGAATGACACGATCCGCAACCGCATCCTGCCATCGAGCCGTCATTTCAAGATCGAAGATGTTGTCGCTGCTGCGCACCGATACTTCAAGAAGACGGGCCGCCGCGTGACCTTCGAGTACATCCTCATCAAGGATGTGAATGCGTCCCGTGAAAATGCGGAAGAGCTCTGCCGCCTTGTGGGGAAGATGAACTGCCATTTCAATCTCATCCCGATCAATGGCACCGAGCATATCAAGCTGTATCCGCCGAGCTGGAAGGATGTCAAGATCTTTCAGGAGATCCTGGAAAAACACGGCAAGAGCACGACCGTCCGCCGGCAGATGGGCGACGAGATCCAGGCTGCCTGCGGACAGCTGAAACGGAGATATCTAGAGAAGAAGTAGCTGGTGACTAGTGACTGGTGACTAGTAGCTAGGGATTAGGGGACTTAAGTGACTGGGGAACTAGGAGACATCAGACTCTCTTGAAAGATACATAAAAAGCGCCGAGAAATCAGTGGATTTCCCGGCGCTTTTTGGTTGAATCGGCGTTTCCTTACATATTCGGCTGACACTGGCGCGGGAGGAAAGCAAGGGAAAGTAGTCTCACATATATTTTATACCTGTACGTAGAAGGGCGCCTTTGGCGCGACCCTTCTCCAAGGGTCTGCTCAACTGGAGGGACTTTCCTAATCCCTAATCCCTAGCCACCAGTCACTAGTCACTCATTCGCCGAACATCTTTGAAAGCGGGTTATTTGTAAAGACATCCGCTTCATTGATATAGCGGCGCACCATTTCCACGGACTTGTGACGGGTCTGTTTCATGATGAGACGCTCCTCGATGCCGTGAAGCGCCGCATACGTGGCGAAGCCGTGGCGCAGGCTGTGCGCGCCATAGAGCGTGGGGTCAAGACCGATCTGTTCGGCATATTTTTTGACGAGGAGATTTACCGTATTTTCACTGAGATGCGTCGAAGCGACCTTGCCATTTTTCAGGATCTTCCTGAAGATCGGGCCGTCATGGATATCAGCGGCCTTCAGCCAGTCATAGAGCGCACGGATGCCGTCCATTTCTTCAGGTACATTCTTCAGATGGGGGATGCCGACTTGCTGTCCTTCGCCCCGCTGGTCCGTCTTCGAGCGTTTGATGTGAAGGACGATGCCCTGCGGAAATTTTCTGATATCTTCCATAGTCAGAGAGACGAGCTCGCTTCTGCGGAAAGCCCCCATGAAGCCGATGAGGAGGATTGCACGGTCGCGCAGGCCGTGAAGCGTTCGGAGATCCATGCGGGAGATCATCTCCTGAAGCTCTTCAAAATACACCGGCGTTTTCCCCTTTTGCAGCATGCCTTTCTGCCGCATGAGGCCGATCAGTGCTTCTCGTACGATCCACGCTTTTGCGGGATTCTCCTTCGTGAGGCCGGCCGCATTGAAATTCTCTGACAGAGCGGAAATGCGGCGGCGGATGGTCGCCGTTTTCGCATAGTCCGCCAGATCATTGATATAGTTCACGATCGTTTCCGGCGTGGTCGGGAACGATTCTTTTTTATGGTACGAGCACCAGTCGCAGAAGTCATTCCAGTCCGACTCATAGGCGTCGATGGTATGCTCCGATTTCGTTTCCGACAGTGCGAGAAGGCTCTTGTCAGAGAGTGCATCGTCATGGGTGCGTTTTGAGAAATCACGGATGTAGAAATGGGAGGACATGGGGGCGGCCTTTCTGGGAAATGAGGGAAATGAATGCAGGAAACGGCGAAAAATACTTGTATGACGCCGTAAATAGAAAGAGGGAAGTTTTCACTATATGCTATTATAGCATGGCACATGCCGGAATGGTGCGCTTCTCCCCTGGAAGGTCGTTTGTGCTGCCTTGAAAGCTGTTTCAAGCCGTTTTCGTGGCTCCCTATGACCGGTCCCTCCTTCGAAATGCGCGCCGCCTCCTTCCGCAGGGAGAAAACGGAGCCATGCCGTCAAGGGGCGATCTTCCCGGGCTGACCTTGTATCCCGATTCTTTTTTATTAAAGATCGCTAAATAAAACACAGATTTCATTTGACTTACCACTTCTAAAATGGTAATCTAGACTTAATGTATAAATGGCTTGCCATTATTATTTGTATCAGGGGGTCTTTAGAAAAATGGATGTACTTCACTTGTTTCATGCCGGCGGTTTCATGATGTATCCGCTGCTTCTCTGCTCTATCATCGTTGTCACGATCTTCATCGAGCGTTTCCGCTTCTATCACGCGAACCGGTCGAATATCGAAAAGCTCACGAAGGAGATCCCGGAACTCCTGGCAGCCAATGATCAGGAAGGGCTGAAAGCGGCGCTCAAGGCCGATGGCGGCATTCCTGCCGGTATCATTTTGGCCGGCGCTGAGCAGCTCTCTTCCAAAGCGAACCAGACTGCCATTCTGGAAGGCGCAGCTTCTCATGCCGCAGGCGTCTTGAAGTCGTACCTGAACTATCTTGATGTCATTGTCACTCTGTCCCCGCTGATGGGGCTTCTTGGCACCGTCATCGGTATGATCGGCTCCTTCAATGTCCTTTCGGTCGCAGAAGGCCAGCCATTCGCCATCACCGGCGGCGTCGCAGAAGCACTCGTCTGCACCGCATCCGGTCTTTTCGTTGCCATCATCGCCCTTATCGCCTACACCTACCTTTCGCAGCAGGTATCGAACTTCGTTTCCCAGATGGAAAAATTGGGCTCCCTGTATTTGGCAATCGTAGAGGCGGATCAGAAATGAAACTTGAATCAATGAATGTAGAGAAGAAGCCGAAGATCATGATCATCCCGATGATCGATATCATCTTCTTCCTTCTGGTCTTCTTCATGATGTCCATGCTGACGATGGTGGTGCAGAAATCGATCAATCTGAATCTGCCGCAGACCGCCAGTGCGCAGATCGATCTGCAGAAAACACTGCCGATCAGCGTGACATCCGACGGTACCATCTATGTCGAGCAGGAGAAGATCCCGAAGGACTCCTTCAAAAAACGCATGGAGATCGAAAAGAACAGAAATCCCGATATCTCTATCGTCCTGCGTGCGGATGAAAAATCGGAGCATGGTGACTTCGTCTTTGTCCTGGATCAGCTGAAATCCGTCGGGATCTCCAAGATCGGCATTGCCACTGCCTCTAAAGGGCAGTCAGACTAAAGGGGTGGTGTGATGCGTACTTTCAAGTACAGATGGTCCTCCGCTCTGGGTACCTCGCTTGCCTGTCACGTCGTCGCCTTAGGCCTCATCACGGGCTTCATGCTGCTCTTCCCAGCATTTCCTGTGAATAAAGGGCCCATCGAAGTTGACCTCGTCACGATGAGCGGCGGCGGTGGCGGTG
>ERZ1034687.1848-NODE-1848-length-10234-cov-5.850476_pt1 | contig 10234 bp, 5 predicted proteins | sample MGYA00520704_ERZ1034687 | MGnify/ENA primary metagenome ERZ1034687 (study PRJEB33766, sample SAMN09781762) | gut metagenome | biome: gut microbiome | host: Homo sapiens | place: Madagascar | study: EMG produced TPA metagenomics assembly of the PRJNA485056 data...
AGGATCAGGGCAAGACTCTCTACGATCTCTTGATGCAGATCTATGCAGAGTATGGTTTCAGCAAGGAATTCACTGTAAACGTAGTTCGTCCTGGTAAAACGGGTGCTGATGAAATCAAGCAGATGATGACTGATTTCCGTGCTAACCCTCCACAGGAGTTGGGTGGCAGCAAGATAGTAACTTGGAAGGACTACCAGACTCTGGAGGCTAAGCATGCTGATGGCAGTGTAGAGAAGCTCAATATGCCTACAACAAGCAATGTGCTCCAGTGGTTCTGTGATGATAACACCAAGGTGAGTGTTCGTCCTTCAGGTACAGAGCCTAAGATTAAGTTCTATATCGAGGTAAAGGATCCTTCATTCAAGTGCGCAGGTTGCTATAACCGTTGTACAGCAGCTGCTATGGAGAAGATCGAGGCTATCAAGAAGAGCTTGAACTTGGATTAATTAGTAGATTTTTATATTTCCGGCGAGAGGTCTCCTGACTTCTCGCCTTTTTATTGCTCTTTGCAAAATAAATGGGAAATTACAAATGAGAAGTTACAAATGAGAAATGAAAATGCTGGGACAACAGAAAACAGTCACGAGGTCACTATAAAAAGAAACTCCCCAGATTCCTGACGAATCTGGGGAGTTTTATTAAATATAAATTAAATAATTTCAAACAAATAAGCGGTGCTATTTTTCAATAGATGGTGTTATTTGCATTGGAATATTACTTGCTCAAATTAGCAATTGTGGCAATCATGGCTGCGATGCTCGACATACTTGTACCGAGGCTCATCGTTTCTGCAATACTCATCTTGCGCTTCAACTTGGCAGGAACAACAATTTCGCAACCTGGTTGAACTTTAGCACCATGGCCAACCTTGGCAACCTTACCATTCATATAGATGATGTACGACTTACTTTTGATGGCATCAGAAGCAAAACCGCCAGCCTGGTCTATGTAGTAGCTTGCTCGTTTGCCCTTTTCATAGGCAACAGTATTGGCATACATTACAGCACCATTGATTTTTACGGTTCCTGTATATTGTGGAACGACCAGTCGGTCTCCTTCACGCAGTACCAGGTCATCATCGCAACCAGGATTCTTGAGTGCAGCAGCCAGGTCGATTCCTACAGGATATTCATCTGGAACATTGAATTTCTCCAATTCTGCATTCTTGGCTCCTTCAGCAACCTGTTGGAGATTGCCGCTGTTACTACTGCTTGCTGCCAACTGGAGGAGATTCTTCTGCTGTTGCTCACGCTGCATCTTCAGAACCGCTTCCATACGGGCTTTCTCTGCACTGTTGGCTCTACGAATCAAGCGAGCTCCCTTGATATATGCCTCATTGGTAGCTCCACCTGCCTTGTAGAACAGGTCGCTGATGCGGGAATTACGCTTGGTGAGTGTGTAAGCACCAGCAAACATAACCTCACCCTCGATGCTCACATTTTCCTGTTCGTTGTATGCAGGACTCTTGCGGATGGAAACTTCGTCGAAAGGCATCAGAACAAAGCCAGGAGTTCCATCAATGACAAAACCGTCCTTCAGGGAGAGGGTGAATGTCTGGGCAATCAAACTGTCTGGTTGCAATGCCTTGGCATCAGAAACACGGCGGCTTACGTTGACATTCACGGTGGATGCCTTGTCGGTCAGACCACCAGCCTGAAGAACGAAGTCTTCAATGGTTTCATTATCGGCATATTTGTAGGTTCCTGGATACTGTACCTCGCCGCGGATTGTGATGGTTCGCTCTATCTGTTTATCCTGTCGGGTAGGGATGAAGAGCACATCATTTTCCTTCAAAGGAATATCTGCCACCTTTCCGCTCATGATACCTGCGATATCCATACTGATAACTTCCAATGTACGGTCTGGCTTCATTCTGTGCATGATTGCTCTATTGGTGAATGCATCTTCAGTAAGACCCTCTGCATGTTCTACCAGAGAACGAACGCTGTTGATCTGTTCGCCGATATTGTACATACCAGGACGGAATACAGCACCCTTTATTTCTACCGTATTGGCATATCTTGGCAGGATGGAGTCAACGCTTACAGAATCGCCATCAGCAATGTGGAAACTGGCAAAGTCGAATTCGTCAACATTGAATACAGCATATTCTCTTCCAGTTTTTCTGTTCACACGTACCGATTTCTTATAAGCATCACCAGTGAAACTGCCGGCATACTTGAGCAGGGAATTGATGCTCTCGTTCTTTTTCATCTCATAGAACATCGGGCGTTTTACCTTACCCGTAATGTTGACCAGACAGTCGTATGGACCCACTACGATCACATCATTGTCTGCAAGTCGTACATTGCCTGTCAACTTACCATTGAGGATGTAGTCGTAGATATCAACTACAGTAACCAACCTGTTGTTTCTATATACCTTAATATTACGGAGTGTACCCAGATCATTGGTTCCTCCAGCCATGTAGAGGGCATGGAAAACGGTAGCGAAGGCTGAGAGGGTATAGGTTCCAGGAGCCTTTACCTCACCCATCACATTGACCATGATGGTCTTGGTCTGGCCTACTGTCAACTTGATATGGCTGGAAGAATATCTGCTACCTAATGTACCGCGCAATCTTGCATTAGCCTGAGCAACGGTAAGACCGCTGACATTCACCGGACCATACCCCTCGATGGTAACTGTTCCATCTGGAGAAACAGTACTTTCGATGGTTTTCTGGGAAGCACCATAGATGTCGATGATGACAGCATCACCAGGACCCAAGCGATAGTTCTGTGGGGTTGCGATATTCATATTAGGCTCAAAGCTCAACTCCTTATTATTAAAGATGTCGCGACCGAAGACCTTCTTGCGATTGTACTTCTGTTCAGCCAGCAAATGGCGGAGCATCTGTGTAGAGTCAGGATAGATGCCATACATTTCATTCTGCATATCCATGTACTCTTCGTCATGATTGTCGTATGTATGATTATAGGAGTAGTCGCGCTGGCCTTTGATTCTATAGTTGCTATAGTTGCTGGCCTCTTTATCAGCCTCTTTCCCATAATCTTCACGGGTTTTACCATTGTTGGTACGTAGGCGCGAGCCGTTTGATGAGACTTTTCCTGTAGCGCTGGCAAGGCCGCCTTGTTTGGCTTCCTTTTCATAGCGAGTGCGTACACGTCGAATCTGTGAAATATCAACACCGCGTTGCATCAACTTGGTGACGATTTGTGCATTCGAGGTTCCAGAGCCGTGCTCCTTTACCACAAATTGCATCACTTGGTCGTCGGTCATGCTGGAAGATTGAGCCATGGCTACTGATGAGACCATGAAAAGCATGAGCGAAAAGATGATTAATTTCTTCATTTCACTATTAATTTTGTTTTGTTTCTTTTATAATAACTCAAAAATTCGCAATTTGTTGTAAATTTAGAGCTATTTCTTGAAACCGAAAATTCGTTTGATGAATTTCTTTACGACATTTTCTTTCTTCTGAGGGTTGACAATTGGAGTTGGTTTGCGAGAATTTGATTTCTCGTTAGCCTTCTTCTGTGCAACACCTCTTCCTCTTCCGTTGCTGCCAGGACGTACGTTTTCTGGTGCATTGCTGCGCTGGTTGTTATTGCGCTGCTCGCCGTTCTTGCGATTGTCCTGTCTGTTGCGGTTGTTTCTATTGTTACGCTTTCCGCCTTGTCTGTTTTCACCCTCCTGCTTACCTTCGGTATTCTGCTGACGGTTATTTCTTGGCTGTTGCTTGTTGGCGTTCTGTTGCTTATTTGCATTCTGCTGCTTTTCGGCATTCTGCTGCTTTTCGGCATTCTGCTGCTTTTCGGCATTCTGCTTATTTGCATTCTGCTGTTTGCCGTTTCTGCCATTTCTGTTGTTTGGCTTGTTTGCAACCTGTTCGCCCTGTTGTTCACCTTGCTGGCGAGGAGCCTTTTCCTGACGGTTGTTCTGTTTGTTCGGCTTGCGCTTGTGTGCAGTCTGGTCGCGGTCTTTCTGGCGGCGGCTCTTTGCACTGGTCTTGCCGTTGCCATTGTTTTTACCTGGTTTCTTAGGCTTGTCCATCTTGACATACTCAGGACCTTCGCCACACTCTGCAGGCAATGGCATCTTTTCTACCACTTTTTCCAGAAACTTTTCTATCTGCTGGAACCAGTAGATATCCATTTCCGTAACCAAGGTAATGGCTCTTCCGTCTCTATCTGCACGCGCGGTACGGCCGATACGGTGTACATAGTCTTCTGTGTCGTGCGGAACGTCGAAGTTGATAACTAATGTGATATCATCGATATCAATACCGCGGGCAACAATATCCGTAGCAACCAACACATCAATCTGGCCGCTCTTAAACTTGAACATGATATCATCACGTTCTTGCTGAGAAAGGTCGGAGTGCATTTCGCCACAGTTGATCTTCTGTTGTTGTAGTGAAGCAGAGAGCTGTTTCACCTTTGTCTTACTGCCGCAGAAGATGATGACGCGCTTCAGATCACCAGCCTTGAAGATATCCTTGATGATGCTCATTTTCTGAGCCTCATAGCAGACGTAGGCTTCTTGTTTGATTTTCTCGGCAGGCTTGTTGACAGCAAGTTTGATTTCTACAGGATTCTTCAGCAAGCTCTTTGCCAGTTCCTCGATCTTGGTAGGCATGGTTGCAGAAAACATGATAGTCTGGCAAGACTGAGGCAATTTCTTGGCGATGGTCATGATATCCTCAGAGAAACCCATGTCAAGCATGCGGTCTGCCTCGTCAAGGATAAAGAAGCTTACCTTACTTAAATCTACATTTCCCAGACTAATATGGGTGATGAGTCGGCCAGGAGTAGCTATTACTACGTCAGCTCCCATACGGAGACTCTTCAATTCCTGGTCGTAGCGGTTGCCGTCATTGCCACCATATACAGCCACGCTGCTCACTCCCTGCAGATAGTAGCTGAATCCCTGCATAGCCTGGTCTATCTGTTGTGCCAGTTCTCGGGTAGGTGACATGATGATGCAGTTGATGGCATCTTCTGGGTATCCGCCGTCATCCAACTTACTCAGAATAGGCAACAGATAGGCGGCAGTCTTGCCGGTACCCGTTTGAGCCACACCAAGAACGTCATTACCTTTCAATATCTCAGGAATACATTTCTCTTGAACAGGGGTGCATGTGTCAAAATGCATGTCATATAACGCATCGAGCACATTGTCATTTAAATCTAATTCGTCAAAATACATTTATAATCTCTTTATTATTATATATAATAATGTGTAGGCCTCTCTTGAAATAAGTGATGACCATCATACATTATCTATTATTATATGATACAATCTTACATTATCTTGGTGCATTGCGATAGCAGAAATATGCTACGACGGCAAAGAGGATATTTGGCATCCATGCAGCAAGCATAGGTGGGAAGTTGGCTTGTATGGCAAAGGTTGCCGATACGGTCTGAAGCATGATGTATCCGAAACTCAGAGCAAGTCCCACACCGAGTGCCATACCCATTCCTCCCTTGCGCTTCTTGGCAGAGAGGGAGAGACCGATGATGGTCAGGATAAAGGAGGCAAAGGATGCTGCTATTCGCTTGTGGTATTCCACCTGATATTGCACTACATTGCCGGAACCTCGGTCTATCTGCTTGTTGATGTACTCTTTCAATTCCGGACTGGTAAAGGTCTCCTGCTGTCCCTTGGAATATACCAGGTCGGTTGGTTCCATGGTTATCAGCGTATCTTTTTCAGCACCGCTGGTAATTTGTTCCTTCATACCTTGCAGCTTACGTACCTTCCAATTTCTGATTTTCCAATGGTACTTGGAATCTGAGATGGTATCGTACTGTACCTCCATCGCAGTAAGGTGGCTGACCAGCTTTTTCTCCTGAAATTTATCCAGACAGAAACCATATCCCCTTTTGGTCGTATTGTCGTAGTGCTGGATGTATGCGATGACTCCACGGTCCACCTGCAACTGCACATTGTCTGCAGACGTGTTCTTGGCCTTCTTCTTATACATGTTTTCAAAGTTCTGTCTGATGACGGTACCATGTGGTATCACGTATGCAGACAGCGAGTAGGAGAGTGCAGAGAGCATGACACACGTCAGCATGTATGGTCGCATCAAACGCTTGAAGGATGTTCCGGAAGCGAGGATAGCGATAATTTCTGAATTGCCAGCCATCTTAGTCGTGAAGAGGATGACGGCAATGAATACAAACAAGGCACTGAACAAGTTGGCGAAGTATGGCACAAAGTTGGCATAGTAATCGAAGATGATGGCACGCATAGGAGCATGATTCTCCGAAAACTTGGCCAGATTCTCATTGAAGTCGAATACGATGGCAATGGAGATAATCAGTGCGATACTGAAAAAATAATATCCCACGAACTTCTTGATGATGTACCAGTCTAATCGCTTGATATATCTGAAGAGGTTGAGAAACCTGAGTACCCTCAGGAATCTCAACTTGTGGGCAGTCCATTTCGCAGCCTTTACGAGCCATGCGAAATGTTTGCCAAACCATCGCTGAAACTTGTATCTTCTGCGATGTTTCCTTATTTGTTTAAAATTCTTCATTATATTTCTTTAAATTCTTCGTCCTAATTGGTCGATGATGGAACGCTTCCACTGTACGAAGTCGCCCTGTTCGATGTGCTGGCGTGCATCTGTCACCAGTCGGAGATAGAAGGCGAGGTTGTGGATGCTGGCAATCTGCATTGCCAAAAGCTCCTGTGCTTTGAAAAGGTGGTGGAGGTATGCCTTGGTTGTTATGCGGTCGATATCGCAACCATCCGGATCAACCGGGCTGAAATCCATTTCCCATTTCTTATTGCGCATGTTCATGGTGCCATTATAGGTGAACAGCATGGCGTTTCTTCCGTTTCGGGTAGGCATGACGCAGTCAAACATATCAACCCCTCGTTCGATGGCTTCCAGAATGTTCTGTGGAGTACCTACTCCCATGAGATAGCGAGGCTTGTCCTTAGGAAGAATCTCATTGACCACCTCTATCATCTCATACATCACTTCTGTAGGTTCACCTACGGCAAGACCACCGATAGCATTTCCGTCGGCTCCCTTGTCGGCTACATACTTAGCTGCTTCTCTTCTCAGTTCCGGGAAGGTACATCCCTGTACGATAGGGAAGAGACTCTGGTTGTAGCCATAGAGAGGTTCTGTCTCATCGAAGCGCTTGATGCAACGGTCCAGCCAGCGCTGGGTCAACTCCAAACTTTTCTTTGCATACTGGAAATCACTTTGTCCAGGAGGACATTCATCAAATGCCATCATGATGTCGGCACCGATGATACGCTCTGTATCCATGACATTCTCCGGAGTAAAGATGTGTTTACTACCATCTATGTGAGAACGGAATTCGCAACCTTCTTCTCTCAGTTTGCGGATGCCAGTCAGTGAAAATACCTGAAAACCACCGCTATCTGTAAGGATAGGACGGTCCCAGCCATTGAAACCGTGCAGACCGCCAGCAGCCTTGATGACCTCCAGTCCCGGACGGAGGTAGAGATGGTAGGTATTGCCTAAGATGATTTGTGCCTTTACCTGTTTGCGAAGCTCGTCAAAATGTACGCCCTTTACAGAACCTACAGTTCCTACGGGCATGAAGATAGGAGTCTTTATTTGTCCGTGGTCTGTGGTGATGATACCGGTACGTGCATCACTTGCTTTATCTGTTACTTGTAATTCAAACTTCATGATAGTCTTGATGTTATTTTTTGTTTTCTTCTTCTTCGTCGTCAATCGTGAAATCGACAGGATGCTCCACCTTTTCGTCAGTGAGTGCAAACTTCCAGACATCAGCAACATTCTCTACATAGTGGAATTCTACACCCTTGCGGTATTGCTCTGGAATTTCCTCTATGTCTTTCTGATTGGCCTGGCACATCACGATATCTGTGATACCAGCTCGTTTGGCTGCTAAGATTTTCTCCTTGATGCCGCCTACAGGGAGTACTTTTCCACGGAGAGTGATTTCGCCCGTCATGGCAGTATTCTTGCGAACCTTGCGTTGAGTCAGGGCAGAGGCGATACTGGTTGCAATGGTGATACCGGCAGATGGTCCGTCTTTAGGAGTTGCACCCTCTGGTACGTGGATGTGGATATTCCAGTTGCTGAAAATTCTGTAATCTACTCCGAGCAGGTCGATATGCGCCTTGACATATTCGAGTGCAATCACGGCAGATTCCTTCATCACGTCTCCGAGGTTACCTGTCAGCGTGAGTTTTCCTGCCTTGCCCTTGCTGAGGGAAGTCTCGATGAAGAGGATTTCGCCTCCCACGGAAGTCCATGCCAACCCGGTAACGACACCCGCATAAGCATTGCCCTGATAGATGTCACGGTTGAATGGAGGATTGCCCAAGAGGGTTGCTACCTCGGCTGGGGTGATGTTGGTTGTTTCCAATATGTCCTCATAAGCCAATTTGAAAGCCATTTTGCGCAAGGCTTTGTTGATCTGTTTCTCCAACTGGCGCACACCGCTTTCTCGGGTATATTGCTCGATGATCTTCTCGATGGCAGCTTTTGAGAACTTGATCTTTGGAGTATATTTCTTGAGACCGGTATTCTCCAACTCTCTTGGAATCAGATGACGCTTGGCAATCTCAACCTTCTCCTCTGTGATGTAGCCACCTACTTCAATGAGTTCCATACGGTCGAGCAGTGGACGTGGAATAGAACTCAGGTCGTTGGCTGTGGCTATGAAGAGAACCTTCGACAAATCATAGTCGATATCCAGATAGTTATCATGGAAAGCCTTGTTCTGTTCTGGGTCGAGAACTTCCAGTAATGCTGATGAAGGATCACCATTAAAGTTGGCCTGTGATATCTTGTCAATCTCATCAAGGATAAAGACAGGGTTGGCGCTACCAGCCTTCTGAATATTCTTGATGATACGACCAGGCATAGCACCGATGTAAGTGCGGCGGTGACCTCTGATTTCAGCCTCGTCGTGCAAACCGCCAAGAGAAACTCTCACGTATTTACGGCCCATCGCCTGTGCAATACTTTTGCCGAGACTGGTTTTACCAACTCCTGGAGGACCATAGAGGCAGAGGATAGGGCTCTTCAGGTCATCACGCAAAGCTCTTACAGCGAGGTATTCCAGAATGCGCTCTTTCACCTTTTCCATGCCATAATGATCTTTGTCCAAAACCTTTTTGGCATGTTTGAGACTCAAGTTATCTGTGGTGCAGTCATTCCAAGGCAAATCTACCATTGTCTGCAGGTAGTTGATCTGTGTGGAATAGTCAGGACTTTGCGGATGCAAGGTGTCGAGTCGCTTGAATTCCTTATTGAATATTTTCTCTATATTCTCATTCCAATTTTTGCTCTTGGCTTTCTCAAGAATCTCTTTCTTCTCTGGGCTCATATCGTTTCCGCCGAGCTCTTTCTTGATGTTCTTGAGCTGTTGTTGCAGGAAGTATTCACGTTGCTGTTCGTCCAGATCATTCTTTGTTTTCTGGCGGATGTCAGACTGTATGTCAAATAACTGTTTGAGTCTGTTCTCATATTTGAGTGCTTCAAACATGCGGTCTGTCATACTATTCATTTCCAGCATCTTGATCTTTTCCTCTATGCTGAAAGGCATGGATGATAAGATGAAATTCGTGCGTACCAGCGGATTGGATATAGAGTTGATTGCATACTCTGCATCATCAGGTATCTCGTCGCTGTCTTGGATCAGCTTGATGGTTTGAGAGAACAGAGAACTTTGCAAAAGTTTGAATTCCGTATCCGTATTTTTAGGCCATTCTTCAGAAATGTTTTCCACATATCCGCTATAGAATGGTCTTTTTGTATCGATACTTTTCAATTTGCATTTTCCCAATCCTTGTACTACGATGGTAACCTGTCCATTTGGCTGACCAGGAAGTTCTACCATTTTGATGAGACGGCAGAAAACACCAGTTTCATAGAGGTCTTCCTTTTCAGGATCATCCAGATTGGCATCCTTTTGGGTAAAAGCGCAGAAAATAAGATCGTCGTGTTTTTGTTTGAGATAATCTACAACTGCGATACTTTGCTTTCTGCCAAGTATGATAGGGGTGAGAACAGTAGGGAAGATCACTAAGTCTCGGGTGCAGATAATAGGATATGTCCCGGAGTCTCTATCTTTTAGCAATTCCGTAATGTCGCCTTCAAAATCGGCGATCATGTGTAATTGATTATTTTTAATATTGTCCATATTCTGTTATAAATGCATTTTGACTTGCAAAGATAGCCTTTTTTGGTGAATTTTGGGTTGAAAGATACAAAATTTAATATTATAATGTGTAATTT
>ERZ1034687.1850-NODE-1850-length-10216-cov-4.433816_pt1 | contig 10216 bp, 7 predicted proteins | sample MGYA00520704_ERZ1034687 | MGnify/ENA primary metagenome ERZ1034687 (study PRJEB33766, sample SAMN09781762) | gut metagenome | biome: gut microbiome | host: Homo sapiens | place: Madagascar | study: EMG produced TPA metagenomics assembly of the PRJNA485056 data...
TTTCAATCGTACCGGCGTGCAGACCTTCGGCCACTTCACGAGAATTGCCCAACGCGCCGCTGGCGTGGATGATGACCTTCACGCGCCCCTCGGAGGCGGTTTCCATGTTGGTTTTAAATTCTTCCATCATCTGTTGCACAGGACCGGTCGGCGCGAAAGTCGACGCAATGTTGATGGTGTAGCTGCCGGCACACTGACCGATCGCGGCAATTGAGCACACGAGCAGCAAGGCGATGAGCATAGCAAGTTTCTTCATAGCGAGGATACCTTCCTTTCGTTTGTTCCGCGTTTGTCTGTACGCGTTTGTTGAAATTATAGTAACATGTTAGCATGTCGATGTCAATGGTTTCTGGAAAATATTTTCAGTTTTCTTTTCGTTTTCTTGACATATCCGACAAATCAATTCTATGTTTCTCCCGAAACGCAAAAAACAGACGCTGCATGGAGATTTTTTCTCCCATCACCGCGTCCGTTGTTCTCTGTTTTTTACCGAAGTCAAACGAAGTATTCCGGCCAGCGCTTACAGGCTGCCATCGAATAATTTTCCACCTTGCTGATGTGTTGCTTGAGCAGCGTCACTGCCAGTTCCGCATCACGCTTTTTAATCGCTTGAAGCATCGCCTCATGCTCCCCCACGATCCCCTTGATTCGCCCCTCAGTCTGCGAAGTCAGCAGGCGCAGGCGATCATAATGACCGTTCTTTTGGCTGAGAAGTTCGCCCGCCAAACTCTGCTGGGTATCCACGAACTCCAAGCTATGAAAACGGTTATCCAGCCGCATCATTTTGATGTAGTCATTCTGTTCTGCGCAGAGCTTTTGCTCCCACAGATTAGCTTCCATTTCTGCAATATTTTCTTCCGTCACCAGCAACGCAAAGGCGCGCATATTCTGCACTTCCAACGCCTCGCGAATAAACCATTCCTGTTTGACACGGTTATAGTCAATTTTGGATACGACCGTCGCCTTCTGCGGCGTCAGATCCAGAAGCGATTCCGTATTAAGCATGATAAACGCCTCTCGGACGGGCGTTCGGCTCACATTCAGCCGCTCAGCCGTCTCCTGCGTGCTGATGACCGTTCCTGGCTTGAGTTCGATATTAACGATTTCGCTTCGCAAAATCGCATAAACTTGTTCCCGAACGCTGTTTGTTCGGATGGTATACTGCCGCCGTTCACTCATGATTTTCTATTCCTCTGCTGCTCAATTGTTTTTTTATCTTAACATATTTGGAGGGCATTGGCAATAGCAGATCCAACTTCGCCACGCCAAACGCATGAACGATTCTCCCCCGCAAAAGAAGTTCCTCCGCCCTAACCTCTACCGTTTTCCGCCCAAGGCAATCGCCGTCTTCTTTTCTCCGCGCAGATACGATATGCAAGGGCTTTTCATCGCTTCTTTTGTTTGAGCCCATTGTTTTTCCATCGATACAAATGTTCTACGAACTCGAGAAGGTCTATCTTCCTTCGAATCTATTGCAGCGTAGATCGACGATTACAGCAGCAGCAGAATCCGGGCTGAAACAAAATGGATACCTCCCTCGATTTCAGGGAAGCATCCATAATAGAAGCTATCGCCGCATGGCCTTTGTTCTGCGCAGCAGGATATCCGCCAGCAGGCAGGCCATCGCCAGCATGGATAACGGCAGCGTCGGGTCAATCGGCTGCGCCACCGGCGGCAGTTCCACCGCCTGCGCATCCGCCCACGAGGAGAAGACTGTGCCGCCCGTTCGCGCGCACATCTCCATCAGCAGCGCGCCGCCGTCCGGCCTGTCCAGCAGATCGTACTCGCTCGGGCGCGTCTGCGTCTTCGATTCGTCAACCGCCGAGAGCGTCTGCGGCAGCAGGCCGTGAATCATCTTCTGAATCATGCGCTTTCCCTGCTCGCTGGCGTACCATGTGCGCGACCATTCGCCGCTCAGGTCGCTCATCCAGCTCGCCGCTTTGCCCGCTCCGGCACTGCGCACCGCGTAGATGGGTCGTCCCTCCGGCGTTTTGAGGATCACATCCGCGTCGCCCTTCGCCGTCGCGCGGACATAGCCAAAGAGCTGCACGATCTCCTCTTCATCGGCAAAGGCCGCGTCATATGCGCCCCGCTCGGGCTTAAACGGCGCTTTGACCGTGTATTCCACCTGCGAGAGCACCGAATCCACCGACATGATATCCGACAGGTCCCGGCCGCTTTCCACCAGATAGCAGCGGCCGCCGCCGATATACGCGAGATTTTCCAGCATGTTGACCACATTGACCAGCCGCCCCACGACGATCGTGGAGAGCGTGATGCCGTTTGTGCGCATCTCCTTGGCAATCTGCTCAAAGCCCGCCTGCGCGTCCGCCGGGCTGCCGTCGGTGATGAACATCACATGCTTGCGCTTTGTGCCGTCAAACGCCTTGAGCGTGTCGCAGGCCAGACGCAGCGCCCCGGTGAATCGCGTCAGCTTGTTGGGGTCGGCGGTTTCGATGCTGTTGATCGCGTCCAGCACCGGCTTCTTGTCCCCCATCGCCGTCATTTCCACGAGCATCTGCGCGTCGTCTGAAAACGTGATGACGCCCGCGTAGTCGTTGCCGTTGAGCGCGTCCACGCACTTGATCGCGCCGCGCCGCGCCATGTCGATCGGCACGCCGATGGATTCGCGCGTCATGGAATCCGTCGTATCGATGACCAGCATCAGCCCCACCGGATCGACGCTCTCCTTTTCCTCCACGCTCATCCGAATCGGAAGCAGCGCCTCGTAGCCGGAATCCTTCATGCCGCCGTAGAGGTACGTGTTTTCGCCGCCCGTCGTCAGCACGCTCCGCCCGTGGTCTTCCACCGCCTGCCGCAGCACGTCGTCCCAGCCCGCCGGCAGATCGCCCGCATGCACGTTCATCAACACCGTCAGGCCGTATTCGCACAGCGCATCGACGCTTTCGGGCACATTCTTCGGGTCGGTCACGGCCACCTGAACGCCTTCCGCGCGGAGAAGCTGCTCAAGCTGCTGCGCCTGTGTGCCCGTTCCATCCACCAGCAGAACCTTTTCCCCGCGGCTGACGTTCATCGTCGCCGTCAGGCTGTCGTTTTCCGCAATCGTGTCGCCCGGCAGCGCCACCTCCGCGCGCAGCGTATGCGCGCCGACCGCCCCGGCCTCGATGGCGCAGGCAAACGTCTGCCTGCCCGCCGTCAGCGCCACGCGCTGTTCATGCAGCAGCGTTTCGCCGTCCCAAATGCGCAGCGCGGCCTCGCCCTGCGTGTCGGCCAGCACCGTCACCGCCGCCTCCATGTGCCGCCCTTCCATCGCCTCGGCGGGCAGCTCAAACGCCGCCAGCTCCGCCTGCGGCGCGGGGAACTCGGGCTTCATCTGCACCGCGTCGAGCCGAATGCCCGCCTGTGCCGCGGCCTGCGCCGCAGTCAGCGCGTCGCCCTGCGTCTGCACGCCGTCCGAAATCAGGATGATCCTTCTGCCGCCCGGCCCCGCAAAGCGCGAAGCCGCCTCGTCGATGGCCGCCGCGATATCCGTCCCATCCGAAGCGATTGCGCTCGCTTCATCCAGCGCGGCAAACGGCAGAACCGTCGTGTGCTCGTCCCGCTTCGCTTCCTCCGCCCATGCGTCCGCCTGCGCGCGCACAGGCTCCATGCTCGCCGATTGATCCAGCAGCACCACCGTCTGCCGCTCGGTCAGGTAGCGCGTTCCCCCCGGCCCCGCGGCGATGACCGCCAGCAGCACCACGGCCGCCGCGCGCAGAATCGCCGCCGCGCGATCCGACCGGCTCTTTTCCTTTTCCCGGCGCAGCAGGCGCGGCGCCAGCAGCACAAACGCCGCGGCCGGAACGGCCAGCAGCAGAAGCCACGGCTGCGCAAAGAACAGATCAATACTTTTCACGGTGATACATCCCCCATTCCGCCAGCAGCAGCGCCAGCAGCGCCAAGGCCATCAGGCGCGCCGGATAGAATACGCGCGCATGCGCCGGGGCGCTCTCCGCCTGCCCGCCCGCCGTCAGCGTCAGCGGCTGATCGACCGGCTGCGTCTGCGTCGTCCTCTCCGCCTGCGGCACCTGCGCCGCAAAGCGCACCACCTGCTGCTGCCCGCGCACCTCCTGCATGAGCGTATAGCTGCCGGGGCTGTCCACGCGAACGCCGTCTGCCGCCCGCGCGGGATCGAGCGCTTCCAGCCGCATATCCGGCGTCTGCAAAAACAGCCTGCTGCACAGCGGATGCGGCTGCGGATAGACCCGCGTTCCGCAATCCACCGTCTCCGCGTTCAAAAGCGTCGGCGCGCTCGCCTCCAGCATATTGTTGACCAGCACGACGAAATCCGGCAGCAGCGGCAGGTTGCTCTCCTGAATGTCAAAGGGCAGCACCGCCTGCAAACAGCCGCTCGCGTTGGTTCCCGCGGCCATCACGGGCATTTCGCCGCACAGCAGAACATTTTCCAGCCCGCCCTGCGCCGTCATCTCCCTGAACCGCGCGACGGCCGCATCCCGCAGCACGAGGCCGCGCGTCAGCCGCTCGCCCAGCTCCGTATCCGTCCGCGCGCCCTTCACATAAGCGCCCATCAGCCGCTCGCCCAGCACCACGCCGACCTCGCGCGGCGAACGCGGCGGGTTGAGCAGCCAAACCGCGCCGTCCTGCGGCAGCTTCTCCGGCAGGCAGCCGTCAAAGGCATAGACGTCGTATGCCTCGAGCGTCGCGCCGCGCCAGTCTTCCGCCGTCGTCAGCTCCACCCTCGGGAAGGCCTCCAGCGCCTTCTGCCAGAAATACGGGTTTTCGCCCACCAGCAGCACGCGCGCCGGGCAGGCCGCCTGACGGCTGAGCTGCACCGCGTTATCCTGCGCCATGCCGTCCTCCGCGCAGACGCGCACGCTCGCATCCGTAAAATCATATACCTGCCGCAGCAGCAGGGACACGCTCTGCGCCTCGCCCTCCGGGCAGTATACGGTCTGCGCGGTCTGCTTTTGCCCGTTCACGCGCAGGTCGATTTCCTCCGCGCCGCGCGCCTTGCCGTCAACGATCAGCTCAAAGCTCACATCCGCGCTTCGGCCAAAGCTCTGCACCGTGGTTTCAAACGCCGTGCCGTAGATGGAGCCGCTGGTCTCCAGCGCGCCGAGGCTCACGTTCCATTCGTCCCCGCCGCGCAGGGAGACGACCTCCAGCCCCTCCGCCTGCGCATACGGCGCGTCCGTGTACAGCCGCACGTCCGAAATACTGCCCTCGTCGAGCATCTGCTGGCACAGCGCCGCCGCGCCCGCCACATCGCCCGCGCCCCAGCCGCACGAAACGCCCTCCAGCGCCGCGCGAAGCTCCGCGCCGCCGCTGACGTGATCCGCCGCAACGCGCACCTCGTCCCCGGCCAGCACCACCGTCACGCTCGCGCCCCACGGCAGCCTGTCCATGTCGCGCTCCGCCGCCGCCACCGCGCGGGCAAAGCGCGTCTGTCCGCTCCCGTCCGCCATCTGCATGCTCGCCGAAGCGTCGAGAATCACCGCCACGTTCACGCCCGAACCGGGCATGGGCATGATCGGCTGCGCGATCAGCAGCGCCGAAAGCGTCAGCGCCAAAAATTGCAGCGCGAAAAACAGCGACCGCTTGAGCGTGCGCCAATAGCCCTTTTTCTTGCGCCGCTGTTCGGACAGCCGCCAGAGGTATGTGCTGGATACGGGCGTCACCTCCGAGCGATGCCGAATCAGGCACACCGCGGCGAACACGCCCAGCGCCAGCAGCGCCCACAGCCCCGCAGGATATACAAAACTCATCGGATCAGTTCCTCCATGCAGCCCTTCGTCCTGAGTGCTTCCTCCGCGCGCTCGTCGCTGCGCATCAGCATATAGGGCACCGCGCGCGACGCGCAGAAGCGGCGGGTTTCCGCCAGAAACTGGCGCACCGTCTCCCGGTATGCCCGAAGCGTGTCGCGGTCAACGTCCATCGTCAGGCGGGACGCGCGCGCGCCCGTCTCCTCCGCGTCGCAGAAGGTGTGTCTCCCGCTCAGTTGGGGATCAAGCTCCGCCGGTGAGAGCACCTGAATCAGCATCACCTCGCGGCGGCGGCTCAGCAGCAGATCGACCGCCGCCCGCCAGTCGCTGTCCGTCAGCAGATCGGAGAGAATAAACGTCACGCCGTCGTCCGCGCCGGGATTCGGATCGTTTCGGATGCACGCATACAGGTCGGTCTCCCCCGCGAATTGCAGCGCGTCGAGCTTCTCGCCCGCGCGCAGGAACGACTCCCGCCCGCTGATTCGGGGGCACAGCTCCGTGCAGCGCGTGCCGGACAGCAGCCGGAAGGACACGCTGTCCATGTTGCACACCGACAGATAGCCCAGCGCGGCGGCCATCCGAAGCGCCGCGAAGCCCTTCTCCGGTTCAAAGCCCATGGAGGCGGACGTATCCAGATAGACGCAGTTGCGCCCCTGCTTTTCGTCGATGAACCGCTTAATCAGGTATTTGTCAAACCGCGCGGCCGCGTTCCAATCGATCCGCCGCAGGTCATCGCCCGGCACATATTCGCGGTAATCGGCAAACTCCGGCGAGGAGCCGTAGGCGCGGGAGCGGCGCGCGCCGCTGTAATGGCCGCTCTTCATCTGCTGCACATTGATGTCCAGCGTCTCCAGCGCGTCAAGAAACGCGCCGTCCAGTATCCGCATGCTTCTCCCTCCCGCAATGCGCCGTTATCTGCGCTTTTTCTTCATGTCGTCCACGAGCTTGGCGATGACCTCGTCCGGCGTGACGCGCTCGGCCATCGCCTCATAGCTGAGCTTCACGCGGTGGCGCAGCACCGGGCAGGCCAGCGCGTCGATGTCCTCGTGGCTGACGTTGAAGCGGCCGGATACCATGGCGCGCACCTTCGCGCAGGTGATGAGCGCCTGCGCGGCGCGCGGGCTCGCGCCCAAACGGATCATCCGCGCGGCGGTCTCGCCCGCCTCCGGCGAGGAGGGCTGCGTCGAGGACACCAGGCGCATCGTGTAGTTGATGATGTCGTCCGTGACGGGGATTTCCTTGGCCGTCTCGCGCATGCGCAGCAGCGTTTCGCCGTCCACCACGCCGTCTGCGACCTCGTCCATGGTCTTCTGCGTCATCAGGACGATCTGCTTCATCTCCTCCACCGTCGGGTAGCGCATCAGCAGCTTGAACATGAAGCGATCCACCTGCGCCTCCGGCAGGGCATAGGTGCCCTCCTGCTCGATCGGGTTCTGCGTCGCCAGCACGAAAAACGGCTCCTCCATGTGATAGTCCTTGCCGTCCACCGTCACCGTATGCTCCTGCATGGCTTCCAGCAGCGCGCTCTGGGATTTCGGCGTGGCGCGGTTGATCTCGTCCGCCAGCACGATGTGGCTGAAAATCGGGCCGGGGCGGAACGTGTATACCGCGTTGCCCTTCTCGTCCTTCTCCAGCACGTTGGTGCCGGTGATGTCGGCGGGCATGAGATCCGGCGTGAACTGAATCCGGGAGAAGGGCAGGGAAAACACGCGACCCAGCGAACGGATCAGACGTGTTTTGCCGATTCCCGGCACGCCCTCCAGCAGCACGTTGCCGCCCGCGATCATCGCGATCACCGTCAGCTCCACGATATCCTCCTGACCGATGATATCGCGCCCCACCTGCTCAAAAATCGCTTTGCACTTGTCGGCAAACAGCCGCACATCCGCTTCGTTGACCATCCTGTTATTCCTCCTGCATCCGTTATAATCCGTTCATATAGGCCTGCGCCGCTTCCCGAAGCGCCTGCGGGAACGTTTCATCCTCGATCATCGCCAGATACGCCGCGTAATACCGGCCGTATACCTCGCCGTAGGGCACCGCGCCCATCGGGCGTTCGCGCGCGTCGGCCGAAAGCCGCTGCCGCTCGCCGCGCTCGTTCAGCGCGCCGGGCTGATAGCCGCTGGCCTTGAGCGCCTCCGGCGGGTCGTAGACGTATTCCGTCTCCATCCGGCTCTTGGGCTTTTCGACGTTCGCCGCCTCGGGCGACGGCGCGCCGGACGGCTTGCTCCCCTTTCCATAATCCATATGGGCAAAGGGATCGTAGCGCTCGCCCTCCTCGGGCACACCCAGATAATCCCGGATGTACGTCTCCACCGTTTCCAGCGCCGTGTCGATCATCTGCGTGTTGTCCCGCCCGTTGTAGACCATCTCCGCGGCGCTTTCCAGCCCGCCCGCGAACATCATCATCGCCTGCCGAAGCTGCTCCTGGCTGTTGTCCCGCAGGGGCTTGGCCAGCGAGCCGTTGACGTCGTAGACGAGGTTCATCAGCGCGTCCACCTGCTCCATGCCGGTCTTTTCATGCAGTCGGCGGCCCATGCTGTCCAGAATCATGACGACCGTGTCCATATTCTGGTCGTAAATCGCCTCGCCCAGCTTTTGCAGGCTCTCGTATTCGATCATCGCCGCCGTGTAGGTGTCGCGCGGGGTCAGCTCCTGCACCGTCTGCTCCATGCCGGTCATCGCGTCGCGAATCTCCTGCACCGCCGCAATATCCGCGTAGCCCTCGTCCAGCCGCGTCAGCAGCTCGTCCAGCCGCGCCACCAGCTTGTCGCGCTCCGCCGCGTCGATGTCGCTTTCCGCCACGTCGGCGCGCAGCGTCTGCATCATGTCGCGCAGCGCGGCGATTTCCTCGCTCTCCTGCTGCGCCTCCGGCGCCGCCGCCGCGACGAGCGTCCGCACGCGCTCCACCGCCGCCTCCGGCAGCAGCGGCGCCGCCGCAATCATCGCCGCCAGCACGCAGCACGCGGCCAGCGCCTTCTTCGGCCAGCGCATCGGCAGTGCGCGCACGTCCGTTTTTTCCAGCCTGTCCGCCGTGTCTTCCCGCTGAAGGCGGCAGAGCACGCCGGAATCGCCGGAAAATTCCATCGCGGTCGCCACGCGATCCATCCCGCAGAGCGCGTCCAGCCGCGCGGCCATCCGCTTCTGCGTCGGGCGATAGCGCAGCGCGTACAGCGACGCCGCCAGCAGCGCCCATACCGGCAGCATCAGCGCTTCCGGCCTTCCGACCGCGCCGCCGAAGCAGCGCCGCGCCAGCGCGAGCGCCAGCCAAACCGGCAGCGCAAACAAGCCGCTGACGCACACCGCGCGCAGCGCGGCTTCCGCGGCCAGCTTTTTTTGAAACGGGCGCAGCGCCCGGCTGATTTCCTTCTCCATCCCGCTTCTCCCGTCGTTCATGCCTCGCGCGCGGTCGCGCTCAGCGCTTTTTCGCCTCGTCTCCGCCATGGTTGGCGGTCATCATCTGCACGACGTATTCCACAAACCGACGCTCCGCGTCCGTCATGGCCACGCCCCGCATGACGGCCATGTTGAAATCCAGCGTCAGCCCCAGATCCTCGATTTCCCGCGTCTGAAGCAGCGCGTTGTTAAGATTCCCCGGCGGCAGGCAGAACGAGATATAGCCCGCGCTCTGGATCAGCTCGACCGCCTGCTCCCATTCCGCGCCGTCGAGGATGATCTGCGGCGGACAGCCCACGCTTTCCAGCCGGTTTTGGAGCTGCCGCATCACTTCGGGGTCGCTGTTGACCAAAATAACCTTGCAGCCCTTGAGATCCTCCATGCGCAGCGCCGCCTTTTCGCACAGCGCGTGCGTCGAGGACATCAGCACGCGCAGCGGCGCTTCCCGGTGAAAGAGAATCTCCAGCTCCGGGTCCTCAATCCGCCCGAAATACAGCCCGATCGTCTCGCGATACTCGTTGAGCGCCTCTTCCAGCTCCTGCAAGGAATAATTGTGCGTGCTCAGCGACATATCCGGGTTGGAGAGCACGAACCGCGAGAGAAAGTTGCGCGGGAAGAAGCTCAGCATGCCCCACGTCATGCAGACCTCCGCGCGCATCTCCCGCTGCGCCGCCGCCTTGCGGACGTTGCTGACAATCATCTCGTATTTGCGGATGTAGCGCGGCGCATAGCGCGCCAGCGCCTGCCCCGCCGGGGTCAGCGTCACGCCCGAGCGCCTGCGCACAAAGAGCTGAACGTCCAGCTCGTTTTCCAGCCTGTCCATCGCCTTGACCAGACCGGGCACGGAGATATAGAGCTGCTTCGCCGCGGCGTTGAAGCTGCCCGTGCTGCTCACCAAAGAAAAATACTGGATCTGCTTGACGTCCATGCGCACCTCCCGCGTCGCGCGAAATAAGCTCTTGCCGCCGAAACAGCAAAGCCCGCCGCCTCTTTGATGAGACGGCGGGCCGATACGGCTGATTACATCCTCAGGTCGGTCGGGTCACTGCCCGCCTCCCGCCGGATTTTTTTAAATCAGGATTAGGAGGTCTTGTGAG
>ERZ1034687.1851-NODE-1851-length-10214-cov-3.803426_pt1 | contig 10214 bp, 9 predicted proteins | sample MGYA00520704_ERZ1034687 | MGnify/ENA primary metagenome ERZ1034687 (study PRJEB33766, sample SAMN09781762) | gut metagenome | biome: gut microbiome | host: Homo sapiens | place: Madagascar | study: EMG produced TPA metagenomics assembly of the PRJNA485056 data...
CTTTGTGTCTGATTTTGTGTCCGATTTTTCTAATACTGAAAAATATCAAATCGCTTATTTACAGAATTGTGCACTCACTAAATACACTAGATTTTGTGTCTGGTTTTGTGTCGCGCTTTGTGTCTCATTTTGTGTCTGACAAATATCGAAGAGGAATTTCAGAAACAGGCACTTAACAGTACAAGCCGTTAAATATCAGTCAATTATCAACGTCTTATATATGCAGGAAAGTACCCCATCTTTCTGATGAAATTTTACTTTTCGAGTTCAGAAATCACATTGGCGCATACATCCTTAAATTTCTCTGTATATTGACGTTCTTTCAATTCTTCGAAAACGGCAACTCTCTCGCCAACCAATTCTTCAGGATGCTCCTGAAAGTATTGCTCAATCCTTTGGAATCTAAGCCATTCAACAAAATGAAGACCAAGAAGGGAGTTCAACCACAATGGGGTATCTTCATCGAAAACCGTCTCATTACCATTATCCATGAGTTCAGTGAATCTTTTGCCGACACTCACGAATCCATCTGCGAAGTCCTTATTGCTTATCTCGCCTTTGACAAACTTATCAAGCAAGTCCTTGGCAGTTGTTTCTACATCCGTAAAGCGTGTTTTCTTACCTTTACGAAACTCTCCGAACAAATCTAATACATAATCGAATGACATAATATAGGGTATTTACTAACCAAAAACGCCTCGCACGATTTGAGCATTGTTAAGAGGCTTGGCGAGGACTGACGCAGTAAAGGTATGAATAATAATTATTATCCAAACTTTTCAGCAAGAGAAAATATGCAAGAGTGGATTCATTTGACATATTTGCCCTATGGTAAAGTTAAATATGAGCTGATTAAATTCTATCAACCGGGCCTTTGATAAATAAAAAGCTTACATTTGCACGTATATTGAATTTATAAGGGAAATATTATGAAGAAAGCATTATTCAGAAACATTTGGGTTGTTGTAGTGGCGGTAGTGGGATTAGCCTCGTGCAGCGAATCTAATGAAGCTACGGGCGGTGGAGAGGTATTTGTACCTACCGTTCATATTGTTAAGGGCAAAGTGGAAAAAGGTCCGCTGGTGCGTGGCTCTCAAATAGATATGCGAACCCTGGACCAATATATGGTGCCCACCGGAAACTCTTATACCACAACGATAGAAAACAATACGGGTGACTTTAATTTTGGCTCACTTAAGGTGAATACTCCTTATGCAAAACTGACAGCCGACGGATATTTCTTCAATGAAGTGGACGGAAAGCTATCTACCGGTACTATAAAATTGGATGCTATTGTTGACCTGTCGGACAATTCGACCGTTAATGTAAATGTTTTGACACATCTTAAAAGTAAACGTATCAATCATCTTATAGCTAATGAGGGTAAGACTTTTAAAGAAGCTAACGAGCAGGCACAGCGCGAACTGCTTGCTCAATTCGGTTTGCAAGGATATGCCACAAAAGACGCGAGCAAGTTCTCTATAACTTCGGGCGACGATGCAGCCGGGGCATTGATAGCCGTATCGTCATTGATTCTTTCAGATCGTTCGGAAGCGGAGATAGTGGAATATCTTTCTTTGCTGAGCAATGAATTCAGTACTACAGGTACTTTCTCGGATACCACAAAGGAAAAGCTTAAGTCTACACGTAACTATTTGAACGGAAGGTTTGACGTAATAGCGACAAATATAAAAGAACGCTACAAAGAGTTAGGATACGAAGTTGACGTAAAGGATTTGGCAAGCTTCTTTGACTGGGATAATGACGGAATAGCCGGAAATGAGTTGGATGAATCATCGACAGTGCAACTCAGTCAAAATCAAATAAGCGTACCAGCTGAAGGTGGTGACTTTACGGTAAAGATTGAATCTGAAAAACCTTATTTCTTAAATCCTCCTTCGGAAATAAAAGGGTCGGATACAGGATTAGACCAGTACCCTTCAACTTCTGTTTCACCTGACCAGATTTTTAAAACAGACTTCTATGAAGAAGGTGCTAACACAAGCGTTCCGGAAAGCGAGAAGGTAACAAGTATAGAAAATAATGTGGTAAAGATTCATGTAGGCGCTACATTGTCTCGCAAACCTGAATCTTGGTCGATTAAAATCTATAATGCCAGAGGTGTAATTGCAGCGGAAATTGCCATGACGCAAAGTGGCAACCAAAATATAAAGATAAATACGCCAAAATTGGGTTCTGCTGGTATTCATGCAGTGAGTAACTTTCTTTTGTACATGAGAGATGCGATAAAAACTGAACGCTATTTAGAAGGAAAGTATGCGCAAAACCCTCACAACCCATTTTCTTCGAATGATAATAGTATAGCAAACTGTTGGAGCTATTATTATAAATCAATCTCTCAACTTGTAGAGATTAAAAAATACGATAAAAATGAATTAGATTGCTATCAGCCATTTTTGAATACTTACATTGCTCTTAATTATTATATGCTTTCATCGCACTGGGGTAAATTGCCTTTCTATACAGAGCCATTAACAGACAGGAATTGCCCTCCAAATGGAGAAAGTGATATTCTTGCTGCCTTATCTAACCTTTTGGAGGAAGCAAAACCATCCCTTGATGAGAAAAAGAACGACGCGTTTACTGATGCAAACAGTGCGCTCTTCGTGTCGAAAGACGTGGCAAGAGTTTTGTTGGCGTATGTTCGTTGTAACCAGAAGAAATTCGATTCGGCATTGCCTCTTTTGGAGAAAGTTATCGATAATGGTTACTACAGTCTTATTCAATCGGCACCTGTGAATTATAAGAATGATTCCGAATGTATTCTTGGATTTGTAGTAAATGATGAAACTAGAGCTGGCAACAATGAGAATGTACAATGTTATCCGTGCCTGGATTATAAGGATGTAATTTTGACCGCTGCAGAATGCTTGTATCATACAGGAAATACAGCGAAGGCTAAAGAGTATATCCAGATGGTATGCAAAACCAAGAGTCTCTCTGTAGATGATTCTGATATTCTAAAAGCGATAGCTACAGTGCGATATAAGCTTCAAACTCCGAACTATCTGATTTTCATTAGAAGAAATGATTTGGGACAATCGTATATGGGACTTGATGCCAATAAAACTTATCAGTTGCTTTGGCCGTTTCCACAAAGAGAGGTGGATTTTAATTATAATTTAACGCAAAATCCCGGATATCGGTAATCAAGATAATAACTAGAATACTATTGTTTAACGACTTTCAGTGTCCTGTCATTTATAATTCATAAATCAAAAAATATAGCCAATCCATTCACGGTTTAAGTATGAATGGATTGGCTTTTTATTTATATCAGGCTTGATCTTCAAGCTTACTCTTTATTCTGTTCAGCAGGTGGATGCATCCTTGCATCTTAGGGTTCTTAAAGCAGAGTCGGGCCTGACCCGTAAGACTGATTATTGTTTCTTTCAAATCGGGCGTATAGGTAGCATCGTCTATTTGCATGGTCTTAGGCAACTTTTGCTCGGTGAACCATTTCAAAAAGATTTCTAACTCTTCTTCTGTATATAATCCTTTATTTTCCATAATCTTATCTTTTTTGTTAGTGTATTAGAACGGATAGCCCACCGCAAAGTGGAAGGCGAAATCGCGCTTAAAATTAGGTGATGTTATAGGGAATTTATCGCGTCCTTTGTACATCGGGTTGACGGCTTTCATACCTGCATCGAAACGAAGTATCAGGAAGTCGAGGTCGAAACGTATTCCTAATCCGTATGATACGGCTAATTCCTTGTAGAAATTGACGAAGTTGAAGTTACCTTCGGACGAGAGTCCTTTTCCCGGAGGGTTCCAGATGTTTCCGGCATCGATAAACGCCGCTCCGTTCAGTTTCCAGAACAAGAAGGTACGATACTCCAAGTTCAAGTCGAGCTTGATGTTTCCGGTATTCATGATATAATCGGCCGAGTTTCCTACACCACCGAAGCTTCCTGGTCCCAAAGAACGTACTTTCCATCCGCGCACGCTATTGGCACCGCCCGAGAAATATTGTTTCTCGAAAGGAAGGTTCTTAGAGTTACCGTATGGCACCGCTATACCAAAACCCGTATGGAAGACAAACGAGTTGCGATCGTCTATCACGAAGTTCTTGGCGAAATCTACGTCCATCTTTACGTACTGGGCGAAATCGATATTGGCCAACTTGAACGCATCGCCGTCTTTGGGATGCTTGTTGAACACCTTAGAGATGCCATAAAGCAGGTTGCCCGACTCCTCGATATTGAAGCGGAACGAGTACGAATTTCGCAAGCTGTTTCCGGTAGACTTTCCGCGGCTGTTATATGTATAGGTGTATCCCATACGCACTATGAATACGTCTTTATAAGCGTATACCACAAGCGGATTAATGGCAGCCATTCTTTGCAGATAATCGGAGAACGTAGCCGACACCTTAGGCATATAGATATAGCTGATATCGAGCAGGTCGAAACGATGAGCAGCTCCGGGCTTTCCTTGCCAACGGTAGCTCCATGCAGACGAAGCGGATGTGCGCTCAAACTCGGGACGGATCTGCCAGTTGTACTTGGCGCTTACCTCGGATGTGGCGTTGATGCGTCGCTTAAACGCTGACGACAAGAACGGGAACTTGAATTCGGGGAAGTTAAGACTCGACTCTATGCCGTACTCCAGATAGTTGCTGTTTACGTAATCGTCTATACCGGTAACGGCCTCGTAAGCTCCTCTCAGTTTTACGGAGAAGGTTTCCGATCCTCTGAATATATTACGATGCGTATATTCTACAGAAGCCGCCGCACCTAAGTCGCCGGCAGAGTTGGTGCCTTCTACCTCGAAAGAGAACGATTGGTTCTTGTTTCTTGCCAAGGCTACGTAAGCGTCAAGGTAGATGGAGTCGTTATGCTCTACTTCTTCAAATCTGATGTTCGAGAATTTAAGGATAGGTAATCGGCCCAACGCTGAATATGTTTTACGCACTCCCCTATTGGTGTAAAGCTCGCCCGTACGAATGAAATTGGCGTTCCACAGTACCTTAGGCCTGAGGAAAGGCTTGTCTGAATAGAACACATTCAGTCCGCCGTACTGCAGGCTGTCTTTAGGACGCGTATCGGTAGACATAGATACCAAATCGGCATCGAGCACATAGTTTACGCTGCGCACCTTGAACTGCTTATGCGGTGTGGGCGCGTCTTCTTTCTTCTTTTTATAAGGCAGCAGATTCATGGCGAGCTGTACCTTATAGGTATTCAACGCGGTATCGGCGCGATAGGTGATAAAGTCTTTGTGAAAACGATAGTATCCATTATCGTGAAGCAGGTTGGTGATGCGCTGACGCTCGTCGTTAAGAACGTTTACATTGAATCGCATGCCCTCATGAAGCAGGGTACGTGTGGTATCGGCAAACAGATAGTCGTGAATGCGATAATCGTCAATGTTATACGACAAGCGGTCTACTATGTAAGGCTTTCCGGCATCGATAACGTATTTCACCCTCACCTTATTATTGCTTATACGGTCTTCTTTCAGGCGAACAGTCGCTCCCATATAGCCCATATTCTGTATAGCCTTCTGCATCTCGGTCTGGGTTTCTACGGCTTTTGCTCTGTCGTATATCACAGGAGCGTCGCCCAGTCTACGCAGGAAGCGGTTCATCCACTTGGTAGAGTCTGAACCCGAAGCGCAGTATATGTGCATGGGCAATTTAAAGAGGCTGAACCATTTGGCGTTTGGAGTCTGACGAACGTACACCGACATCTGCGACGGCTTGATTTCCTTGTTGTTCGATTCAACTTTTAAGTTATCAAGCAAGCATTCCCCCTGCGGAATGAACTTACCCGGCGAACATCCAGCCACAAGCAAGGACATCAGTAATACAAAATATATAGAAAAAAGATTATGTCTTTTCATTCCGTTAAAGCGAGGTTATGCAAAATTACATGCAAATATAGATATTTATTAAAAATATCTTCTTAGCTTTGTTCGGAAAAGTTCATCGTATTCAAATCAAAACAAGAGAAGAATCTTCATGCTGAGCAAAAACAAGATAAAGTATATCCACTCGTTGGAGTTAAAGAAGAACAGAAAAGAGGAACAGGTATTTCTGGCAGAAGGGCATAAACTGGTAGGTGACCTTATGGGGGCGTTTCCGTGCCGACTGCTATGCGCTACGCAGAATTGGCTGAAGCAGAATCCTAACGCGGAAGCGAAAGAGGTAATAGAAGTGAGCGAAGAGGAACTGGCAAAGGCAAGCTTGATGAAGGCTCCGCAAGATGTGCTGGCTATATTTGAGCAACCGCATTATGAGTACTCGGCAGAAACGGCGGCGAATTCGCTATGCTTGGCGCTTGACGATGTGCAAGACCCCGGCAACTTAGGTACGATAGTACGCATAGCCGATTGGTTCGGAATAAAGGATATATTCTGTTCAAAGGGTACCGCTGATATTTATAATCCTAAAACGATACAGGCTACCATGGGAGCTGTGGCGCGTGTGCGATTGCACTACATCGACTTACAGGAGATGATTGATAAATTGGCAGAAATGAATGTGCCCATCTACGGGACTTTCCTTGACGGGGGCAACATGTACTCTCAAGAGTTGAGCGAAAACGGGCTGATTGTTATGGGCAACGAGGGCAACGGTATCAGTAAATCGATAGCGCAGAAGATAAACCGCAAGCTGTTCATACCTAACTATCCGCAAGGAAGCGAAACCAGCGAGTCGCTGAATGTAGCGGTGGCTACGGCTATAGTATGCGCTGAGTTCAGAAGAAAGGCTTCAACCCTTTAATGGCATAATGCGGGTAGATGGACAAAACTCCATCTGCGCTACATTAAAAGGGCTTACCCAATAGAGTTTACTATCGGATTCATTTCCGATAGTTTTTTTTTGCATACGCTGAATGAATTCGGCGAAGTGTTCGCCCACCTCCAGGGCGAGGGCTTCGGGCGACTGTATAAGCAACCCCGGAAGCCATTCTATATTCTGGTTTTCTCCGCATAACGGATAGGTGCGAGCCACGCTCCCGTCGGGGGTTATCTCTACCACATGCATGGCTAGTATCGCACCTGTTTTTAAATCAAGTATTCTGTGACTTGCTACTTTTCTCATCGTCTTTGCTTATCGGGTCTGAAGTGTATCGAGCGACTCGAAACGTGGTTCTTCTACTTTTTGGTGATAGCGCATCAAACGGATATCATTCAGCAATACGCTGCCCGACGGTTTCTTGCCAGAGGTATAATAGATGAATCCGTTAATGCTACGAATAGCGAAGGCAGAATCGGGCTTGAAATACAGTCGGCACGGGCCAGAAGAGCGGAAGGTTTGTGTCATACCCTGCACGCTGTCGTTCTCAAAGCAATAGTTTATACCCATCACCACCTTTGGCGAAGAGCCTATTTCCTTATCGAACGGAATGAAACGTAAGTCGGCAGTCAGTTCCATAGCATCCGAAGCGCGGAACGTGGTATCGGCCTTAAAGTCGAACTGCACCTTGTTAGTCAACTCAGAAGCGGTGAGCCAAAGCATATCTCGGTCTTGCCATACATCTACCGTATCGCCCGACATTGACACATCGACCTGATTATCGCGCTGCGCCATTTTTATTTTCATTTGGCTGACTTCATTATCAAGGCGTTTCTGCAGATTGTCGTAAATTCCGGCTAGTACATCACTGTTACGCGAATACCACACCATAGACGAGTCGAATTCGACTTCGGTAACATTGTGCTTCTCGAACACATAACGGTAATACGCCTCTTTCTTATAGTTTTCTGTATAAGGCAACGAATTAACCATTGAAGAAGTACGTTGATAATCGTACAGCAGATTCTCCAGATCGGCAGGCTGGATAATATCTTCAGGTATTTTCCGTCCACAGCCTACCAGAGTCGCCATGAAAGCGGAAAGCATCAGTATGGTGACTTTCTTTTTCATTTTTCCGATTTCTTGTTTTCTACTACCTTATCTTCTCCGTTCACGCTCTTGCCTATATAGCTGCTATAGAACAACAGCAAGGCGATTATACCGCAACTGATGGCGGCATCGGCAAAGTTAAATATCGGGCTAAAGAAGACGAAACGCTGCCCGCCCCATATAGGCAACCAGTCGGGCCAGAATGTATCGATAATGGGAAAATAGAACATATCCACCACTCTGCCATGAAGCCAATCGGCATACCCCTGCCCTACCGGCACGAACTGCGCTATGCTCGACGCTGTGCTCTGCGAAAAAATCTCTCCGTAAAATACGCAGTCTATTATATTACCGATAGCTCCGGCCAAGATAAAGGCGAGGCAAACTACATATCCGGTCTTGAACTTCTCTGAATGAGTGGTAACCTTATGCAGATACCATGTAATGAGTCCCACAGCTACTATGCGGAACAGGGTAAGAAATATCTTGGGCAGAAACTCCATGCCGAAAGCCATACCGTTGTTCTCCGTGAAATAGATATAGAACCAATCGGTTATATGTATGTTTTGGTGTAAAGCCATGTTGGTCTTCACACTAATCTTGATAAGCTGATCTATTACTAATACCGCTACAACTATCAGAGTAGCCAAACGTCCTTGCGTCAGAAATTTTTTCATATAGTTTATAGTTCAATACTAGCTACACATTGCCTGTACAGAAAAGCACCACAGATTACCCGAGTATTATGAATCCGCGCAATCTGTGGTGTGTTTTGCCATCCGGCATTGAATAGCTTTAAATGATATTATTTCTTTCCCTGCTTAGCTTCAATGCTCAATGTAGCATGAGGAACAGCACGCAATCTTTCCTTCGGAATAAGTTTTCCGGTCTCACGGCAAACGCCGTAAGTCTTGTTTTCGATACGCACCAATGCCGCACGTAGGTTCTGAATGAACTTCAGCTGACGTGCCGCCAAGCGGGTTGTTTCTTCCTTAGACAATGTATTAGCACCTTCTTCGAGCACCTTATATGTAGGTGATGTATCGTCAGTGTCATTGCCATCGGTGTTCATTATACTGCTTTTCAATTTCTCATAGTCGCGTTCAGCGAGCTGAAGCTTGTCCATGATAATGGCACGGAACTCCTCGAGTTCTGCATCCGAGTATCTTGTCTTTTCAGCCATAAGATTAAATTTTAAATGGTTTGTAAAGGTAGGAGAATAAGCAAACGCTTATTCTCCCTTTAGTTCATATCACAGTTTCTCTACTTTTACAAAAAGTGAGAAGTCATCAAAGTTCAATTCTGTACCGTCGGCCACTTCGTCAACCAAGGTCAATGAATTACCGAGTACTTGGTTGCAAATATAGCTATTATATTCATTTACCGCATCATCAGTGTTAGGATTCTTAGACAATGTGATGTTTATCTTGTCTGTTATTTCAAATCCGCTACTCTTACGGATGTTCTGAATACGGTTAACCAATTCACGGGCGATACCTTCACGGCGAAGCTCGTCGGTTACGGTTACTTCGAGGGCAACTGTAAGCTTGCCTTCGTTGGCAACCAGCCATCCCGGGATATCTTCGCTGAAGATTTCTACATCGGCTACTTCTACTACAGCGTCTCCACCGTCGAGCGAGAATGTAAAGCTACCGTTCTTTTCGAACTGTACTATATCTTCTTGCGACATGCCTGCTACGGCTGCGGCAACTGCCTTCATCTGCTTACCGAACTTAGGACCGAGTTTCTTGAAGTCGCATTTTACCTTCTTAACGAGTACTCCGGATGCACCTTCTACAAACTGAATTTCCTTAACGTTCACTTCGCTCATGATAAGGTCTTTTACTGCTTCGATGTGGCGTTTCTGATCTTCATCGACAACCGGAATCATGATGCACTGCAGCGGCTGACGTACTTTAATATTTACTTTACGACGCAAAGCCAATACCATAGAAGTAACATCCTGAGCCATCTGCATACGAGCTTCGAGTTCCTTGTTAATCAAAGATTCGTCGGCTACAGGGAATTTTGCCAAGTGAACAGATACTACGTTATCGCGGCCTGTTACTCCAATCAAGTCCATATACAGACGATCGGCGTAGAACGGAGCGATAGGAGCCATCAGCTTAGCTACGGTTTCCAAGCAAGTGTACAGAGTCTGGTAAGCCGAAAGCTTGTCGGTGCTCATAGCACTACCCCAGAAACGTTTACGGTTCAAACGTACGTACCAGTTACTCAAGTTATCGTTTACGAAGTCTGTAATCAAACGACCTGCCTTAGTAGGTTCGTAATCGGCGAAGCATGCGTCTACATCCTTAATCAATGTGTTAAGGAGAGA
>ERZ1034687.1854-NODE-1854-length-10205-cov-16.817734_pt1 | contig 10205 bp, 27 predicted proteins | sample MGYA00520704_ERZ1034687 | MGnify/ENA primary metagenome ERZ1034687 (study PRJEB33766, sample SAMN09781762) | gut metagenome | biome: gut microbiome | host: Homo sapiens | place: Madagascar | study: EMG produced TPA metagenomics assembly of the PRJNA485056 data...
ATAATATGGCAACTCCAATTATATTGAAGAAGCCTTTAAGAGTTTATAAAGTAGGTACATTAACAACTTTAGGTGGCTTTAGAAGTTTATACCATGATTTTGTGTACCTCAAATCCAAAGCTGTGCCTACCGTGAAAATAAACCTTGAGTTTATAAAATACAGTACTTTTAGTTCTTTAGATAAATCTTGGATGCATAATGCTTTTTGTATAAATGAAGGTTATCATTCATACTTAACTAAAGAGATAGCTAAGTATAGAAGGAACCAATATGAAGAAGTAGGAATATTTGAAATTCCATCGGGTGCTACTATATATGTTAACTATAGATATGAAGAAGTAGTTAGTACTGATATTAAATATCTAGGGTTACTAAAATGGTAGACACTCGTGTGACAAATAATCTTCTGAGTAATAAAATATATCTATGCGGCAGAGTTTAACAGCTCTCCAGGGGGATACCTATGTAGTCGCGAATATTATAGGGCAGATTGATAAGAAACGGAAACAATGGAATGGGGTAATTCTAGTAACTCCCTAGGAATTGTGAACGAAAGTTTCGAAGTACGTTTAATTCGTAAGTCCCCCACTGCGAAGTTTCAATCGTTGTATCTAATTAGAGATTTGTGTACCTAATTAGAGAAAAGAGAAGTTACCTATGTAATTGCAAGTATGTAGGACAGGTGATAAGATGAAAAGGTAACGCAAGGTAACGTTGCAGGTGAAGGCTTTCCATTATTAGCTGATGTTTTAGCAAATAATGGATGAAGTTAATACATCAAGTAGTCAAAGTACGTTCGATTCGTATTACTTCTCCAAAGTCTTTGATAGACTGAAATGCCAGGTTTCATAGGAGTATATTAGCTATTTAGTTAGTATGCTCCTTTTTACGTTTAACACATTAACAAAATTAATTATGGAACAAAGTTTAGTAACGTATAGGATTTCAAAAGTAAAACATAAATTAGATGGATATATTGGTGCACTGCCTCTATATAACGATGATGGAAAAGTCACAGCATTTACAGTATGGAGATGGGAAGAAGAAATAGCCGATAATCTTAAAGAATCTGGCATAGAATTAGGGGATGTACGTGTAATATCCTTTCAAAAGCTAGATGATGTAGTTGTAGATAAACGTATTAAAAATTAAGTTTATGTGTTTTTGGAAATCGAAGAAAAGTAAAGTATTAAGAGCTAAAAGAGATATAGTAGTTTATAAGATAGGTAGTGAAGCGAATAAAAATGCTTTTATACCCTATTTTGTATGTAGTTTTAAATATCTGACTGGTATTAAATGTCAAACATCTCCAGAGTTTGAAAGTAATCTTATAATAGAAGGATATCATGGATATATAAATATAATAATATCTAGTTCTGTTGTCCCGATATCTATTGCTATACAAAAAAACACTAAAGATAAACCTGTAATCAGTATTTATCCATCAAATTATGAACCTCTATATTTAGGTAAATTTATAGTACCTAAAGGGGCAATTTATTGTATTAATGAATCAAATGGAATTATATCTAGTGAGATGATTTACACAGGACAATATTCTAGTGTATGGAGAGTTTTTGATACTAATTTGAAAGAGCTATGGAAAGAAAAATAGGTGAAGTATTTACTTGTAATGGGGAGCTTTATCAAGTAGTAAAAGGTTTTTCATGTGATGGTTGTGCTTTTATGAAGGCTAGTAGTTGTTACTCAGTTAATAAAATTTTAGGTCCTTGTGATTATGTTAAAAGAACTGATGGAACTAGTGTAATTTTTAAAGAAGTAAATAATATGGAAATAAAGAATAATCAATTAACTATTGAAATTCCTAAAGGAATGGAAATAGATATAGAGAATAGTGATTTAGCTAAAGGTATAGTTAAATTTAAAAAGAAGGATATTACTTATAATGATGTACTTCAAGCCTGTCCTACCAATTTTGGTGGGCTTAGAGTACGTACTCACTGTATAGATAAGGTTTTAGCTATTTCACAGTTGATGAACATTACTAAATTCTATAATAAAGATTGGGATTATAATGCCAGTGATGATAATTCTATAGGTTATGCTATTTATTATGGGGCACATTTAGACAATGGTGGGTATCTGTATAACACAATAAATCCTCAATCAAGTGTTTACTATGGTGTTCCTGTATTTAAAAATAAAGAAGATGCTCAAGCAGTGATAGATAATCCTAATTTTAGAGATATTCTTGATGCTATTTATAAAAATTAATTATGAAAACATTAGAGAAATTAAGAAAAGAATACGATGATCTTAATAAAAAGCGAAATGCTATTTATAAAAAAATTCTAGAATTAGAACGACAAAAAGTAACTAATGCATTTACTGTTGGTGAGTGCTATGTAGATACTTATTGTAAAAGTTTTAAAAAAGTTCTGGCATTAGATGGAAATGTACTTTATTGTATAGTAGTAAATAATGATAATATTCTAAGAGATTTTTATTATTTAAATGATACTAGATGCTGGAAAAAGATTACATCGGAACAGTTTAAAGATATTTATCTTGCTGTTCTGAAAGATATTCAAGACCCAGATTTAGATGATAATAAAGAATCTAATTGGGACGTAACTTCAGAAGCTATTATGAAAAGTCTTGATAAATGAATACTAAATTATCAGATTTAGAGCAACTAGTTTATGAAATAAAAAAATTTAGACCAGATTGTGTAGTAGCTATTGATTACTTGAATAAAGTAATAGATAGACTTAAATATGAAGATGTGATATACAATATATTTTGTTAAAATTAAGTAGATTATGGAACAGAAACTTAACATAGCAGAAATCCTAAAGCATAAGACAGAAAATACGAAGTTATATTCTCGACTATTTGGAAATGTGTACTTTTATTATGTGGCAGATGACCTTATAAAAGTGACGCATCATGATGGAAGAGTGTCAGTATTCTTTAGTGATGGTAGATATTATAGTTATCCTGAATCAGAGCCATTATTGTTGCCATCAAAGGAAATGCAGGACTGGAGTAAATTTGCTTGGAAGAAGGGCGATGTGTTAGTAAGTAATGATGGAAAGAAAAGAGTCTTCTTTAACGGATTTACAGATGATACTTATGCTTTATTTAAGGCAAAGCATGGAATTGAAGTCTTTTCTGATGGACATACTCTGTATTTTGGGGATGAAGATTGTATTGCAACAAGTGATTACACTCTTGAAGACAATGAGGCTGCTCAGACCTACATCGATACTGTCGAGAAAGATTTGGGTGGAAAATTAAATCTTAAAACCTTGGAAGTAGAGAAATCTCAAGCTGAGTTCAAGGATGGAGACATACTTAGTTGTGATGAAGATTCATATACAAGACATACAACTTTAATATTTCACAAGAATGGGGATACAAGAGAATCAATAGTTTCTTTGGTTAGACATAAGAAACTTATAGAAGATAATAATCCTATAAGTGATTTTCTTCTTTCAAGACTTAATTATGCTAGTGAAGATGAAAAGAAAGAACTCTTTAATGCTCTAGCAAAGGAAGGTAAAGCTTGGGATGCTGAGAAGAGACAAATTGTGGAGTTGAACTCAAAGTGTAAGTTTAAGCCATTCGATAAGGTATTGGTTAGAGATTCTTATGATGATATGTGGAGAGCATGTTTCTTTAGTCATATTAGAGAAGATGGAAGATATGTAACTACATGTTTTACTTGGAAATTCTGCATTCCTTATGAAGGTAATGAGCGTCTTTTAGGTACGACAGATGATTTTGAATAATACAACCTCCACGACACAGAATGGGCGAAAGTAAGTCAAGGCTTTATGCCCATATACCTTCTTAGCCCCAGCACAATACTGGTCGTGGAGGTCATTATAAATTAAAAAATGTGATAAATTAAGAAGTAAAGTGTATGAAACAAGAAGCTAGAAAAGCAGACAAAGATGCTACATTAGGATGTGCTATATTGGTATTTCTAATTATAGTTACTATGTTAGGTTGTATATTCTTATAAATATATTAATTAATGAGTGTCGGTAAAATAGTAAAAACAGAGTTCTTTGTATATTTAAATAAAGAACTGTACAGAATAGTCCATTCTTGGGAGGAGCTTGAAGCTGCCGAGAATGAGATATTTACTAAATATTCAGGTTATAATTTATTATATGGATGTACACAAGATTTTTCTGTATATATTAATAAGAAAACTAAGGATGTCCTAACTTATTGGTATAAAATAGAGAGAACTACAAATCTTAAGGATAGTCAAGGTAATGTTGTCTGTATAGACGATGAATTGGTAGATATTTCAAATGGACGTAAATGCTGGTTACTTGGTGATTATGATGAATTATATATTAGATATGATTACTGGCTTAGTCCTAAGGGAAGACCAGATATAAAGGATGTTAAGGATTTATCCAAATTCACTATAACTAAAAGACATTCAACATTTTAAATTGAATACTTAAATTAATAAATGAGTAGAATTACGGCAATAAATAAAATCATCGAATTTCGAAGAGAACTCTATTATAGAGCGTATTATCCTGATGAATTATCTATAAATGAGGTTTCAGAAATGTTAGATGATATTCAAAAAGAATTAGAAGATGAATAGAGTATGAAACATATTAAGTTTACAATAGACATAACATTGCCTCCTGATAAGGAATTCCTTACAAAGAAGGACTTTGTGGAAGCAGTGTATACTTGTTATGGAAATATTAGAGACGTCAATCCTAATACAATAATACAAATTAATTAATTATCCTATAAATAAAATATGACTTATGAAGATTTTTTGAAAACTTTTATTGAAAAGAATAAGAGTAACGTAACAAGAGACAGGTTATTTGGTGGATATGATATTCCTAAATATGATTATGATAAAATGACTAATGAATGTTATGAGTTTATTAGTGGTAAAATGAATGCTGAATTTCCTAGACCAGATATTAATTCAGAAGAATATCATGATTATTATAAAAATATGGTGATTATGAAAGCTTTTTGTGAAGCATTTCAAAAATATGCTGATAATCGTCTTACGTATTTACCAAAACCACCTAGTACTGAAGTATATTGTGGACAGCGTGATTAAATTAAGTTTAACATCCTATAAAGGGTAAATAGATAGTAATATGAATACAGAAAAATTAGAAAGAGGAAATATTTTAGCAAAAAGTTTAATTCCTAAAGTAAATGTGCTTTTAAATATACCTTCAGATATTACTAATAACACTGCTGATGCCCTTTGGGGATTAATACAGTGTGACAAAGAGTTTAGAACTAAATTCAAGCAGCTTCTGAATGAAACAAAACAGAGATTTCAGAAAGAGTTTGATGAACTCTAGTAATATAGGACATAAATATAAATAATATGAATAAAAAAGTAAGTGAATTTGTACGTAAGTATGTTGAGGAACACTTGGATAAGAGTGATCCAAAACAAGAGTTTGAAGTATATGTAGTATGGCAATGTTACATTCTTGGTAATGCAAAGTGGTTACTTTCAACAACACTTCCAGATGGTATGTACTATGAAGTAACATACAATAAAGTCAAGGATGAGTTTTATCTAGATGCTTATAAGAAGTTTGAGAATCGTTGTATTCCAAATAAATAATTAATATTAAATTAATAATAGTATGATTAAAAAGTACAGAAAGAATTAATTATTGTTGAAGCTGTTCAATTTAACGGTGAAAATTTTGATGAAGTCATTTTCTTTGTTGGAGATGATGCTTATAGAATGGGTGATAAAATTATCATTGAAACAATAAAAGGTACATTGGAAGTTTCAAAAAATGACTACATTGTAAAGGAGGTAAATGGAGCGTGTTATCCTTATAAACCTGACTTCTTTACATTAACTTATGAAAGAACTAATCCTTTAGCTGACATTCTTAGTGATTTTGAGGTAATGTTATCAGTATTACCAAAGCTCAGCAAAGATTTAAAGGTTACTACTTCTGATGAAGAGTATACTCCAACTTTATATTTTTGTAAAGGAAAATGGCACATAGCTTGGCTCCGTCTAGAAGATGACAAACCTCTTATTAATTTTGAAGATGTAAGTTCAAAAAAGGTACTCATGGCGGTATATAAATTTTGTGTACAAGAAAAACTCATAAGAAATATTTTTTAACTACCTCCCTTGTGTTGTGATTTGATATAGGAAATTACTGAGGCGAGGGAAGAATAAAAAGAAGAGTGATATGTATATAGTTGCTCAAATATATCATGATTATGATCCTGATACTCATGACGCCTTACATACAGAATTTATAGATGAATATACTATACATAGTATTTTTAAAGATTTTGATAAGGCTGTAAAATATGCAAAACAACTCAATCAAGATTTTGAAATAGATTGCGTATGCAATAGACTAAAAATTAAATATGAATATCTAAAGCAAGCTATTGATGGTGTTCATATAATACAAGACTATAAAGAAAGCATTAACAAAAACTATACTTTTATTATAAATAAAATAATGGGTGGAGAATATCCTATATGTTGGTGTGAGTATACTAAAATAACTATTGATAATATAAAAGTAGAAAAGAAATAATGTGTAAAATAAATGTTAAAGAGTCAATTCTAGAGATTGTTGAGAAGAATAATCTAGAAATACTCAAGATAGATTTGTGCAATGATGAAGAATCTGATGCTAGATTTTATGGTTGGGAAAGAGATGTATTTTCTTGTAAAGTCTATACTACTCTTGAAGACTTAGACTTTGAAGTAGATTCTATCTTCATGCAGGAAGAGGTTCAAGGTACAGTATATTGTCGAGATAAAGATACTAAAGAACCTGTATGGATAGTGTCTTATGGAGATGAAGGAGGTTCTTGGTGGGAAGTCCATAGAGTCCCGGAATTCTACAAGAATCAATTAAACACTAAGGAATGAAATGAAACCCATATAAGATTAAATATATCTTTGTGGGTAACAGGGTATATGAAATAGTTAATGGATTCTCAATTCGTGTTAATATTACTGTAAAAGAAATAAATAAAGTATGATAGGAGATATAATCTTATTTTTAAAGACGTGGTGGAAGCAAAATGTCACTTGTCGTCATAAGTATGTCTATAAAGAATATGGCAGAATTAACTTTGAAGAGTGCCAAAAGTGTGGAAGAATAAAAAATTATATGGGTTAGAGTATGGACAGAAATCAAGCGAAAGAATTTTATCCCATTCTGCGAGCTTATGCTGATGGGGAAATCATTGAATGTCGAACTAAGCCCAGTACTTTAAGTAAAGCTTGGCAAGACATGAATGAATGGACTGAAATGAAGGAAATTGAGTACTGGCATAATATTGAATATCGTGTTAAACCAAAGTTGGAAGCAAAGTATAGACCATTCAAAGATGCAGGAGAATGTTGGGATGAAATGCAAAAGCACAAGCCTTTTGGATGGACTAAATTGATAGGAGAAACTGAATATAGTTTTATAACAGATGTTGATGATACTATACGTTATTCAGATGCTATTAAAGAGTATACATTTGCAGATGGTACTCCCTTTGGTATAAAAGAAGAATAGTATGGCTTGGGTAGCAGTAGATAAAGATAGTACAGAATACATCTATGAAGACAAACCTAGTAGAACATCTGCAGGTTGTTGGTACAGCGCTTTTGGATTAGTTCGTATTCCCAAGGGTAGTATCAAGAAGCTCGTCGGAAGAAAACTTACTTGGGAAGATGAGCCAGTAGAACTTAAATAATATTAAACAAAATAATTATGGACATTATTTTATTTAGTGTAATGATTTCGATAGCAGTTATTTGTGTAGTAGCTGCTGCAGTAAGTATCTTTTCTATAGTTATGTATTTCATAAATGAGTATAAATAGTATTAGAAAGACTTAAAATGATATTCTATAGATTTGGTGAAATACCTAAAAATGAGAAATCATCTATCTGGAAGGGTGAAGAGAAAATTGGAGAAGAGCCCGGGGTTTCGGTTTATGAAGCTCATAAAAACATAAATGGAACATACTCTCCAGTTCTTCCATTTCCAATAAGTGAAAGGGCTCTTAATAGTTTTATCATAAATGTAGCATACTCTACTAGTAATAAATATCTAGTAACAGGTGACTTATTAGATGAGACTGGTACTGATGGTGAACCATTAATTAAGAATGTAAAAATATTAATGAAATTATAGCTTATGAAAATAGAAAATATCAAGTTCAAGGCTAAATGTCTCAACAACGGGAAATGGGTTGAAGGTGACTTAAAGCGTAGTACAAGCTATGTTGGAATTGGTTATCCTAGTAGTGCATTTCCTGATGTACCAGTAGTGCATAGAGTTGACCCCGATACTGTCTGTATGTTCACAGGATTAAAAGACAGGGAAGGTAATGAGATATATGAGCATGATCTTATCTCTATATTTAAAGATAGAGAACCTTGTGAAGTAATCTTTGAGAAGGGCTGCTTCTTGGCATTTAATCCTAGAATCCACATTCGTATGCCATTAATAACAGGCATTAATGACTATTCCTGGGAATTATATGTAGTTGGAAACAAATTTGATAAATAACTATGGATATTTTATTAATATTAATAAGCTTAATCATTTGCATACTAATTTTAAACTACAAAATTATAGATAGTATACAATATGATAATTTTCCTTATGAAAAGCTAACAAAGGAGGCAGAATTAGAAAATTGGTGGATAAAATATCATGATTGGTGGGAGAGATATGGTAAATAAGACTAAATAAATTATTAAATTAATTATGGGTGATTATTCACAAATGTCTATAAAAGATTTAGAAGAACTCAAAGAGGATCTTTTAAATCGAAAGAGTAACTTAAATAATACTATAGAAGAAGTAGTAAATAATCTAAAATATAAAAAGATTCAAACTAATAATGACACTCTTAGGATAAATCCTTATTATAAAAATAAGGTGTCTTGTATAAAAGTAGGTATTAGTGATAGAGGTGAATATATTGTAACTAAAATTACTCCAAGTGGAAAATACTTGGGAATATCCCAATATATTTCAAATACTACGGACTTCTTAAAATATTATGAAATGTGCTCTAAATCTGAATGGGAGTGTGCTTTAAGTAAGCTTAATATGTGGCTTAAGGATTCCAATTTAAAATTAAAAAGTTATGATTAAGGCAAAAGACGCAAAGGCTATATCTAGGGCTGCCGTATTAGACCAGCATATATTAGACCGAGTAAACTTTGCTATAATTGCAGAAGCTAGTAAAGGTAATCGTTGTGCAAATATTACTCTTATACATAAGGAAATGAAGCCTGAAAAGGCTTATTTTGATTATTTTTATAGTTTAGGATTTAAAACATCTTATTTAGGTAATGAAGATCCAGGACTTTATATAATATGGTAAGAATATGAATAAATTTTGGAAATTAGCAACATGTGCGTTATTAGCATATGGTATTAGTATGACTATTGGTAGTAATAATCTTTCAAATCAAATTGAAGAGTTACAAACAACTGTAGATAGACAAGCAAATGCTATTCAGCAACTTGAAAAAGAAAAGAATAATATAGAAGTAAATATTCCTCAATATTTAGATAGCTTACCTGGTGGTGATTAATTAAAGAGTGTAAGAAAGATATGTAAAATAACCAAAAATGATTCCGAAGAAAAAACAGATTTATAATTTCTTTGACGATGGTAAATGTTCACCTAGTAGATTATATAAAGCTTATGTAAAGAAAGTAATTCCTTTTAACAAAGCTGATATACATTTAAAGGTACATTTAGTTAATAGTGCTCTTGATTGTGATTGGATATGGAATGGAGATACTGATTATTTCGTGGGTTGTTATATTCCTAAGTATGATAAACATCTTGTTTGGTTTGCAAGAACTAAATATGGCACTTGGTTTAGTATGGATCTTCAATCCAATTGGCAAGGGGGATTGTTAGATGTAAATAGGGATATACCATATAGTTTTTAACATTAATTAATTTTTGAATTATGGGTGACGACGATAGAATAGATCCAGATCTCTACTATGGTGATTTCAATATCCTTGGTAGATACAAAAGAAGAAATTAATTTATAAAAGAGTCCTAAATTAGGACTCTTTTATATGGGGCTAAACTAGCATTTGATTGTCTAGGAGATAAGGAACACAGCAAGACAACTTGGATAGACAAGTAAAAAATTAATTGGCGAAGTAAATAACACTTCTGCTTCTTACGCTATTGCAGCCT
>ERZ1034687.1864-NODE-1864-length-10158-cov-5.410373_pt1 | contig 10158 bp, 10 predicted proteins | sample MGYA00520704_ERZ1034687 | MGnify/ENA primary metagenome ERZ1034687 (study PRJEB33766, sample SAMN09781762) | gut metagenome | biome: gut microbiome | host: Homo sapiens | place: Madagascar | study: EMG produced TPA metagenomics assembly of the PRJNA485056 data...
GTATCAACATCAACAGACTAGATAAAGGCTGTTTAATTTTTAACATAGAAAAAGAAAAAGGTTATGTAGTTGCTATCGTAGATAACGTGAACAAAGGCGCAGAAGCCAAGTACTGGACAGAAGATTTTCTACATATTCGCCCAAGAAAAGACAGCTTTAACCAAACTCAATATATGCTATCAATGTGCAAAAGCTTTGTTTCTCAATTACCTAATGAAAATGGAAAGATTGAGAAAGCAACATATATGAATCGAAGTGTTGAAGCATTGAAAGGGGAATCTGTTAATATCAATTCTTTTGCAGAACAAGTTTTTGAAACTCCCCAATTAGTATCTGAATTTAAACATTACAAGAAAACTTATCAAAAAGAACGTGATATTGAAATTGATGATTCTTTTACTACAGACTCTAAAGCTATAAAACGGAAAGCGACAGGAACAATGACAACAATTAAACTAGATAAAAATTTTGACATCAATATACATGGTGGTGAACAAAATATTGCTCGTGGATATGATGAAGAAAGGGGAATGTATTACTACCAATTGTTTTTTCCGGAAAAAATTAAATGTTTGGGTTGTGAAATAACATTTGAGCAAATACTTGGTGTTATAAATGGGAAAAGATTTCAAAACGAACTCAAAGATCATGAAGTTAGATTAATGTCTACTACGCACCCCAATTGTAATGTTGGTATAGTCATGACTGGACAAAATAAAGATCTGCCTCCAAAACGAAATAATCAAACAGGTGAGTTCTCTCAATTGAATCTTGATGTCAATAAAGAGAAATTATCTTTTGGAAATATATTCCTTTACGACAGTAGAATTAATGTCTTTTTCTATGAATTAAATATGAACGGATGTTATCTTGATAAGTTGGCTGAAAATATCCAAACTTATTGGAATAATCATTATGATGACAAAATTGAATTGTCATTTCTTCCAGTTTCTCGAAAAGGAGAATACCAGCGTTTGATGAGAATGAGATATTATAAGGAGTTCTATGTAGAATTAACCAACCCAACAGAAATTTTGCAAGATTATAAGGATAGTACATCTAGTCTATTTTCCATGGCAAAGAGTTATATTTCAAAAGGAATGAAAAATAATTCTGATGTATTTGTTTTGAAATTTGCAACTTTTGGGAAACGATTAAATAAGCTAGGATTATCATCTAAAGCGATTTTGGAATTAGTAAAGTCATTTGTATTCCTACTTGCTGGAGAACAACGGAAAAATGTAAAAAAACTACAAGTAAAAGGCTATTTTTCAGATCCAAACGAACCTCAAACTTTACAGCCAATAAATCTCGTAAGTGATGTCTTTACTATATATATCAAATTGACGACCCAAACATTGCATTCTAATCTTCAAGAAACAGAACGGAAAGAAGAAATAGAAAAACTATATTTAAAACACTTACCTGAACTTAATTATATTTTCAACAGAGAAAGCAATGAAAGTCTTTGAGAAATATGTTCCACTCCTTTTAGGAATCTGGGTTAGTTATATATTCTTTAAACATGAGATTGTGAGCTATTCTAATTGTAAGGAATTTATAAAACAATTTACAACAATTGGCACATGTGCTTTTGGATTCTTACTGACTTTATTTGGATTAATTATTCAAAGTAACAGTGATGTCATTACCGAAATTCGAAAAAGAAAAATTCCATATAAAAGATTTATTTTCAGGAGATATAACTTCTACTCGTTTGTTTTTCTTTGTTGCCATAGTCTTTTATTCTATATTTATTTCCCTCCTTTAACTCTATTACAATTCCTACAAAGCATTTGACAATTCTCTGCCACAGTCGTACCACCTTCTTTCCATGGTGTGATATGATCAGCTTCCATTTCCTCCAGCTCAAAATGTTTGCCACAATGTACACAAATACCTTTCTGGCGTTCGTAGGCTTCACGTTTCTGTTTTTTATCAAATGTGCGGAAACTTAAATCACGTAGATCACCGCTTAGGACATAACGATAGATACCCGATTTTTTCATAATCTCGTCATCTTCCATTAAGTCGTGGATTTGCTTTTCAAGTGCTTCTATATCGTAAACGCCCTCACCAAACTCGTCAAACATTGCACCCCAATCCAAACCTTTCATCTCACGACGATATTTGGGAAAAGTAGAACGTATCCATGTGATGATTGATACGAAATAAGCCCATAGTTTGTTAGCATTTGGGGCAAACTGATGTTGTGCCATATAATCATCTACTTTTGCAATGCCGTCGTGGCGGGCTGCCCATTTGAGGATGGTTGAAAGGTATGCTTGCTCAATGGCACTGCCATTTAGAAAATCTGCACCGAGTTTGTAAGCCGGACAACCATTCTTAGAAAAGTGGCGGCGGGCATCTGTTACAAACGGACCAGTATAGACTGCGTTAAGAAGTTCTTGATCAAGTAGCTTCTCTCCTGCAATATTGATAACTCTGAACCAATCTAACTTCTCCTTGTCTGTTCCTTCACAGAAATATACTGTTAGTTCATAGTTCAGGAACTTCTCCTTTTCTTCGTTTGTTAATGTCGAGAAATAGAGTGTGCCACGGTCTTTATCCTCTATATTGAAACCGTGGGTAAAGAACTCGCAGATTGACAACGTGCGTTGTTGTCCGTCAATCATTTCGTAATTGCCATTTTCGTCAACACTCCAATACATGATATTGAGTGGAAATCCCTTTAAGATGGTATCAACAACAGCTTGCTGTTGCTTTATATCGTATCGGAACTCACGTTGATAGGGAGGACGAATATCCAATTTACCTCCAAAGCCTTTAACGCCTGTATCGGCATCATTGCTATAACCGTCGATAAGGTTAGCAACTTTTATTGATTTTAGTTCTATCTTCATGATAAATTACTTTTTACGACGGATAATAATTCGTTCATACATTCTTGTTGGTACTCCATTTTTCATCACATAAAAACGCGGACCTCCACCTTGAGCATTTGCCATTTTACGAATTTCTGTCATATCCGCAATATCTGAACTTTTCCCAAGAATCTCAAACTGACTCGGATTATATTTGTCCAAGAAAGTAATAGGTACTCCCATTATACCGTCATAATCCAATGGTATATCAGCTGTTTTTCCTACTTCAATAGCATTGTAATTTATATATGTCGGATATTCTTCGGCTGTATATTGTTTATACAAGATTATATCTTCATGACGTTTTTTGATTTCAAGATTGGTAAACCATGTAACACCGGAAACTCGAATCATTCCATCCCGATGATTACCTGCTGTAGCAGTGTCTTCATAATGAGAAATAAAGTGACCTGCACCACCTTTAAACCCATAACCAAGCCATATTTGATTATTCATAATCAAAGGAAAAACTTCTTTATAGGTAATTGCGTTCTGATGTCCGATAATCAGAAACTTCTTATCATATTCGATGAGTTGAGCAACATATTCTCTAAACAAAGAGAATGGAGGATTAGTAACTACGATGTCTGCTTCTTTGAGCAATTCTATACACTCTTTACTTCTAAAGTCACCATTTCCTTTTAGAGGCATTACTCCTATTTCGTTCGCATCCGGAGTATGATTTCCATTCTTGTCTCCTTCATAAATTAGATATACAGCTTGCTCACTTTGATTTTGACTGAATAAGTCAATGTTCTGTGACTTATAACAAGTGGTAATTAGCTTCTTCAGGCCAAGAAACTCAAAGTTATATGCAAAATAAGTGAAGAAATTACTGACACGTGGGTCATCACTATTACACAATACTGTTTTACCACGGAAATGTTCGCGGTAATGCTTCAGTTCATTATTTATATCTTCAAGTTGCGTATAGAACTCATCTTTCTTTGCTTCTTTAGCTTTATTCAGATTCTTATTCGCCATATCATTCTTCGTTGTTACTAGGATTAATCAGTTCACGTACATCTATTTTCAGTACATCTGCAATTTTTAAAAGCATTTCCAAGGAAGGTTGAGAAGAGTTTGAACACCATCGTGAAACAGTCGCTTCATTCTTTTCAAGCTGTTCTGCCAGCCATTTCCCTGTCTTGTTTTGCTCGGCTAATACAATCTTCAATCTGTTTATTCTTGTTATTTCCATAAACTTTAGGAAACTATAAATGTATATAAGTTGATTCTATTTGCAAATATAGTGATAAACTTTGGGAATGTATAATGGAGATTGATTTTTTCTCTTCATATTTTGGTGTTATTCTTATCGGCAAAGTCAATAAGTTCCGCAAGATAACGCTTGCAACTCTCATAACGGCGGACGGTAATCAAGGCATAATCCTTCCCGACAAGTTCACGGCATTGGTCGTTATGTTCTTGAATGGTTTGAATGAGAGTGCGGACAACTTCCGGTACTTGGTCTTGCCCGAAGAACTTTTCCTGCAAAAGGCGGGCGGTGATGAATTGTCCTTGCTTTTCCAGTTCATTGAAAGTCTGGTGGAGTTTAATTCTTGCGTCCTCAATATAGGAATTCAAGTCGCAAGATTTGCGGCTTTTTCCTTTGGAGCACTCCTTCGCCTGATTCCACAAGGCAGGTTCGATACTCTTGCGGATATTGTTTTCTACTTGCGCACAGTTCACCATGATGCGCATACACACGGAAGCTTCCCCGTTTTTCAGCAACTTGGCTTTCTTAATGAAGAAAAGCACATTGAATGAGTCTCTTTTCATGTTCCTACAGTTTTTTGTTGTACAAAAGTAGGAAACCATGCACGCTTTCTTAATACGCAAAATGTTGCAAATCAGAGAGAAGTAACCTTATTCGGTGGAGATTCATGCTCCACCTTTTGGAACACCTGCAACCGTAATATTCTGCCGCTTTTGCATTCCGCCGGAAAACAAAAAATCCCGATTTCGTTTGGGAAATCAGGATTCTACTATCTTTTGCTTTTCTTCTAAGTGGTGCCACCAGGAATCGAACCGGGGACACAAGGATTTTCAGTCCTTTGCTCTACCAACTGAGCTATGGCACCTCCGACAGTGCATCATTTCTTAAATGCAGTGCAAAGGTAAAGATATTTTTTAAATGAACAAGGTTTTTTGCACTTTTTTTCTTCTAAATCTCTCTTCTCTACTTTTCAACCACAAACACATAGTCTCTCTTTCTGACAAAACGAGAGAAGAGAGTCAAATATGCCACATACAAATTATTCGCAAAGTCTATAATCATAAAGTTATACCACTTTATTTGTTGTGACAGCAGTCGAGCCCTGCGAACAAACACCATTGTCTTTGCCCCATAATAAAAGAGCATAAGCAAACAGGAAAGCAGGAGAAGCAAATAGTTAGAGACTATTCCTATTCCCAACAAAGCCAATTCTGCTGCAATAAAAAGCAGATAAAGGAATGTCTCTATCTTAAACAGATAATAATATTTGTTCTTAGACAATCCGCAGATAGCCATTTTTGCCCCTCTTTCTCGAGTCCATTCTTTCATGGAGCGAACCTCATCCCGTTTCACCAGAGCTTTGGCATCATAACAAACGGCGGAATTGTCCGCTGTCGCCGCCTCGTCGATAAACAAAGAATCATCTCCCACTTTCAGATGCAACTGGTGATAGAATCCTTTATACTGGAAAAAGAGGGATTTCGTATAAGAAAGGTTTTTGCCTGTTCCATCAAAAGGATGATGATGAATAGCGGCGGTGAGGAATTGCAATGTATGTCGCAAGTTGTCCAACCCTATCAATTTGTTTCTCCATCCACGAATATAAGGATAAGAAGAGACACCAATGACCATTTGTGTCTGCTTCTGATAACTGTCAACCATTTCATTCAGCCAATCCTTGCCAACCGGCTCCACATCCAAGTCTGAGAAAAGCAATAAATCATGGTGCGCTGCCTTAATGCCCAAAGTCAATGCCAGTTTCTTCCGGCAAATAAACTTCACCTTGTTCGGGACAAATGAGATACGCAAACGTTCATATTGTCCTTTCATCAAGCTTAAGGCATTTGCACACTCTTCTCCTGCCTCATCTGCCACCACAATCACCTCAAAGTCGGGATAATCTTGGTTCATAAATGCAGGCAAATGCTCTTCAACCCGCTTGGCATCATCCTGAGAATATAAAATGACAGACACCGGAGGGAGCTTGTCATATTTCCGCTTCATCACTCCTTCTTGTTTGTTCCGCCGGAAAGGCGAACTATAAAAGAAGAGGCAATAAAACAGGAGGATGATGAACAGCATCGCCGTTGTCCCCATCAATATCCATTCTATTTGGCTGAATTCCAACAAATGCATTTCTGTTTAAATTTGATCAGAATAATATGCTTTCGGTAATTTCCGGCAATTATACTGCGATGCCATGATTTCTCCATAAGCACCTGCGGAGCGGAGAGCGATAAAGTCACCACGGTGCGCTTTATTCAATTCCACATCTTTGCCAAACACATCGGAAGATTCACAAATCGGACCAACCACGTCATAATAATCCACCTCTTCATCACTTGATATATTCTCTATGCGGTGATAAGCATCATACATGGCCGGACGAATCAAATCCGTGAAGCCGGCATCCAAAATGGCAAATTTCTTCACTTCTCCCTCTTTGACATAAAGGACTCGCGATATCAATGTCCCGCATTGAGCAACAACAGAACGTCCCGGCTCGAAATGGACTTGCTGCCCTTCACGAAGTCTCAACAAAGAAGAGAAAACGGCAAAATAATTATCAAATGACGGGATTGGCAAATGGTTGGGATGATAATAATCTATGCCCAATCCTCCGCCCATATTCAAGTTCTCAATATGAAAGCCGCGCTTGTCCAATTCGTCTTGTATATCATTGATGCGGATTGCCAAATTACGGAAAGCAGACATATCTGTGATTTGCGAACCAATATGGCAATGGATGCCTATCAAACGCACATGAGGCAAGTTCTCCAATTCATCCAGCACACTATTCAGCATACTCCAATTAATGCCAAATTTATTCTCTTTCAATCCAGTCGTTATCTTTGCATGCGTATGAGCGTCTACATCCGGATTAATACGCAAAGCGATCCGGGCTATCTTGCCTTTCAAACCTGCCAACTCATTGATGACACGCAGCTCTGCCAATGATTCAACGTTAAAGCAGAATATCTCGTTATCCAAGCCTAAATTGATTTCCCAATCAGCTTTGCCCACTCCTGCAAAAACAATTTTATCAGCAGGAAAGCCTGCATCCAATGCTGCTTGTATTTCTCCTCCGCTTACACAGTCCGCTCCCAAACCATTCGAGGCAATCAGAGACAAAATCCGAGGATTCGCATTGGCTTTGACTGCATAATGCACATGGAAGCAGCCATATTTGCCCGTCTCCGCCTTGATTGTATCCAAAGTCTTTTGCAAAAGCTCCATGTCATAATAATAGAATGGAGTTTCCAATGGCTTAAATTTATCGATAGGAAATGTTCCCTTTAACATAATTCAAGTATTAATGAATTTCTACACATAAAAAAGGTTATGCTTCGGGTGCACAATACACCCTTGCATAACCCTTTCGGATAATTATTTATTATTAAACAAGTGGTCGCTCAAAGCTTGCAATGCACGCTGCTTGTCCGATGCTTTAATCAGCAAGGAGACATTATAATTGCTACCGCCATAAGAAATCATTCGGACAGGAACATCTTTCATCGCTTGGACGATTTGTGCTTCAAAGCCCACATTGTCCCATTCCAAATCACCAACAACGCAAACAATGACCATGTCTTCATCCACTGTCACCGTTCCAAATTTCTTCAAGTCATTCACAATATCATCCAATCGCTTGCAGTTGTCGATAGTGACTGACACACCAACTTCGGAAGTAGTAATCATGTCAATCGGAGTCTGATAGACTTCAAATATTTCAAACACCTTGCGCAAGAAACCCGTAGCAAGGAGCATTCTTCCACTCTTTATCTTAATGGCAGTAATATTGTCTTTTGCAGCAACTGCTTTGATTCGGTCTTTGACCAGTTCATTAGAAATCAATGTTCCGAAAGCTTCCGGTTGCATAGTATTTAACAAACGAACAGGAATATTGTTCACCTTTGCGGGCAAAATACAAGTAGGATGCAGGATTTTCGCACCGAAATAAGCCAACTCTGCTGCCTCCTCAAAATGAAGGTGGCGAACCGGGGAAGTGCCCTTCACGATACGAGGGTCATTATTGTGCATTCCGTCAATATCTGTCCAAATCTGGATTTCAGAAGCGTTGATGGCCGCACCAATCAAAGAAGCACTATAATCACTTCCTCCCCTCTGCAAATTGTCCACTTCTCCATAAGCATTCCGGCAAATATATCCTTGTGTGATATATAAATCAGCATCCGGGTTTTCTTGCAGCAATTTAAGCAAACGTTCCTTGATATAAACAGGATCCGGCTCTGCGTTTTTGTCGGTGCGCATATATTCAAGGGCTGGCAGCAATACAGAATTGACTCCTTGTTCATTCAGATACAAGTTCATCATGCCTGTGGAAATCAATTCGCCTTGGGACAATATCTCTTTTTCCTCAAACAGCGTAAACAAGTCTTTTGTAAAAGAACGGATATGGTCAAAATGGGAAGTGACCAGCTCACGCGCTTTAACCTTATATTCGTCTGTATTATACAGCTCTTCGATATGGTTAAAATATTTACGGGCCAACTGGTTTATCAGCTCATTCGCTCCATCCGGATTCTTTTTATACAAATAATCGGAAATCTCCACCAATGAATTGGTTGTTCCGGACATGGCTGACAATACGATGATATTCTTCTCGCCAACAATCAGCTTCGCAACATTCTTCATTCTCTGAGCTGATCCTACGGAAGTACCGCCAAACTTTAATACTTTCATTTTTTATTCCTAATAATTAATTTATTCTCGTTCTCTAAACAAAGATGTGGCTGCAAAGTTATAAATAATTTATTTATCCACATCGTAAAGACAAGCATTCTCACATTTAACAATTCGTGCCGGATAATTATGCACCAATGTATAATTGTGGGTTGTCATGATAACTGCCGTTCCTTTCTTGCATATATCGTGCAACAATTGGACAATTTGTCCGCTTGTCTCCGGATCCAAATTCCCTGTCGGCTCGTCCGCCAAGATAATATCCGGCGTGTTCAGCAAGGCACGCGCGATAACGACTCGTTGTTGTTCGCCACCCGACAATTCATGAGGCATTTTATAGCCTTTGTTTTGCATCCCGACTTGGCTAAGGACTTCATCAATGCGCCTTTCAATATCAGCCTTGTTCCTCCAACCAGTAGCTTTCAATACAAATTCCAAGTTCTTGATGACAGAACGATCCGTCAACAGTTGGAAGTCTTGAAACACGATTCCTAATTTGCGACGCAAATAAGGGATATCTTTCCTTTTTATCCGTGTTAGGTCATAGCCTAATAAACGGCCTTCGCCACTCTGCAATGGAATTTCACAATAAAGAGCCTTCAACAAACTGCTTTTTCCGGATCCGACCTTGCCGATTACATAAACAAATTCACCGGGGTCTAACGCAAATGAGGCATCTTGCAAGACGACATTCTCGTTCCGGCAAATCCCCACATGTTCCAATTGTAGCAAAATGTTGTTCCCCATTATCTATGACGCTTTTTTAATTCCTTTGCCAAATCTTCTATCCGCAAACCTTTGCTTGTCAACAAGACAATCAGATGATAGAGCAAGTCTGATCCTTCATAAACTAAACGCTCTTCCGAACCGTTTGTCGCCTCTATGATGGTTTCCACAGCCTCTTCGCCCACTTTCTGAGCCATGCGGTTTATGCCCTTTTGGAATAAAGAGGTCGTATAAGAACCTTCCGGCATTTCCATTCGGCGTCGTTCGATGAAGTTTTGCAGGTATTTCAAGAACATGATATCCTCTTCATTCTTTTCGCCAAAACAAGTTCCCGAACCCGTGTGGCAAACCGGACCAGCCGGAATAGCTTTGATAAGCAACGTGTCATTGTCGCAATCGGGAGTGATGGAAACTACTTGCAAAGTGTTTCCGCTTGTCTCGCCTTTCATCCACAAACGTTGCTTGGTGCGGCTATAAAAGACCACCTTGTTCGTTTCCAATGTCTTTTGATAAGCCTCTTCGTTCATAAAGCCCAACATCAAGACCTTATTTGTCATATTATCTTGAATAATAGCTGGAATCAAACCACCCATTTTGTCAAAATCCAAATTCATCGTATTCTAT
>ERZ1034687.1870-NODE-1870-length-10117-cov-70.614291_pt1 | contig 10117 bp, 6 predicted proteins | sample MGYA00520704_ERZ1034687 | MGnify/ENA primary metagenome ERZ1034687 (study PRJEB33766, sample SAMN09781762) | gut metagenome | biome: gut microbiome | host: Homo sapiens | place: Madagascar | study: EMG produced TPA metagenomics assembly of the PRJNA485056 data...
GGTAATCAAAATTTCCGCAAGTCAAACGAATATATTCGCCTTTAGTGGAGTAATAATTCCCACTTAGGCTCGCACCACGGGTTACCGCAATTAATTCTCCTAACAAACATTTTTTCAGATTCACCATAACCTATAACCTTCTTTGCAGTTCATTTATCTCGGACTGAAGTTTATTCTTATTCTCATCTAAAGGAGTTATCACATTGCTTTTTCGGTTCAGACCATACATTCTGCATTGAGAATTCTCAATTTCAAGAATCTTACGTTTCTTACGATCAATTCGTCTATTTATACTGGCTTTCGTATTTCGAATTGTTACAAATAGAGATAAAACGGCCGCAATTGCCGCAATTACAGATGAGATAACTCCTATATATTCCATGTCATTAAGAATTGAATTTAAGACTATCCAGCTGTTTTATTATCTCCGCTTCCAACCGGTGACTTTCTTCAAACTGCGCCGTTAGTTCAGCCTTGTAACCGGCCATCCTCTTATTGAATTCCTCCTCGGTAATATCCACATAGTCAATCTTGATATCGAAGTACTGCCCGGCGGAAAGGGAATAACCTTTCTCCTTAATCTCGTCATAGGTCACTGCAACGGAGAAATCATCGACGCTCTCCTTGTTCTGAAATACCTCCACAATCTTGTCCACCTCAAAATCCCTCAAGCGTCGTTTCTGATTACTGCCTTCCTTGTACTCCTCACCCAATTTGCTAGCATCGATAAGGATGACCTTGTCTGAGCTTGCACCTTTATCGAAAAAGAGTACCGAAACATTCGTTCCCGTGGTGGCGAAGACATTTGACGGCATTGACACGCAACCATAGACAATCCTTTCATTCACAATCTTCTCCAGAATCCTTTTTTCCACCCCGCTCTTGGAAGTAATAAATCCAGTGGGAATGACAATCGCTCCTTTACCCGTCGATTTCAGAGAATTGATAACATGCTGGATGAAACAGGTATAGATGGACATCTTCGGCTTTGCCGGATCTATCTTGGCTACAGCATTCGGGACTCCGGCCCAGAACCGGACTCCGTCAGCCGCCAAGGTGTCCCTATATTCCGGGAAGTCAAGTTTGAACGGAGGATTAGACACGATAAAATCGAACTTCTTCAACGTGCCGTCAGGATTCCTGTGCGACGGTTCAAGAAGTGTATTTCCCTGCACTACGTTTGGGAGCGAAGCCGCGAAGTTGTTAAGAATCAAATTGAGTCGGAGCATCTCACTGGATTTTTCGGAAATGTCCTGGCTATAGATTGTACAGCGGTCTTCTCCGATCTGGTGTGCAAGAGCCATAAGCAATGTTCCCGTTCCAGCTGACGGATCGTAGCAAGTCACTCCCCTCAGGTCTGCATTGTCCCCCACAAGAAGCCTTGCCATTACTTGAGCGATAGCTCTCGGAGTATAATACTCAGCGTATTTTCCTCCTCCCGCATTGTTGAAGCCCTTGAGAAGGTGCTCGAACACTCTTGAGAAGAAATCATATTTTTCGGTAAAGACATCTTCAAAATTGAACGAAGCCACTTTGCGCATCAGCGACTTTGCGAACTCGTCTCGTTTCTGCGTGTCAGTCACATAGGATGTAACAGCCGAAAAAATATTCACACGGCTCTTTCCAGACGTGGAAACCGAGAACGTATCAGAATTAATCTTTGCGATGTCAATAAGCGTCGCATCTAAAAGGGTAGAAAAATCGCCCTTACCTGTGGCGTTGTAGAGATGGGCAAGGGTGTGCTCAGGCTTCAGTCTCGGCACCGAAGATGGAAGATAGCTGAACAGGTCTTCCACCTCCTCGTCTGTAAATGTGTCATATTCGGCATCCCATTTCTCCGCTCGCCTCAACCGCTCTCCATAGACCTTGTCCTTCTTGGCTTCATAACCGAACTTGTCATTGAAAAATTTATAAAGGAAGATTTCTATGACAATTTTATATTCACTTCCTGTTCCAGCAAGACCGAACTCTGCCGTTGTACTCTTGAGTGAATCTATCAAGGCTACCGTTGACTCTGTAATGTTTATATCGCTCATTTATAGATAGTTTCTCTGTTGAAAATATTCTGCTGTAATAAGATTGTTGATGAATTTGCGGTCAGAAAGTGTGGCCGGTATGCCCATATCAACCAGCTTGGAGCCTATAATAGCAAGCACATCCCTTTTGAAGGCATCCTCATTGTCAACAATATGGGAATTAAGGTATATCATATTGTCTATCTGCGACTTCATTTGTGACAAATTCTCTGCGATTTCGTATTCTCCGGAAGAGATTATTGGCTTCTCCCTCTTCGCATTCTCCTCTTCAATTCTCTTGTGGATGCGCACAAAACGCTCGTCTCCCCTATACTTCTTCTTCAGAAGATTATTGCGCCGGTTGATTTCACGGATTTTTGCCATCACGGTATCCATATACTCGATGCTTTCCTTCGCCTCCGCCGTGTTTTGTGGTACGAAGCCCTTCTTACGGAAGTATTCGCGGAACTGGTCGGCAAGAATCACATACTTGTCCTCTCCCTTGTCAAAATTAGCCTCAAATTCAGCCTGCACCTTGTCGCAACGCTCACGGATGTCATTCACGACTATTCTCATTTCCTCTGGGACACCTTTCTTGAACTCAAAATCAAGTTCGGAGAGAGCTATGTTGATAATGCCAGAAACATCAGCCATATGCTCGGTGTTTTCCATCAAATTTATGCGTTCGATACGGTGACTTACCTCCGAAATCAGAGTTGGAATGCCGACTACCGCCAGTTTTTCAACCTTCGACTTAAGCTCCTCGTCACCGAATGCCCTGACCTGATTGATTATAGCCTTCGCATCATTAAGAGTGGAACGGAGTGCATAGAGAGCATCCTTGCTGCTGATTTCGTCAAGCTCCTTGCGAAAATCCTCCGGATTCTCACAGGTGAAGTTGAAAAGGATGTTCTTTATCTCCTTCATCTTGGATATAACAGCCTCCTTGTCCTCGATAATCACATTACCTACTGGTGCATCGACTGGGACATCCGCCGTATCCACAGTGCGGTTCAACTCCCTTAGATAACGGTCGTTGGTCGTCTCAAAGTTTTCCTTTATATCGACAAAATCAACCACGTAGCCATATTTGAAGTCCTTGTATGGACGATTGACCCTTGTAAGCGCCTGCAACAAGTCGTGTCCGTCAAGGCTCCTGCCGAGATAGAGCTTTTTGAGCCTCGGCGCATCGAAACCTGTAAGAAGCATCTGGTTGACAATCAGCACATCTACTGACTTCCGCTTCTTGAAATCTTCGATATAGGCCTTTCTCTCAAGTTTGTCGCCTTCGTCGTGCAGTATAAGAGAAGCACTGAGAGGCTTCTTGGGAGAACTATATGAAATCATCGGGTCTTCGAGCATCATCAATTTTTCCTCCTGCTTCTTCTCGACATACAGAGACCGTGATAATCTCTCCTGCCACAGACGATACATTTCTCTTGCCTGTGGGTTTGTCCTGCAAACTATCATCGCTCCGATGCTTTCATCATCCTGTTCCTCTCGAAAACGGCGGAAGTCGGTGATTATGTAGTCAAGAAGAGCATTAAGATAACTTTCGTGCTCAAGAATCTTGTTCTTGTCAATGTCGCTCTTCTTGATTTCAACACCTCCGGCCAACTTGTCCAATATGCTTTTAATCTTTTCCTTATAGACCGTTTCTATAGGCTCGCGCATCAACTTCAGAGTATATCCGTCAGAGATTGATTTGTCGTAGTAATATGTGTCAATGTAATTACCGAAAACACGCCAAGACTCCCTTTCTTCCTTAAGAAGAGGCGTTCCTGTTAGAGCTATCTTTACGGCATCTTTATCAGCTTCAAGCAGGTTTGCAAGGAAACTCCCCTCAGGATTGTAGCCCCTATGCGCTTCGTCTATAAAGAACACCCTTTGAAGAGATGTGCTGTAACTGTTGTCCAACTGTATCTTCTCAGAGTCTTCCTTGAATTTCTGTATGTTGACGACCATTATCTCAGGCTTGCCCACGCTGTTCTCCACAGGGTCGATACTTCTGAAATCTTTCATCAGTTCATTCCTGCTGTTCGCAGTTCTTACAATCAGTCCTCTCGCTGCAAACTCATCGCTTGCCTGTTCCATAAGAGCGATGCGATCAACGATGAAATAGAATTTCACGGCAGTCTGCCTCTGAGCATAAAAATCCGTAAGGCTTCGCACGGAATAGTATGCGAGTGCGGTCTTACCACTCCCTTGAGTATGCCAGATGATACCGCTTTTGACTCCAGCGGCTAATTTTCTCCTGATGGCCAAAGATGCGAACAGTTGCTGATAACGCATCACGTGCTTTTCCAAAGAAACCTTCTTGCTGCCGTCGTCTTCTTCCGTCGTCTTGTTCACGTAGGCAAAACCATATCGGAGGAGAAACAGAAAACGCTCCTTGCTCAACATCGATGTCAGAATCCTGTTGGTAGGAGTAGATGGTTCTTTATTAGTCTGATAGTCAGGAAGATTTTTAATAACTACACAGTTGCGATGCTTGAGAACCCTTTTCTCAAGTTCCTCCGAGACCTCTTCATAAGGATAAGAAGAGACAAAGTTTTTGTCTGCCTCGCGAAAGACATTGAAGAACGCCTTATTCTCTGAGATGCAGCAATAGAAAGCCCCTTGAATCGGAACACGGTTGTCGTTATCATATTCTTGATTGTTGGAGAAAATCATCAACTGAGTGATGTTGATAAAGCGTCTGAATGCCCTGTTGGACATTCTCCTGTTGATTCTGTCTCTTTCAGCAAGAATCCCGTCGTGATTATTAGGTTTCTTAACTTCAATGAAGGCAAGCGGAAGCCCATTCACAAAACAAGTTATGTCTGGACGGAAACTGTCACCAGTGTCAGAATTCTCACAGGTAAATTCCGTGGTAACGTGCCACTCGTTATTGTCAGCATTCTCGAAATCGACAAGCTTAAGACCACTGTTGGCGGAGAGTAAGGTATAAAACTCCCTGCCCAGATCATCATTCCGAAGCATTCCGACTATCTTGTCCAGCATCTGATGGCTTCCAGTCTCATCCAATTCGGGATTCAATCGCCTGAGTGAGCGAAGAAATATGCCGGTCAGAATGTTTGTGTCAGGATTATAATCTGAAATGTCATCGAGATAGGTATATCCCAGACGACATAAGTGCAATGCCGCCGGCACTTGCACGCGAGTGTTTTCCGTAAAGCTGTTCATTTCCTATCATCAATCTTGCCAATTTACAAATTTAGCAAATTTTACCGACATTGAAGACAATCACTTCTGGTACCTCAAGATAATTATGGAGTATTAACGGAAATGATTGTTGTCATCATATTACTGCGTTTCTGGCGTAACAGATAGATAATAAGTCCACTGTAAATTATTACTTTGTGATAAAGACGGTCATTTGATGTAATAGTCACTGGCCCCTTGCTGGTTGTCAATCTGACAAGTAAACTAGACAAACAATCTTCTTAATCGACAAAATTACCCTAAAAAGCACCTCTTATCCGACAAAATTGCTTATTTTTGTTATCAACACCACTGTTGTTGGAAAAATTTCAATGAGGTTATTATTGTAAAAGCTTCGACTATCCACCCGTTACTAATCACTATAAGACGCAGAACTATCACATATCATGTTATCCGCCATTCCAACACTCCCCTGCTGCTGAACAATTTAATCGACATCTACACTGTGAAAAGATGTTCACCAATAAAACTATCAGCACAACTTAGTCCTACATAGAGGTTTGTAAATAATGAAATAAGCTGAAAAGTGTTGAATACGTTTGGAAAGTCGCTTGGAAAAATGTAGCTCCGCAGCGAAAAGTCGCTTGAAAAAGTGTAACATGCTCAAACGTAAGATTGAAACCGTCCTTCAGGACTGGAAAAAGAACCCTTCAAGGAAGCCCCTCGTCATCAAAGGTGTCCGTCAATGTGGGAAGACTTTCTCCGTGCTGCGTTTTGTCGAGGAAAACTATGCGCACAACGTCTATATTGACTTCTATGAGATGGAGGAAGCCAAGGCCGCTTTCCGTGGCTCCAAGAAAGTGGATGACATTGTGATGTATCTCACCGCCATGATTCCGGGTGCCACGTTTGTTCCCGGAGAGACCTGCCTTATCCTTGACGAACTGCAGGAGTGCCCGGAGGCGCGCACCGCCTTGAAGTTCTTCAAGACTGACGGTCGGTACGATGTCATCTGCACCGGCTCCTTGCTGGGTGTCAGCGGCTACGGAACCAAGAAAAAGAAGAAAGACCAGAAGAAGGACACGTCAGTCCCGGTGGGTTACGAGACCATCGTGGACATGAACCCGCTGGACTTTGAGGAATTTCTGTGGGCAAACGGCATCACGCCGGAGATCATCGACTTTCTCCACGAGTGCCTGAAGAAGGAAGTCCCCGTCCCCGAGGCCATCCACAACCGGATGAATGACCTCTTCCTGCAGTACATCGTCGTTGGCGGTATGCCTGAGGCTGTGGGTACCTTCCTGCAGAACCACGACATCGGCCAAGTCCTGCAGGTCCAGCGCAACATTGTGGACGAGTACAAGGACGATATGGTTAAGTATGCCGACGATGCGGACAAACCCAAGATCCGCGAATGCTTCGAATCCATCCCCCGCCAGCTGGCCAAGGAGAACAAGAAGTTCCAGTATGCGACTATCCGCAAGGGAGCCCGCTCATCGGAGTATCTGGGGAGCCTTCAGTGGATAGAGGACGCCGGCATCATCTCCAGATGCTACAATCTCACTCAGACTGAGCTGCCACTGGACGGCAATGCGGAAGACGATGTCTTCAAGGTTTATATGCGGGACTCCGGCCTGTTCCTCTCCATGCTAGAGCAAGGCACACAGTCTGATGTCCTGCAGGGAAACCTTCTCGGTTACAAGGGTTCCATCTTTGAGAACATCATCGCAGACGTTTTCTCCAAGATGGGCCGGGACCTGTACTACTATCACAAGGAGTCCGGGTTGGAGGTCGATTTCCTGATGCGCTACAAGGGACAGATTACCCTCGTCGAGGTCAAGTCCACCACGGGCAACATCAAGAGCACAAAAACCATCTTGAAGAATAAAAACGTCTATCACGTGAACAGCGCCATCAAGCTGGGCAGGTACAATGTCGGACGCGATGGCGAGACGCTTACCCTGCCGTTATATATGGCATTCCTGCTCACGGCGTATTGATCAGGTCTGCACAATAGCAAAAATAGTCGTAACTTAGCAGTCGTGGCCTGATGCCAGGCTGCATTTGTTAACACCGGGTGCGTTTCCGCCCCAAAGCGGGGACAAAGCTGAAAAGGTTAAATGCTGTTAAAGTCAACATCAGACTTAAATAATCTTCTCAAAATGAACAGGCCTATATAGCATCCGCACAATGAAATGCCAGAGCAAGACAATCCTCAAGCAGAAAGCAGTCGAAGGTGGTGGATTCGCGATCTCGTTCGAAGAAGTCAGTGGACGATAACCGGCTGACTGCCAAGCAGATAATAAACCGTCTTTGGTTCATCCAAACCAAAGACGGTTTATTATTTCTCTGATATTAAGCTTATTACCAATCACGATGCTTGCCAAAAGCAGACTTGTGATTGTCGCTTATGCCTTCGTGAAGTTGAGGGCGATCTCGAACTCGGTTGTGGCATTCCAAAGAGTCACCAAATCAGAAGGCTTCTCAAGACCAAGGAATCCCATAACCCCCTTTATTTTCCGGGCGGTTTCATTTTCCGCCTGAACCAACTGCTCAAGAAGGACATCAATTTTAGGAAGTGCCGGAAGAAGAGCTTTTACGATCGGGTCGCAAAGGGCCTTGTCCACGTAGATTCTCAGACTGTCACCATCCAGTGAATATTTCAGCTCGACTCCTCTCTGAAGAATCTTCTGAAGTTCCGCATTAAGAGCGTCTACATCCACTCCAAATTCCTTGAGTTGTGCCAGAATCTCCCTGATTGAGGAGAGATCTATTCCGGAAGCATCCGATCTGACGGTCTCCGAGTCCGCGGCTTCAATGATAGCGGCAACATTAGGAACAACGAAGAGTGAGTTTCCTGTAGCATACCAGAATGCGAGGTTGGCTTTAGGTGACTCCAGCCAATCAGTATGATTTTTTGGTTTGTAATTGTAGTATCCATCTGATGGAGGGAAGAATAAGGAAAATGCTCCCGCCAGACTATCATCTACTCCCAAATCGGGCCAGTAACGGGCCATGATATTGCCTGTCTCGTCAAATGTGACCTGATCGAACACCTCTGTCAGAACACAGTTCCCGAAGTGATTGAGATAGGTAACACGAGATAAAAGCGTTTCACCTAACCCATCAGATATTTTCCATTTGAACTGTATCGGAGAGAGATCATTTGGATCCATACACTTATCTTCAATGTACCTGCTCTTGCGGACAATGTTCCAGCTTCCGATCAATGGAGCCGAATCCCCTTGAACCTGAGTCGCGACAGTCACTTTGACCGCACCGTCAAGAGTGATGGATCCATCAACACTGAAAGCATAACAAGGATTTTCACCCGTACCGCGCAGAGTGGCAACTATTGATGGCGGAGTTGACACGATGGTCGTACCCTTGAACGCGAAAGAATCATCTGACTTCTTAAGAAGATCCACACTCACTTTCACGTCATTGTAACCTGGCACGACTCCTGTCAATGTAAGAGTGGCTGCATCATCGCTGTCCGCCACCAACTGAACATTTCCATAGTTACAAGGGATATCATTGACCGAGATTGTGGCTTTTCCGCTTTCCACAGAGATCTGCCCGACAGGCAGTTGTTTCCAAGTGTCATCAGCCTTGTCCTTCTGGCAGGCTGTCATGGCAAAGATGGAGACCAGAATGGCCATCATGCCCAAGAGTCTAGTTTTCATATTCATCAGTTTTAAAATATATCCAATTACAAATAACCATCCTTTAGCTAAAAGATCAATATGGCAAGCCTCAAAACGTCGCGATTGCGAGACGGTTCCGCACACTATCAAGCTTGGCTTTTGTCATCCTCCTTAGGAAGGACAATGGTGCGGAAGCGCTTCTGACGACGCTCCCAACGCTCACGCGCGAACTGCTGCATGTCTGTGGCCTGGTCGTTCTCGTCGATGATCTCAAGACCGAGGATCGTCTCGATGATGTCCTCAAGGGTGATTATGCCCTGGAAACAACCATATTCATCAATGATGAGACCGATCTGCTCGTGCTTCTTGAGCAGTTCCTCCCAGATGTGACCGCAGGAGTCCTCCTCTGTGAAGAAAGAGATCGGACGTTTCAGTTCCACAAGACGCTTGTCGAACTCATCATCTGCCAGTCCCTCAAGTGCGTCACTCAGAAGAATATAGCCGGTGATATATTCAGGAGAATCCCCATAGACCGGGATTCTGGAGAAATGCAGATAAGTATCGTTTTTGTAGAAATTCTTCAGAGACATGTTCTCCTGAGCCGTCATCGCCACGATTTTCGGGGTCATCACATCGCAGGCCTTGACATTGTCCAGTTTCATGATGTTCTGGATGACCTTGTTCTCGTCGGAATCAATCACGCCTTCCTCAGCCCCGATGTTCGCCATCGCCGTCACTTCTTCCCTGCTGACGGTAGCCTCGTCCTTGGTCATCAGATTGGTGATCAACCGGACCATTATCACAAGCAGCCACATCAGGACAGACAGAAACGAGATGGCCGATGTCACAAAACCCATAAGATTCTTCCAATATGATGTTCCGATGGTCTTAGGAACAATCTCGGAGAACACCAGCACAAGCAGCGTTGTCATAGCCGAGATGATTCCGAACCAAGTGCTTCCGAACAGAATAGTAGCCTGTCGGCCCACCGCCGCGGCGCCCAAGGTGTTGGCGATGGTGTTCAAAGAAAGAATCGCGGCCAGAGGCCTGTCCGGATCCGATTTGAATTTAAAGAACTTCTCCGCAGGCCTGTACCCTTGCTCCTTCCTCATCGTGATGTAAGAGATCGGTGTCGACATCAACACCGACTCCAGAAGCGAACAAAGGAACGACACTCCAAGCGTCCCCAGCATATAAACTATAAGCAGAGCCATATAGGTTTTCAGTTAATTCTTACAAACTTACATAAAAATCTGCGATTTTTACGCCCGTTTAATAAAAAAACAAGAC
>ERZ1034687.1876-NODE-1876-length-10099-cov-14.077160_pt1 | contig 10099 bp, 9 predicted proteins | sample MGYA00520704_ERZ1034687 | MGnify/ENA primary metagenome ERZ1034687 (study PRJEB33766, sample SAMN09781762) | gut metagenome | biome: gut microbiome | host: Homo sapiens | place: Madagascar | study: EMG produced TPA metagenomics assembly of the PRJNA485056 data...
CCCCGCGGCAGATTGAACGCGAAAATGAGATGATCGTTATTTCACATCGCCTTTTTTTGATGGGGATGGGAATATCCCCCCGGCCGCTGGCTGCCGTCTATCATTTTTGCTATACTAATTGCGTCACACTGCAACTCCTCGCACGAGAATCGTGACAAGAAGGAGGTGCCTTATGGATTTCATCATTACCTTTTGTGGTTCTGTCGCAGCAAGCATGATCGCGCATTATCTTTGCAAATGGCTTGACAGGAAAACCTAGCAGTGCTTGATAAGCCTAAGCTCACTTGTGCTTTGAACAAGAAGAACCCCCAAAAGATCTCGCACATCTTTTGGGGGTTCGTTCTTTTATGCCTATGGCATCATTACCTTTGCCTATCCGTATCTTAGCACGATTTCCCGGCTTCGTCAACGCTCTTCGCTGCCATTCCAATCCCATGCATCATCATCCTGAGCGGTGGAAAACGAAATACCAGTCACTCCTATGAGAGCTGCAAGTCCCCCGCGGCAGATGGAACGCGAAAATGAGATGATCGTTATTTCACATCGCCTTTTTTTGATGGGATGGGAATATCACCTTTCACTGGCTGCTGCCTGTCATTTCTGCTATACTAATTGCGTCACACTGCAACTCCCCGGAGAATCGTGACGGGAGGGAGGCACCTGTATGGAAAGTATATTCACATTTTTGATTTCTGTCGCAACAAGTATCGTAGCCTACTACATTTGCAAATGGCTTGACGGAAATTGCTAGCAGTGCTTGATAAGCCTACGTCAAGAAAGAACCCCTATGAGATGTATGAGATCTCATAGGGGTTCTTTCCTTTGGCACCACATGGGTATATTCACATTTGCCTATCTGTATCTTAGCACGATTCACTCACTCCGTCAACGCTGATTTTCTCCTATAAAATGGCAGCGCAGCCGCCACCTGCATTTCTCACTCCGAAGTTTCCTTAGTATCCGCGTATCTGCTTTTCATCCGACAGGTCAAAGAGATCTCCATAGCCCGCATTCGCCATCGCCTTCACCGCATAGACACAGTTCTGCGAGGCGGCGTAAATATAGCGGTCATCGATAGGAGCGATGTGCCGAGCCGCACGCATCTGAGCGATCGCCGGATTCGCCAGAAAATCGTCCCGATATTTCCCCGCACCCGTCGTATCCGAGGTGCGGTCGGTCGAGACGAAGAGCATATCCGGATCCGCCTTGACGATGAGCTCAGGCGAAATGGCCTGCCCATTCGCGCCGCCTGCCTTCTCGATCGCATTCTCCAGACGCGCCCGCGTCAAAAGCTCGTGGAACATCGAGCCGGGTCCCCCATAGCGTGTCATCTGCGAGACCAGGTACACCACTGGCTTCTTGTCCGTACGCGCTCCCAGCGTATCATCCACCTCTTTCAGATGGCGGTCCATCTCGCGGATCACATTCTCGCCGCGCTCCTTCTCCCCGACCGCCGCCGCAATGATCCGCACATCATCCTTCACCTGCTGGATCGAGCGAGGCCCGTCGATCACCACGACAGGGATGCCCAGATTGCGATACATCGTGAGCTCCTCGCCCTTCGTGTATGTCGAAGCCACCACCAGATCCGGCCGCGCCTGCGTCACAAGCTCCATCGACAGCCCCGCGAGAGGAATGGTCATCGGGATATCCTTCGTATCCTCTGCGATATAGGAAATCGCCGGATCACGATCCGCCTCCGTCGCTCCCACCAGATGATCCGCAGTCACGACACCCAGAAGCATCGTATCGATCGATGCCGAATTTCCCAAGATCCGCTTCGGCTTGCCGGGGATCTTCACTTCCTGCCCCGTCGCATCGACCACAGCATAGCTCTCTCCCTGACCGCTCATCGCCACCTGCTTCACCCCGCAGCCGGTCACGGAAAGGGAAAGCAAGATCGCCAATCCCAGTCCCATCGTTTGATATATTTTCATGCGTCCTCCTATGATAGAAATCTTTTCCGTTTTTAATCTTAACACAAACTGCGGGTCATGGCATAGTGGTGATGCCCACCTGAGACTTAGAGACTGGGAGACTTTGGACTTTAGATGTCCGACGTCTCTTAGTCTCCCAGTCTCCTAGTCAGCTGCCATCAATTCTTCCAAAGCATCCGTCAGCACCTTGTACACGCCGACCGTGAGCGATGCGATCTCCTCCGTGACGGGCATGAGGTCGGGCATGAGGTCGGGCATGAGGATCGGCTTCATGCCGGCTGCGTGCGCCGCACGGATGCCATTCGGACTGTCCTCAAAGACGCAGCAATCCGCCGGAGGGACGCCCAGTCTTTTCGCAGCCAGCAGAAAAATATCCGGCGCCGGCTTCCCGTGAAGGACTTCATCTCCACTCGCAATGGCTGAGAAATAGGACGTAAAGCCGCTGACAGACAGATTGCTCTCGATCTGCGCCCGCCGTCCGCTGCTTCCGATCGCCATGGGGATGCCGCGCGCATGAAGCGATGCCAGGATCTCCCGGCAGCCGGGCTTCAGGGGCACGCCGCGCGCAAGCTCCTGTGCCACGCGCTGCTTGCACTCCCGCTGGATCTCCGTGCCATCCTTCACCCGATAATGCTTCTCGATGATGCGGTTCATCACCTCGCCCGAGGTGCCGCAGATCTCATACTTGAAAGCATCCGGCAGTACGATGCCCCGTTCTTTTGCGATGGCATTCCAATACTTCTGGAAGACGGCCTCCGTATCAAAAAGCGTACCGTCCATGTCGAAAATGACTGCTGTGGACATGTTGATCCTCCTTGATCTGTGAAAACACGGGATCGATCGCAGAGAGGCGATCCGCATTTCCCTACCCCAAATGACTTCCCGCCATCCGGAAAACGGGCAGCATGACCGAAAAGAGGACAAGCGCCGTGAGGCCGCCCACGAAGAGCAGCATGGCAGGCTCCGCGATATGGCGGAAATGACGGAGCTTCTCCTCCGTTTCCGCCGTCATGAGCCTTGCTGCCTGATCCAGAAATCGCGGCAGCTCCCCGCTCGAAAGTCCCACCTGACAAAGCTCAAAGAGGAGCGGGAAACAGAAACCGCTTTCCTCCCATACGCCCGCAAAATTCTCCCCCTGCATCAGCTTCCTCTCCATACCGCGCACCTTTTCTTCTGCCACGTGATTGCCCAGCACCTTCATGCTGGCGGCGAGCGCTTCCGAGAGCGGCTTTCCGCTTTCGAGGAAAGAGGACAGCGAAAGAGTGAATCGGATGAGCAGCAGACGGCGATAAAAGGCAGAGCGGTAGAGCCACACTTCCTTTCGCCGCCGGCCCGCGCGCGTCCGAAGGTACAGCGCTCCGGCGATCAGGACAGCGAAGAGTATAAGGCCAAGAAGCATCCCCCAGTGCCGAAGGAAAAGCCCCAGCGCCAGCCCCGCTTGCGCCGCCAGCGGCAGCGTGATCCCCAGCGTCTCGAAAAGCATCGCAAAGGACGGCAGGATGAAGAGCAGGATCACCAGAAGAAGCACCAGCGCGAAGGCAAGCACAAAGAGCGGATACGCCAGCGAACGCGAGAGGCGCCGCCGGAACAGATCCTCCTTCTCATAGTACAGCGCGATGTGTGTGAGGGCCGACGGCAGTGTCCCCGTCATTTCTCCCACTTCCAGCAGAGAAATAAAAAAAGACGGACACCAGCCGCCCGCCGCAAAGCTATCCGACAGAGAATGCCCGCTCGCGATCCGCTCTCTCGCAGAGAGGAGGAGCCTTCTCTCCTGCGGTCTTTCTTTCGACGCGAGGAGCGAGAGCGACTCCGTCACCGTCAGCCCAGCGGAAAGGAGTGCTGCCCAGGACGAAGCCAGAAGGGACAGCGCACGGCGGCTTGCAAAAGGCCGCGCACGGAAAAACCGATGCGCCTCTTTCTCCTCAAAAAGGCGGATGACCGACAGCCCTTCCGAGAAAAGGGCTGCCGCCGCTTCCCGCTTCGTCCTTGCCGCAAGGCTTCCTTCGTGGATCCCGCCCTCTTCGTCATAAGCCTTATAGTGAAATTGTTTCATGAATGGTCCTTTGCTATGGGAAATGAGTGACTGATGACTTGGTAAACAGGTTCAACGGGTTCAGAAGGTTCAAAAAGGGTGGAAGAGGCGCACAATTTATTCCAAACTCTTCAAGAGCCGTTCCCTTTCCCGTTCACTGATCCCCTTCATGGCATACATCGCCTGCTTCATCGTCCGCATCTGCGAAAGTCCCATTTCCATATACGACGGGATCTGCTCCTCCTTGCCCTCGCGGATCAGATGCGCGACGGCAGCGACATTCGTCAGGATCTCACGCAGGAGCCATGTCTCCTTGCCGCTGCGATAGAGCATCTGAGAAGAGACCGTCACGAGATTCGCCGCGAGAAGCCCCCGGATCTCCTCCTGCCGATCGCCGGGAAACGCATGGATGATACGGGCAGGCACATCCTTCGCGCGCGTCGTGTGCAGCGTCCCCAGCACCAGATGCCCCGTCTCCGCCGCCGTCAGCGCCGCAGAGATCGTCTCGCTGTCTCGCATCTCCCCCAGTGCGATGACATCAGGATCCTCTCTCAGCGCATCACGGATGCCCTGCGGAAAATCCACCACATCACGCCCGATCTCCCGCTGATGGACGAGCGCCTTCTCCATAGGGATCACGTACTCCACCGGATCCTCCAACGTCACCACATGGCAGGCCCTCTTCTGGCTGATCAGCGAAAGAATGCGCGCCATCGTCGTACTCTTGCCGCTTCCCGAAGAACCCGTGATGAGGACAAGCCCGTGCGAAAGCTGCGATACCTTCTCCAGCCACGTCCTGTCGGGATCCGCGCCGAGCAAAGAAAGCTCCGGCAGGATGCGGATCGCCGCCGATGCCAGACCGCCGCTGCGATACAGATGCAGACGGCAGCGGACATTTCCCAAAGAAAACGCACTGTCCGCGCTTCCTGTCCGCTGATACGCCGCCTGCCTATCCTCAGGCACATAGGAAGAGATGAGCTCTGCAAAGAGCTGAGGCTCCGCGATCTCCTTCATCTTCTTCAATGCCCCATAGACACGGATCATAAGAGGCAGCCCCTCGGTCAAGTGAATATCCGTCATGGCAGGGTTCGCTGCCAGCAGTTTCTCTATATCCATCTCATGCCTCCCCGGCCAGAATGACCGCCGCCGACTCCGGCGAGATCTCCCCCTCTTCCATCAGAAGAAGTGCCGACTCGCCCATCGTTTTCTGTCCCGCTTTCCGCATCGCCTGCTGCAGCTGCTCCTGCGAGAAATCATGATGCAGGATGCGTCTCTCGCTGTCTCCGATGGCGATCATCTCAAAGACTCCCGTCCGCCCGGAAACCCCGCGATGACGGCAGGCCTCACAGCCCGCCGCTTCATAAGCAGCCTGCCCGGCAAGGGACAATGGCAGCCCGTGAGACGTCAGGAAATCCTCCGTTAAGACCATCTCCCTTTTGCAGGAAGGACAAAGCCTCGGCGCCAGCCGCTGCGCCATCACCAGCGACAGCGACGCGGAAAGCAGATAGGGCGGTATGCCCATATCCATCAGACGAAGCGGCGCAGCGGCCGCACTCATCGTGTGGAGCGTCGATAGCACCAGATGCCCGGTGAGCGAGGCATGGATCGCGATCTCCGCCGTTTCCCTGTCACGGATCTCCCCGATCATCACGATATCCGGATCCTGCCTGACCAGCGAACGCAGCCCTCGCGCAAAGGAAAGCCCCGAGCGCTCATTCACCTGGATCTGCGTCACGCCCGGCAGCCGGTACTCCACCGGATCCTCGATAGAAATGATACTCACCGTCTCCTGATTCAAGAGCTTCAGCGCCGCATACAACGTCGACGTCTTTCCGCTACCCGTCGGCCCCGTCGTGAGGATCAGCCCCTGCCCCTTGGAAAGCGCCCGCCGAAACAGCGACTCCTGCTCCCTTCGCATTCCCAGCTCATTCTTCTCGATAAAATTCACCCGCCCCGACAGGATACGGATGACGATCGTCTCCCCATACATCGAAGGCAGGACAGAAATGCGGAAATCATACGGCACCCCATCGATCTCCTCCGCCCAGCTCCCATCCTGCGGCAAACGGCTCTCCCCCACATCCAGCCGCCCAAGGACCTTCACGCGCACCGAAAGATTCGGTGCCATGGAGGAAGAAAGACAAAAGCGATCCGAAAGCAGCCCATCCTTCCGAAACCGCACCCGCACAAAGGAAGCCCCCGGCTCGATATGGACATCACTCGCCCTCTCAGCCGCCGCCTGTCGCATGATCTTCTTCAGCACCACATCCGCTCCACCGTGCAGCTCCTCCATGCGACCGCCTCCTTCACGAAATCAGAAAAATGGGATTTTCTTCATTATAGCATAAAAAGGGGGTGGGGTTAGCCCCTTGGGCGGCGCGTCCTTTGATTCCGTTTGAAAGCTCTGCTAGAATGAGGAATGAGGAGTGAGAAATGAGGAATGAAGGTGGCGGCTTCGCCGCGAATATATATAGGGCGATGCCCGAAAGTGGTATTTAGTCACCAGTCACTTCTAATCCCTAATCCCTAGCTACTTATCCCTGCTTTCAAACATAAGAAAACGCTGATTCAATCGAACAACGATTGAATTAGCGTTTTCCTATTTCTATATACAAAGATTACCCTATCGGACGTTCTTTTCTTATACCCGTTTCCCCATCTCATAGGCATCCTGCAAAGCCGGATGATGAGCCACGTCTCCTGGTTCTACTACGGCTCCCGCAAAAACAGTCTCGCGAAGAGTCGCTTCAGAAAAACATTCAATCCATCCTTCTAAACCGGATTGGCACCGTTTGAGTGCATATCGATTTTCATCTGCCGCTGTTACCAAAAGATACACATCACGAAAAGCATAGTTTTGCACATAGAGCGGATTGGACCGGTCTAAAAAGACTTTCATGGATCCACTCATTTCATAATAGTAGATGGGTGTAGCAAAAACGAGCACATCTGCTTTTTTCATAGCCTCTACGATGGGCTTCATATCATCAACTATGACACACCGTCCTGTTTTTTGACAAGACAAACAACCCAAACAAAACTGAATATGCTTCCCTTTCAGCGATATATATTGGACTTCATGTCCTGCTTCTTGAGCTCCCCTTTGAAACTGTTTTGCCAGCCGTGCTGAATTACCATTTTCACGCATGAAGGTAGAAATAATCAATACTCGTTTCATCGGCATACATCCAATGCTTGATCAAAAAATTCGACCAAACGATCAAAAGGAATCTTATCCATCTGGTCATACAAATCCGTATGGGTGGCACCGGGCACCACGATTTCTTCTTTGGGCGATTTCAGCTTCTCATATACCGCATCACTGAAATATTTCGAATGAGCCTTATCGCCAGTAATCAGCAAAACAGGCCGTGGACTGATTTCATCAATGTTTCCCATCAGGCGGAAATGAAAGAAACCGTAGGGGGAGGTGGCATCCCACGCCAAGGTATTGGAATTGATAGCCCGCGGATGATAGGCTCTTCCCACATAGTAATTATAAAATTCTTTCACTACCGCATTGGCATCTGCAGGAAGAGTATCGGGAAACATGGTTTCTTGGGTCACCACATGTCCGTTTGCATCCACAGAAAGTTCATGAGCTCCTTTCTTTCCATATCCGTGTCTCGCTGCATACTCACGGGTTTTCGCCAAATGCTGTTTAACCAATTCCCGCTGCTCCGGCGTATAGTAATCCCCTTTGTAATGATCACGGATGCTTTCTGACATATCATACATAGCCGAGGTGGCTACCGCCTTGATGCGGACATCGTTGGTAGCCGCGGTCAAAGCCATACCGGACAACCCACAAATACCAATGGCGCCTACTTTTTCCGAATCCACAAAATCCAAATGGGTCACAAAATCCACAGCTGCACTGTAATCTTCAGTGAAAATATCCGGAGACGCCATATTTCTTACCTTCCCACTGCTTTCTCCGGTCATAGAAGGATCGAAAGCAACCGCCACATAGCCATGCTTTGCCATTTCCTGCGCATAGAGCCCGGAAGATTGTTCCTTAACCGCACCAAAAGGTCCTGAAACAACAACAGCTTTATACTTTTTCTGATGATCAAACCCCTTCGGCAAATACATATCCCCCGCCACAGTAAATCCATATCGATTTTCAAACTGTACCTTTTTCGCCAGAATGGAGGAATCTACAGGGAATGTCCTGGTATCCACTTTCATTTCTGCAATAGAAGCTTCTTTCATGGTTAAATCCTGCATCAACGGCTCCTTTCCATGCACCATCGTTCCGCTCAATACCAATGCCCCCAATACCAGAGCAGCCACCATCTTTTTCATCTGTTACTCTCCTTTCATAACACATTGCTTTTCACTCTGGCACCTATCTTAGCAAATATTGTTTTCCATGAAAAATGCTTATATAATACGAGCAATCATAAGAAATTGTAATGATAACGTTTGCATCAGGAAAGGAACTCTATCATGGAAATACGTGTCCTTCAATATTTTCTTGAAGTCGCAGAAAAAGAAAATATTACCAAAGCAGCGGAAGCTCTCCACATCACCCAACCGGCCCTATCTCGTCAATTGGCTGAATTAGAAAAAGAACTCAATACCCAACTCTTTCTTCGAGGCAAGAAAAGAACCACACTTACAGAAGAAGGGCGATTACTTCAAAAACGCGCACAAGAAATTACCTCTTTGGTGCATAAAACAAAAGAAGAAATGCTCCATACAACCGATACGATTTCAGGTTCTGTTCACATCGGTTGTGCAGAAACAGAAGGCATGCGATTGCTTTTGCATATTCAAAAAGAAATTCTCAACCAGTATCCCCATATCACCTGTCAATTATATGATGGTCACAATGCAGACATCATGGAAAAACTAGATAAAGGACTCCTAGACTTCGGTGTCCTGTCAGCCCCATCTCATCTCCAACGCTACGACTATATCCGCCTTCCTCACAAAGACACCTGGGGTGTCCTTATGCCCAAAGAAGCCCCCTTAGCGAACAAAAAAGTAATCTATCCCAAAGACCTGTGGCACTTGCCCCTCATTCTTTCCCAGCAAGCCATAGGAAATGGAGACATCTCCCATTACCTGCAAAAAGATATCAACGATCTATATATCACAGGGACTTATAACCTGCTTTTCAACGCCTCCCTCATGGTTGAAGAAGGCATCGGTTATGCATTGGCCTATGACCATATCATCGCCACCGGCTCTGACTCCCCTTTGACATTCCGACCACTGTCTCCTGAACATACAGTCAATACATACTTTATTTGGAAAAGACACCAGCTTTTCACTCCTGCCGCTAACCTGTTGAAACAGAAAATAGAAAGTTATACTCAATGATTCATGACTTGCACATATAAAGCGATCCACTCTCCCATATCGTCACCCTGAGCGGAGAAAAACGCCCTATGTGAGAAAAGCCCCAGCCAGAACAAGTGGGGATTAAGTCGAAGGATCTCATGCCACGCATGTGAGACGATTTCTTCCCTCGTATCGTAAGAGTGACTGGTGACTTAAATACCACTTTCGAGCATCGCCCAATAAAAAAGGCGGCACACCACCCTTGTGAATCTATCCGCTCCCCAAGTACCGTCATCCCGAGCGCAGCCGAGGGATCTTTATTGCACTGCCGCCATATGTACACATGCGCCCTCACTCAAACGACACCTTGATGCTTCCTTTTTCGCCTTTCCCTCACCCACGTTTTACCGGTCTGCAAGAAAGATCCCTCCACTTCGGTCGGGATGACGTTTAAGGGAAACGGATAGTCCCACATAGTTTTTCACCCCGCTGCGTGGATCCATCCTGCGCCTTCGGCGCGGGCCTTCTCCAAGGGCCTACTCGTATCGTATATAACACCGCTAGTTCCAAAACATGCAACGTATCTCCCAGATGAGAGCCCATCCCCCCGTATCGTCATCCTGAGCGGACGAAAACGCCCCATGTGTGAACCCCCCCAGCCAGAACAAGTGGGGACTGAGCCGAAGGATCTCATGCCAAACATGTGAGACGATTCCTTCCCTCGTATCGTAGGAGTGACTAGTGACTGGTGGCTTAAATGCCACTTCCGGGCATCGCCCAATCAAAAAGGCGGCGAAGCCGCCACCTCACCCCTGAACCTTGAACCCTGAACCCTGAA
>ERZ1034687.1881-NODE-1881-length-10065-cov-3.619680_pt1 | contig 10065 bp, 11 predicted proteins | sample MGYA00520704_ERZ1034687 | MGnify/ENA primary metagenome ERZ1034687 (study PRJEB33766, sample SAMN09781762) | gut metagenome | biome: gut microbiome | host: Homo sapiens | place: Madagascar | study: EMG produced TPA metagenomics assembly of the PRJNA485056 data...
GAATATAGTAGCTGTTTTTACCTATGGTAAAAAGCCTCTCAGACCTTTACAGAAAGCCTTTGACAAGACCAAGAGCAAGATCATCAGGCGACTTGGCTCTATTCTCAATCAGACATTCAGTGAGTAAGGCGGTGATGGCATGACAGGCGAGACATTATCATATATCAACAGTGTACTCAAAGATGAGCTTGAGATTCCATATGCATTCATGGAGTGGCAGGATGATCCACCAAAGGCATACTTTGTTGGTGATTACTCCGAGGGTGATACTCCTGAAGAGGATGGGTGTCAGGAAATAACATTCATCATAGATGGATTCACACGAGGCTCGTGGTTCAGCCTGGAGAAGTACAAGCAGAAGATAGAACAGAATATTGAACGAACGGCAATCCTTGCAAGTGGTGCGGGGGTTGCCGTTTCTTATGGGAATGCGTCACCAGTGCCAACAGGGGATGCAGACCTCAAACATATACAGATCAATTTGACTATTAAAGAATGGAAGGTGATTATATCATGGCAGATACATTAACTTTTGAAGAGTTTAAGTCATCCGGTATCACAGACAAGACACCGAAGAACATTGTGTTTGGTGCCGGAACGATTCATAAAGGGCTCAAGTATGATGCATCAAAAAAGACATGGAACTTTGCTGAATCTCTAATCGGTGCAACATCTGGCGGTACAAAGCTGTCAATCAAGCCTGAGCTCAAGGATATAGAGGTCGATGGTGCATCTGTTAAGGTTAAGGAATTAGCAGTTAAGACAGGCGAGACAGCACAGATGGATACTAACATGGTTGAGCTGTCGCCTGAGACGATCAAGATGGCTATTATCGGACAGAATGGCACATCAACAGCGGAAGGATACGATGTGATCGAATCCAAGGCAAGAATTGAAAAGGATGATTACATTGAGAACTTCGGATATATTGGAAGATTCTTAGATGGTCGTCCTGTTATCGTGATCTTTGACAATGCGCTCTGTACATCAGGCCTTGAGATAGAGGGCAAGAACAAGGAGAATGGCACATTTGCGCTGACAATGGAGTGTTATGCGGATCTGTCACCAGCAGCTGATACACTGCCATACCACATCTATTTGCCTACCGGCACGACAACGGAGCAGGTTCAGCAGTCTATAGATTCCAGTACAGAAGTAACAGACTAATTGACATAGAAAAGGAGAGATAATCATGGGAACAACCGAGATAAAAAAGAACAAAGATGTAGTAGAGAATACCGAAGTAGTTGAAGATACTGAGGCAGTAGAGGATGTGCAGGAGATCAAGCCATATACACTTAGAAATCCAAAGGCTACAGATATTGCTGCCTTCCTGAAACTGTTCAGCAAGCTGGGGATAAAGGACTTCAAAGATTCATTCAGCGGCAATGGGTTCAAAGAGCTCATTGCGAAGGAACGTGAGAAACTTGCTGGCGATGGCGAGGATGATGAGGACACATCGAAGTTCCTTGAGAATGTGGGTATTGGTCTTGCATTTGAGCTTGCAGATGTGATCCTGACAAAGCTGTCAGACTGTCAGCGTGAGGTATTTGTCTGCCTGTCACACCTGTCAGGAATGACAGTGGATGAGGTAGCAGATCTTGACCTCTCTGTATTCACACAGATGTTGTATGATGTGGTCACACTTCCGGGCTTTACGGATTTTATCAAGGTTGTTTCAAGATTGTTCGAGAAGAGACAGTAGGCTATCTCAAGTTCATGGATCTCATATTCAAACGATATGCGGATCCGTACACTCTGCTTGATACGATGCTGGACAATCAGAGCTTTGATGAGTTTGTATGCACGTTTGTGCGTCTGGATGATGATGATAAGCTCTGGGATATGTATATTCACAAGTGTTGGGAAAATATATCATTCAATGGCTTCAAGGCAAGGCTGTACGGCACATCAGGTGGCAATTCACAGCCGGTCAGATCAGGGGCATTTGAAAGCAGAGGCGAGCTTGAAGCAACCATAAAGGATTCTATGTCAATCATAGAGAATTTTAAACCATAGGGGCACACAGAACGTGTGTCTCTATTTTTTTATTATCGAGGAAAGGGGGTAGACCCTTTTGGAAGTATTTAAGATACTGGGACGAATCGCAGTATCAAATGAGGATGCGAATGAGAAAATTGAAGAGACTGGCGACAAGGCAGAGAAGACAAGCAGCAAAATGGGCTCCGTGTTTGGCAATATAGGCAAATTTGCACTCAAAGCCGCAAAGGTCGCCGTGGTTGCAACAACGGCTGTGGCTACCGGAATAGCTGGCATTACTGCTAAGGCTGTAAGCGAGTATGCGGACTACGAGCAGCTTGTCGGTGGTGTTGAGACACTGTTCAAGGACAGCTCAGATAAGGTTGTTGAGTATGCGAATAATGCATATAAGACGGCGGGATTGTCAGCGAACGAGTACATGGACACTGTAACGAGCTTTTCAGCATCGCTGTTGCAAGGCTTGGAAGGTGATACAGCACAGGCGGCTGAAGTGGCAAACACAGCTATTGTAGATATGGCTGATAATGCCAACAAGATGGGAACTGATATGGCATCTATACAGAATGCATATCAGGGTTTTGCTAAGCAAAACTACACGATGCTTGATAACCTCAAGCTTGGTTATGGCGGCACTGCATCCGAGATGGCTAGACTTATCAATGATTCTGGTGTACTTGGTGACACCATGACTGTGACAGCAGATAACGTCAATAGTGTGTCATTCGATAAGATGATTGAGGCTATTCACACAGTTCAGGTCGAGATGGGAATATCTGGACTTACTGCTGAACAAGCGGCTGAGGCAGTGAAGAATGGAACCATGACGCAGGAAGAGGCTCTTGCAGCTATGGGAACCACCGCAAAAGAAGCAGCCACGACAATACAGGGTTCCATCGGCATGATGAAGTCCGCATGGACGAATCTGCTCACAGGTATGGCTGACCCATCTCAGGATATGGGAGTGCTGATGAACAATCTTGTTGATTCGGTCGTGGCCGCTGCTGACAATCTTGTACCAAGAATAGCAGATACATTACCGAGAGTGGTAACAGGCATATCAGAGCTTGCGCAAAAGCTTGTGCCATACATTCCATCGCTTATCGAACAATTATTGCCAGCACTAATGCAGGGAGCGACATCGTTACTGTCTGAGGTAGTCAACAATCTCCCAAATATATTGGAAGCGTTACTGCCTGGAATAGGCGGTCAGATAGGCCAGTCTATTGCATCATTGCTAGGAACCTTGTCCAGCACCTTAACGTCTGTCTTGCCGGGAATCTTGGCAATGATAGAGCCGGTCATAATGAATATATTAACGCTGGTGGATACTTTATTGCCACCGTTGATGCAGATTATACAGTCCATATTGCCACCATTGACAAGTGCTATAAATATGCTGATGCCGCCGATCACTCAGATCATCCAGGCGGTACTTCCGTTGGTATCTGACATTTTAGACCCCATTATCGCACTTTTACCGTCGATAGTGACTATGATCAATCCTGTCATAGCAATGATAAATCAGCTTACACCGTTTATAGTACAGATAGTGCAGCAGATAAGCCAGTTTATACCGCCGATCATGCAGATAATCCAGAGTGTTTTACCTGTGGTTACTAATCTTATAACTATGCTCATGCCGGTTATAACTCAAGTGACTCAGGCTGTGCTTCAATTAGTGCCGCCACTTTTGCAGGTGGTTCAGAGTATTCTGCCAGTGGTCATGAATTTGCTTAATTTGCTTTTGCCAATTATAACTCAGATTATACAGGCGGTGTTGCCGCTTATCATGTCAATTTTGCAGCCGATACTTGCTTTGCTTGAGCCGATACTTGCTTTACTGACGCCTATCATAGATTTGATAGCTCAGATTTTAGAGCCTGTCACCCAGCTCTTATCGGTGATTATGCCTATAGTCGAAGCACTGATGAGCCTTATACAGATCATTCTGCCTCCGATAATAGAGGTCATATCTACTATAGCAGAGAGTATACTGTCTGTTTTGAAGCCGGTTTTGACGTGGTTATGTAACTTGCTGTCTGTAGTTCTTAAAGCGGCTATAAAGGTTATAGTTGCAGCTATAAAAAATTGCAAAGAATCATTTGTCGCAGCATGGAATGGCATAAAAAAAGCATGGTCTGCAGTGACAGGATTTTTTAGTGGAATCTGGAGTGGGATAAAGTCAGTATTTAGTTCTGTTGGCTCTTGGTTCAAGGAGACATTTTCTACTGGTTGGAACAACATAAAAGCTGTATGGTCTTTGGTGACAGGATTTTTCAGTGGAATCTGGAGTGGGATAAAGTCGATATTTAGTTCTGTTGGATCCTGGTTTAAGAATATATTCAGCAAAGCCTGGGAGGGAATCAAGAATGCATTTTCACCGATAGTCAATTTCTTTTCGGAAACATGGCAGAAGATAAAGGATATATTCAGCAAAGTTGGAACAGCGATAGCTGATGGTGTCAAGGGTGCTGTTACATCGGCCATCAATGGTATATTAAGCACGGCAACTAAGATTATTAACGGATTTATATCAGCAATAAATGTTGCAATATCAGTAATTAATGCAATACCAGGTGTATCAATCAGCAAACTTGATAAGCTTAATGCACCTCAGCTTGAAGAAGGTGGTGTGCTCAAGAAAGGTCAGGTCGGTATCCTTGAGGGTAATGGAGCTGAGGCTGTGGTACCACTTGAGAAGAATACAGAGTGGATCAAGAGAGTAGCTGACGAGATGTCAGAAGCAACAGGAAGAACTGCTGCAAATGAGACGGAGCTTACTAAGGTGCTCTATTTGATTCTTGATGTTGTTAGACACATAAATGAAAGTATGTATGAGTATATGGTTAATGCCCTTGTCGATGGAGTAAGACTGAAGCTTGACGGCAGAGAGTTCGGAAGGATGGTGAGAAATGCTAGAACAACTTAAATATGTGAATCATTTCGGTGAGGTTATAGAGTTTGGCAAGAAAAGGTTATTTGCAAATTCAAACGATCTCAGGGATTATGAATGGGCATATGACAGCAGCAGAAGCCGTGCTGAGAACTTCAGGAAAGGGGTGGTCCAGAAGACCATCCCTGTTGTTATATCAGCAGAAAGTAAGAAGAAGTGTATCGATCTTAAGAATAGACTGTATGAAGTTTGTGAAAAAGATATCATAGCAGAACAGAAAGGAAAGCTCTATATAGGAGATTACTATCTTGAGTGTTATGTGTTCAGCTCCGCAAAAAGTAATTACTTAGACACTAATACGACGATGAATCTGTCGCTTAAGATAGTCGCAGATAAGGGTTCCTGGCGTAAGTTGGAAACAATTAAATTCTTGCATGATAATGCGGCAGATACAGGCAAGGGGTACGACTATGACTATGAGTATGATTATAGTAGAGGGCTGGACAATCGACATCGAATAGATGTGGATGACATCAAAAGCTGTGATTTTAGATTAAGAATAATCGGGCCTGTGATTGATCCGTGTATATACATAGATAATCATAGATACAGCGTGAATTGTACAGTTGCGTCAGGAGAGTTGCTTGTTATTGACACAGTTTCTGACACTATAACTTTAGTTAGTGCAAATGGCAATGAGCATAACATGTATAGATACAGAGATAGGGTTTATGATGTGTTCCGAAAAATAGAACCTGGATATCATACAGTGTCTTGGAACAGTAAGATGGATTTTGAACTGACGCTGATCCATGAAAGGGGCGAACCCAAATGGTAAAACTCATATACACAAATAAACAGCGGGAAGAGATGGGCTCATTGCATTACTTTTCAGCAGATGTGGATGTTGCTGTTAATAAGGATTTTGAGATAACAGTTGCTCAAGACAATAATATCTTACAGGCTGGATCATGGTGGTATATCAATGGTACCGAATATGGCGGGATAGTAGATAAGATAGGTGTTGTCACTGCAGATAGGGAGATAAGATATACCGGCCGGAATCTCAGAGGCATCTTGTGTGATAAGATAATCGAACCGCCTCAAGGAGAAGATTATAAGATAGTATCAGGTGATGCAGTTACAGTGATCAACAAGCTCATTGAAGAGGCTGGACTTAGCAGCATTTATAGAATGACAGGTGAGTCATGGAACATATTATCATATCAGTTTAATAGATATATAAGTCTCTACGATGGAATATGTGCACTTATATCAGCGCAGAACAAGATATTAAGAATCACAATATTAAATGGCATGGTGACTATGAGCTGTGTTGAGCCTCATGACTATACAGAGGATAAAGACTGCATGAGATCTGACATAAATTACAATATCACACAGATCAAGAACAGATATAATCATCTTATTTGCCTTGGTCAAGGGGAGCTCAAAGATAGACAGGTACTGCATTTGTATGTTGATAAAAGAGGAAATATAACGGATACACAGGTATTCAAAGGCTTTGAAGAAAGAACCGCTGTGTATGATTATAGCTCAGCGGCAGATATGGATGAGCTTAAATCCGGAGGTATAGCACGACTTCAGGAGCTGAATGCAGACCGTCTGGATATGACTCTGCCAGACATGGCGATGCAAATAGGAGACATCACAGGTGGCACAGAGAAGTTTACAGGAGCAAGCGTAAAAAGACAGATCACAAATATCATAGCTAAGATAGATGATAACAGCATAGACATTGAGTATTCAGTGTAAGAGAAAGGTGGTATGAATAATATGAAGATAATTACCGGTAAAACAGGAAAACCCCATGTTACAAGCGCAGACGACAGGGCGTTAAACATGGCTGCCTGGGGAAATGACGGCTTTTTGTCGGGCAGATATAGTGAGCCGCAGGTGATTGACGCTAATACTATAAGGATAATGCCTTGTGATATATTGTTTCAGGGATGTCACGCAAGGATCCTCCCAGGGGAATATGAGGACATGGCGATTGAGAGTGGTGCGGCAGGCTATAATAGAATCGATAGGATAGTGGCAAGGTACACAATAGATGATGATGGCCTTGAGGCTATGACTTTGGTAATTATAAAAGGGGACGCAGTAGCGGATTCACCTGCCAAGCCTAATTATGTAGTCGGGACGATTGGAATGGATAGAATAGCTGATATGCCACTCTGGACTGTGCCTATAACAGGATTTACAGTAGGGGATCCAGTAGCAGAAGCTCCTATTCTGCCTTGTTTTGAAGACAAGGCAGGGTTAAGAGATGTATATACCACCTCTGAAGTAGACGAAAGAATACAGGTGGTAAAGAACGACGTTCAGAGCGCATTTAATGTGGCCTCAAGAGCCATGGGCGAGGCGAGCGATGCGAACAATATCGCAAAAAATGCGCTTTCAGATGCTGGTGCTGCAAACGACCGTGCGGAAGATGCATATTCCGCTGCTACAAGTGCAAGCAAAAAGGCTGATGCAAATGAGGCCGAACTTGTTAAGGTGACAAAGATAGCGTGTGCAGGCAGGGTTATATCTAAAGCGTTCAGCCAGAAATTCACATTCACAGAAGGCTCTCTGCCGATAGAATCGACTGATACCCAGACTTTTACTGTGCCAGCCGGAACCAATGCGGTGATAGGTGTTGTGAAGAGTATTTCCAGCGGATGTACATTTAGGGATTATGAATACACAATAAAAGACGGAACTTGCACTTTTTCGGTAACTGCCAGCAATGAGGCTCCTACAAAAGGTTCAATAGTGATGGTGCTCGTCTGTATAGCTCCGGCATCAGCTATGACTGGGGGTGTGGTGTAAGTGTACATAGACACTAACACCATCATCGAAGTAGGTAAGGTGCTTGGAGCACTGGCGGTGATAGGTGGTTTACTCATATCAATATATAAGTGGTATGCGAGGCAGAATGAACAGGATGCGGAGATCAAGAAGATGAAAGAGGAGCAGTGCATACTTACATATGGCACACTTGCTTGCCTTAAAGGTCTCAAGGAACTTGGCTGTAATGGACCAGTCACAGAGGCTATTGACAAGATGGAAAAACATCTGAACAAAGCAGCGCATGATCAGGAATAGGAAGGAGATATAATTATGGATAAGTTAGCAATTTTATTATTAGTTGTTGCAGCGATTTGCACACTGATCACAGTTATCACAGAGTTTACCAAAGAGGTTGGAATACTGAAGAAGATTCCAACCTCTTTTCAGGTCCTTATAACAAGTCTCATCATATGTGAGATATGCTTGTTTGTAGCATTATCATATTTTGATGTTCGGTTGCTATGGTATTACCCTGTAGCTGTATTCTTTGGTGCTTTTATAATTGCATTCATATGTACTAGAGGATGGGACTATCTGATTGAAATATTTAAGAGGTTTTACAGAGGTGGAGACATAGAGAAGGAGCGTGATGAGAAATGAATGGTATAGACATCAGTGCATGGCAGGGGGATGCTGGCATCAACCTTGCTAAAGTGCCGTTTGACTTTTGTATAATCAAAGCGACAGAGGGAACAGACTACAAGAACAGATACTTTGCAGCGCATTGTGATGCTATTTTGAAGAAAAAGAAGCTGCTGGGTGCATACCACTATGCAAATGGCGGAGATCCCCACAGTGAGGCTGAGTATTTCCTTGCATACAGTAAGAAATATGTGGGCAAAGCCATACTCGTGCTTGACTGGGAGGCAAAGAATAACCCTCAGTTTGGCAAGAATGATCTTGAATGGTGTCTCAAGTGGTGCAATTATGTATATCAGAAGACCGGCATCAAGCCACTGATCTACATCCAGAAGAGCGCTATGGATGCCGTGAAGAAAGCTGGATATGGTCTGTGGGTAGCTCAGTACCCAGACTATGTTGAGACCGGATACCAGGAGCATCCATGGAATGAGGGAGCTTATAACTGCCTTATCCGTCAGTACACATCTGTCGGTAAGCTCTCAGGTTACAGCGGCAGCCTTGATCTCAATAAGGCTTATATCAGTGCAGCGAGCTGGAATAAGCTGGCAGGCAGAAGAGCCGTATCCGTACTTGCAAAGCCGACAGCCGGCAAGAAGAGCATCAATATCATTGCAAAGGAAGTCCTTGCGGGCAAGTGGAGCAACGGTACTGATCGTAAGAATAGACTCACAAAGGCTGGATATGATTATGCAAAGGTACAGGCAGCGGTCAACAAGCTCGTCAAGGCTTCACAGATGTCAGAGGACAAGATCATCAACGCTGTGGCACACGAAGTCATAGCAGGCAAATGGGGCAATGGTCAGGAGCGTGTTGACAGGCTCAAGGCAGCAGGATATGATCCAACTATGATCCAGAACAAAGTCAATGAGATTTTGAAGTAGAATGGTATTTTTAGGGGGCAATTTAGGGGCAAAAAGTTGATTTGCCGTGATATTGCCATGCACAATGAAAGTGTAAAAAACGTAGGAATTAAGCCACTTTTGAGCATATGTGAGCATACGCAAAAACATAGCGATTTTAAACTTGTGGTTCATTATCAACTTGATAGAAAACTGAGGAAAATCAAGAATTTGAGCCATTTGTAACCCATGAGAAATGGCTCATAGGGGCAGTTTAGGGGCAAAATTAAAAAGGCGACCATTCAGTGTGAAAACTGAGTGGCCGTCTTTTTTAGTTGATAATTGATATGGTGTCAATAGCCTCATTATCTTTCTGTTTCATCTTTTGAGTAATATGGATATATATGGCTTTTGTTATTGTATCGTCATGGTGTCCCAGTCGCCGAGAGATTTGCTCCGCAGACATGGTCTCGGCCAAAAGAGATGCATGAGTGTGACGGAGTTTGTGTGTGGTTATTTCTCTTCCAAGAGATTTAATAGCTGCAATTTTTAGATGCTTATTATATGCATCATAAGACATATAGAGTCCTGTCCTTAAATGAGGCATAAATAGGTTGCTTTTGATACCTTTTTCAAACAAAACTTCCTTGCGCCATAGCCGCAGCTTTTTGATGAGTGTTAGTAATTCAGGCTGTATGTGAATATCCCGGATTGAGTCACTTGTTTTGGCAGATGTAGCATGACCTGTCGAAGCGTAGTATGTTTTTGTAATGTGTATTGTAGTTGTTTTTATATCAACATCTGTGTCCTCAAGAGCGATAAGCTCACCTATGC